>Ga0315903_10002906_pt1 | contig 24433 bp, 32 predicted proteins | sample LakEriMetagenome_7_FD_203524 | JGI IMG/M metagenome (GOLD analysis project Ga0315903, IMG submission 203524) | Freshwater fungal communities from buoy surface, Lake Erie, Ohio, United States - Buoy 2 MA119 | ecosystem: Environmental > Aquatic > Freshwater > Lake | place: USA: Lake Erie, Ohio... | reverse complement strand
GTTGCGGCTGAATAATCCTCCGCAGTCTCGGCCTTGTCGGCAATCTGTTCAAGTCGATCAAGCCAGCGGTCCCGCGTCAGCTCGAACTTGCGATCTGCTTTCTCGCCGACCTTTTTTCTCAATTCTGAGATTCTTACGGCCACCTTACTCCCTGCGCGGCAAAGCTCAGACGCCCGAACATAGGCGTTGTTTTCGCTGCAACCAGACGGGCTTACGTGCTCCATGTAGGCCTGACCCTGCGGCATGCCGAGAGCCACAGCTTGCGCAAACGCTTCATGTTTCGGGTTCTTCAATGCAGGCATGCTCGTATGGGGTTAGATGCAGGTCGTAAAGTCAAGGGGCGAACTGGCGCTGGAGCCGACAGACTCGCCAAGGCTCGCTAGCGGCTCATCTTATTTGTTGTGCCGAGAATGAAGAGTGTCCGTCTCACGCTCCAGGATAGCTACCTCGCCTTCCGTTCGCACCCATCGGAATCCGCCCGCCAGTAGCTCGCGCACCTTGGCAGAGTGCAGACCCTCCGAGACGAATGCACCATCTTCCAGCGGGACGGTGGAGCATTCGTGCATGAGGGACACCGGGATCGTTGCGTATTCGTATTTCATGAGCGTAAGAATGCTGCCACCAGTCCCATGAGTTGAGTTGGTCCACAGGACACTTTCATCATCGCTCCGCCGCAGTAGTCGAAGCGCACCCGTTGTTCCCCAATCGTGAAGACAAGGTTGGTGGAATACTGATTTTCGTGCGATGTGCGATTGAAGAAGACTCCCGCCTTTTCGCAGGCTGCCTTTACGGTGGAGCAGATTGTTCCGGGGTTCTTTCTTTCTTCCTTGCTGATCTTGCTTTCGATTTCCGCAGCGGCATCGGCATCTTTGTTTGCAGCGGCATCGACCAGCAGTTCCTCAAGGGTCACGTTGGTGTTTTTGCCAGCGACTCTCCATGCGAGGTTTTCTGCCTTGCCGAATGTCTCCATGGCTTTGCACACCGTGAAGGAGTGCCATCCGGCACGGTCGCAGGAGTATCTCCATGCTCCGATTCCGGTGGTGGTTGGGTGTTGAGCGACGAACTCAGCAAATGTGTTTTCGTTGCGGGATTTGATGATGCTGGCTGCGATTTGGTTTCTGGTCATGGTGTGGTTGGTTGACACCCGAACAATACGCAATGCGTATCCCGTTGCAAGGATTATTTTACGCATTGCGTTCTTTTTTTTCCGTGCTAGGATTTCTCCATGACTTGGGACGACTGCCTTGCACTTGGAGCCACACGCCTTGCCGCCTACCTTCGATGTCCTGTGACCACTGCCCATTCTTGGATTCGTCGGAGTGGTCCAGCCGAGTGGTTGCAGCCGATCCTTGCTGCATACGTCACAAAGAAGCACAACAAAGCATCGCTCCCAACCATGACCCGCTCCGAGTCGAGACGGAAGGGTAGCAGCAAGTCCAGTGAGTAGCGGAGTGGCGGCGACGGTCATGGTGGGAGGATATTAGCGTTCGCCCGCGCCACGCAGCGCAGGCATTTCTTCAAGCAGCCGTCGTGCGTGAACCAACGGTCGCCCGCGTTGACCTTGGCCCCTGTAGGACCGTCCGCGCAGACCGGCAGGCCGTTGACGAGAAAGTGGGCGGAGTCGTGGTGTAGCGATTGCATCCACTGTCCCGCAGAGTGTCCCGCGCTTGCCTTCGTGGATCGTCCCGCACAGCGTCTTGAGCGGCCATAAAACCACGTCGAGACAGTCTGAAACGGCAGGCGGAGCACCTTAGCGGCTCGCCTTGCTCCGTAGCCCTGGCCTTTGAGCGTCAAGGCCGCTGCTTTGGGGTCTGCCTTCATGGCGTGGTGAAGGGTTGGAGTTTGGCGAGGGCGGCTTTTTGCTTGTTGTGCTCAATCATCTGGTCGGGTGTTCCGACCCATACAGGCCAAAAAGCCTCAACCGTTTTGATGACTCCATGCGCCCCCCGGATCGCCTCGCGCATGGCGGCAATCTCCTTGGCCGGGTCAGCCATGCCAGCGCATGCGTTCACGCAGGCGACGGCCCGGAATTCTTGTTCTTGGCTCAGGCATTTACCGTGGCGATTTGCTGCCATTCCAAAGCGGCGATTTTGCTGCCACGGCTCGCCGTAGTCGAGTTTTGATGTGTCGCTCATGATCTTTCCTCCTTGGCTTGCTTCTGCTTTGCCCATCGAGCCGAAACGGCCTTGCGGGCGATGTTGGACCGTTCATCGGCAGGAATGCCTTTCCAGCGAGCTTTTCCGCCCAGGCTGGCAAGCGTCTTGACCTCGAAGGCGGTGTTGCATTTGGGGCAGGTCGCTTTCATGCGATTCGTTCAAGCGGCACAAGCGCGCCGTGGTTCGTTCGTGTGTTCATGGCATTCCGTGGTATTGATTTGCAGTTGTCGCGATTTGTAAAAGCAGTTCTCGAAACTCGGGCGGCGTGTGAATGCGAGGCGTGCTGTCAGTACCCCCCCCTCGCGCGCCAACTTCGCCTAGCCGCTTGGCGCGTTTTAAGCCCATTCGAGCAATTACAGCCGGATCAAGGCGCGCTTCCGTGTGGCCCCATCGCAGTTCCGGTAAATCAACCCCGTATGCGTAAAGCATTGTCGGCTTGCGGGCATAATGCCCATATTGCCCTTGTTCGACGCAGCACGTCCAGCCGCCAAGCATATCAGCGGCAATCCAGCCGCCTGAGCGTGGCGGGCGATTCAGCCCAAAATGCGGCCACGCATGCGAGCCCCACGGATGTTCCAGCACGCCGCCCCATTTCCTCACAGCCGCCAGCGCAGCGGCAAAGCATCCGCCGTCGTCGCCTTTCTTTTTGCGAATACCTGTTAGCTTTACGGTCAATGGTTGCCCAAACCACATCTTGCCCCAACGCTGGCAGGGCGGATGCGCAACCACTGGATACGGTCCCGCGTATTGGCGGGCGTCCCGAGACTCAGGCCAAGGATCAACGTGCGGCAATCCAAAATACGCGCCGCCCTCTTCGACAAAGAGAGCCGCAATGCGGCGATGCGGTAAAGATTCGGTCTGCATGTTTATATTTCTACAAGCCCGCTCGTATTAGTCAACGGCATTTCGTGGTATTTTGTGGCACGTCGGAAAAGAGGTCGTGGCCTTGCTGTTGGGCGCGTCTGGCCTCTGCACGCTCGCGCGCCAGTCTGGCCGTCTTGGCCTTGTGGCATGGATGGCAGAGCGTCTGATAGTTCTCTAGGCCGCAAAGTCCGCCGCCGTTGACGACTTCAAGGATGTGGTCAGCGTCCCATGCGGTAGAGCGTCCACTTGTCCATCCTTCGCGATGCGGCCCCATGAGACGGGCAATCTCCGCATTTTTCTTGATGGCGATTTTCTTGTAGCAGGGCTTTCCAGCTTTGAGGCAATCCGCCCACATGGCGGCTCTTGCGATCAAGTGCCATTCGTTGCCACGCGGCACCGAGAAGGCAATTCTCCACTCTTCGCGAGATTCTAGCCACGCAAACAAGCGGGCGGCTTCCTTGCGCGCAGCCTGCCACGATTGAAACTCTGCTTCAGCATCACATCCACAAGCCGCGCAGATACCCTTATCCCGCCGCTTTAGTTGCTGGCGGATGTAGGCCGGATCATTGATTTCGCGCCATCGCTCGACGCATTCGGCGCTGTGCCAATAGAGCCGTCCCTTGCCGGGTTTGCAACCGCACCCGCAGGAGCAAAGATAGCCTCCCGATGGATCAAGGATTCGTTTGGCCGATTCGCGGCGTTTGGTGCTCATGGGATACAGACAGGGCAGTGGGTCAATAATTCGGTCCCTGCATTCGCAAGCACGCGCCCGAGTCCAAGACAGCGGCGGCACGTCTTACTTGGCGAAACGCTCGCGCCACTTGATGAGAAAGGCGGAGATTGGCCCGATGTCGCCATCATTGAGTCGGCACCGGCAGGCGTCGCCGCGCTCGCATTCGATAAAGCGGCATCCGGGTTCGTAGTCGAGGCGTGGCCGTTGACCTTCTCGGCAGGTCGTGGCAGCGTTAAAATTGGAGCGGATTCGTTCATATTCCGTCATGGGTGGTTTTTGGTGGATGCGTCGCCGCAACGTGTGAAGGCATCCAATTTTGCCCCGGCCTCATGCAAAAGGTCATAGTGCGTGAAATGCAGGCACCCCTCTTTGCCAAAGCGGCTTCTGCCGTATTCCGCAGCATGCACGATGGCGAACGGGATGAAGGCATTTTTCCATTTCGCGACTTCTCTCCGCAGTTGTTCGCTCTCGCGTTCAAGTTCACGGGCAAAATCTACTTCAACGCAAAGCCCGTAAAATGAGCCTTCTGATGTGGCGTAACTACAGCTAAACATAGCCGCATCCGTCCTCGGTGTAGGTATTTCGGTCTTGTTCATGGTATTCGGTGGTAAAGTTCAAAACTCGTCAGTCGCGGTTCCGTCGCGTTCGTGCTCCCAAGTCGCAAAAGCAGACATCGGATTGCGAATTGCCGCAGATTTCGCGTTTGCGGGCGATTTGACGGCCTCTTGGCGTCGCATGATTGCTAATACTCGCGCGAGCTTGCGGCCAATCTGGCGGCTTGTGGGGCCGGTTTGTTGGCAAATAGGGTAAGGGATGGCATTCATGGTGTCGGTTCCTCGGTTTCGCGGATGACCTCAAAGCGGAAATTGTTCCCTCGCAGTTCCATCATGACATGGCGGTATCGCTCGCCGTCGCGCAGCTTCTTGAAAAAAATCTTCCGCACCCAGGACGGCTTTTCGTCCTCGTCCTGCTCGCCACGCTGCCAAGCTGGTTTCTTGCCCTGTTGCTTGACCTTTTGAATCTGAATCAAATTGTCGGCGTCCTGCTCGATTGCCATGCTTTCCCGCACCTCGCCGTCTTTGTTTTGCTGGCTGGGCATGATGATGTGTGCTCCCGTCGTCTTGGCGCACTGCTTGGCGGTCGCCGTAATGTGCGCAACCTCACGCTCCCGATTCTTCTTGTCTGTTGCCGCCGTTTTGCACAACTGAATGTAGTCGATCATGGCAACGAGCCTCTTGCTGGCAGGCAACTTGCGGGCGCGGCGCGTGATGTCTCGGCAAATCTGCTCGATGGTCTTGCCCGCCACGTCGATGATGTGCATGTCCCACTCGCTGACCTTGCGGGCATGCGCAGCCAAAGAGCCTTGTTCGCCTCTGGTCAAAAGCCCCATCTTGAGGTTGCGGGCGTCAATACGCCCCTGCGAGCACAAAATGCGCCGCGCCTCGGTCTTGGGCATCATCTCATAGGTGTAATCAACGCACTGGTGCCCTTCCTTGGCGACCTCTTCGAGAATTTGGCGACACAGCGAGGACTTGCCATCGCTGGACTCTGCGGCCACGACCGTAAGGCATCCAGGCTCAAGCCCGCCCATGATGTCATCAACCGCCTCGATGCCGGTCGAGACGCCAGCAAACTTCCTGCCGGATGACGCCTGCCCCTCGCAATCTTCCAATACCTGCATGACGAGTTCACGGATCGGCGTCGAGGGCAATTCGGCGCTTTCCTCCATGGACGAAACTTCGCGAGTGTCTTGGATTCGCCGCGCCGCATCGTCGAGCACAACCGTCACGTCATCGTCGGTCTGCTCCTTGCCGTGTTCGTAGGCTTGAGCGATGTTCAGCGCAGAGGCGCGGATGACTTCGCGCAGCGTGAACTTCTCCATCACGATCTTGCGATAAAATGGGAAGTGCGCCGAGATAGGCGTAAAGCCCCAAAGGTCGCTAATCGCCACGGCTCCGCCTACTTTGTCGAGTGCCCCTTGCTCGCGCAGAAAATGAGTCAGCGTCACGGGGTCGAAGGGTTGCCCCTTGGCCGCAAGCGTTTGCATTGCCTCGTAAATGGCCCGCGTGCCTTCGTGGTAGATGGTGGCAGGCGCAGGACATTCGTTCAGCAGTTCGGGCCGCTGCATGAGGCACGAGATAACGCCCTTCTCGGCCTCGTCTGAGCAAGGCAGCGCGCGGTTAAGGGAAGCCAGAAGTTCTTCGGTCGTGAGGGTCATTTCGCAGACGGGTCAAAGTTTTTTGCGCGGTCGATTTCGCCGCTCCAGTTGTTCAGCAAAGTCAGGAGGTCGCGTCGCAGGTATTGGCACCCTGATTGCGTGTAGAACCAACGCACAGCCTTCCAATCGTCCGGCTCGATAGGCTTGGCGATCTTGGCCCATGCCTTCCGCTCTTTGTCGCTCCATGCTGTTGTGGGCCTGCGACCAAACCAAGACGCCACTTCTTTTTGCTCAGGGGTCAGGATTGGAATGGTTTGTTGAGCTTCCAACTCCAACGACGGCGGAGCCGGAGGTTTCCCGTTTGGGGATATAGGGGTAATAGAAGATGAAGATGAAGATGAAGGGGTTGATTTTTGGTTAACCGGGATGGTTGGTTTTTGGTTAACCAAAAGTGGGTTTCCGCCCTTAGAACCGGCCGTTTTGCGGATTTGGCGTAGATTTTCGTCCGCAACCATCCGCTTTGAGTAAATGGCTCCATCCGACTCCCTGCGCTTTGCTACGCCGTAGGTTAGAAGGGTGGTTAACGCGGTGGTTAGCTTTTGGTTATCCAAACCGAGCAACCGGCATAGAGCATCTTCCGGCATCGGCTTTCCGTTCAGCAGCAAAACGCCGCGCTCGTCTGACTCATGCAGCAGGCAGATGATTTCCCACCAAATGCCGCGCGTCTCGAAGTCGAGCGATTGCACGCCAGGGTCCTTGCGCCAGTCAGCGGGGTAGAATTGAAATGCTGGCAGTCTGCCGCTGTTTTTGGCATCACTCATGATCCGATCAAAAAAGGCCGCCCCATCGAGTTCACTGGAAAACCTGCGCATGAGAGCAGGATGCCCGAAGGCATGAACAAGATGGGGCGATGTAGTGGGTTCCTCATGTCTTACAAGCCGTTTCCAGTCGGCAGGGTTTTATCAGTCAGTTTCTCGCTTATTACAACGTGGTATTTTGTGCTACCGTCGAATGACACTTGTGCATAATGGCACGTTGTCAGAAGGTCTAAAACGGAATGTCTGAATCTTCCATGCCGTCCGCAATCGGCGCGTCTGGATACTCGATAGTCCCAGGAGGCGAGCGGCGCGGCGGTGCTTGCGTGACGCGTCTTTGCGGCGCTTGCTGGCGCGTTGGCGCTTCATCTTCGGGCAGCGTCAGGTTGCCGAGAATCGGCGCTTGAACGCCTTCGTCGCGGGCTTCCTTCGGGATGTCCTGCGAAACAAAATGCGTGTCGCCATATTGACCTGTGCCGTTCTTGTTCGGCCATGCGACGAGGTTCAGGTACTTGCCGTTTTTGCCAGCAAAGATGTATTCCTTGAGGATGCGGGTAACATTGATTTTGATTTTGATCGGGCGTGCCATGGTGATTAGGGGTTGTGGTTAAAGGCGTTGACGACGAATTGCCCGACTTTGCGCGGCGTAGCTTTTCCAACCAAAACGATGAATCAGCATCGCGTGATTGAAGGAACAGCCGAAACTGTAACCGCTGTGCTGGCTACCTTGAAGGTCGCGAAGGAAAGCAGGCAGTTCCTCGTAACGATAGCGGCGGCGTGGATTGAATCCGATGCGGCGCATGTCTTTGACCAATCGAATGACAGTCTCGCGGCACATCTGTTCTGTGCTGGCGTTGGTTGTGGTATAGATGACCTGCATGTCATCGGTGAATTGAAATGGTCGGGGTTTCATTGGGTGCTATTTGGTGGCATCACGACGCAATGGACGTGACGGTAATTTGAACGCCGGAAGGCTCGCCCTTCGAGGCATAGCGTTTGGAAATTTCGAGCATTGCCGTTTGGGCATCGTCGTTCCAGACAATGCCGGTCAATGCGTCCTCCGTGCTCCTAGCGAGCTTAAGCACGTCGGGCTTTGTTGTGTGGTAGAAAGGCGCGGACGGTTTCACGTCGCCCTTGCTGTTGAAGTCGCCCTTGCGGCGCGGCATGATGAAATCAAAGCGAACGCGCAGCGGGCCGTTGAATGATGCCAGCGCATTTCTGCGCATTTCTGCGGAGCCGCATACGCCGACAATGGACCTCCAGTTTTTGTTTCGTTCGCCAGCATCGTCGATGAGAATGGCGCGGCCTGTCTTTTTGCCAAAGCCAACAAAGCGTTTGCTGCCACCGGGGGCCGGAATACCAGGGACGAAAAAAGAAAGTTTCATGGTTGTTCCAGTCTCAAGGTTGCTACGTGTTTCCGCTCTCGCTCATCCCAGCCGGTGAATGCACCGGCCACCTTGCGAGTTTCGAGAGGCTGGATTGCCTCGCCGATGTTCCAGACCTTCACGGGTGCATCGAGGCCGTGAATTTGCCCGAGGTTGGCGAGTTCGTTGATGAGTCGTTCAATCGTCATAGCAGTTTGTGGCTTTTTGCGGTATCAGTCTTGCAGTTGAAGTTTCGGCGTCATGCGCTCGCGGTAAGCGCCGTATTCGATGACAAAGCGTTCAATCGCGGCTTCCAGCTTTGCCGTGTAGTCGTCTCGCTCCACGACCAAGTGAAACGGTTGAAGGTTGGGGAAATAGGAAAAGAAGTGCCAGCGATTTAGTCCCGTGACCGCCATGGAGCCGTGAACCTGCGCCTTGTATTCGTCGGGCAAAACGCCTTCCTCGATATACTCGGCATGCGTGAACGGCGAGGGGCATTTGATTTCGAGGCCCGCCACATATTCGCCGGACTCATCTTTGATAAGCGAGTCAGGCGAGCAACCGACGACGTGCTTCCATTGGTCGGCGGTCACAAAAGCGACCTGTTCGGTAGTCAGGCCCGTGTGAGCCTCGAAAGCCTTGCGCGCTTCCGGCTCCATCTCGGTTCCGCGATCCGTCCAGAACGTCCCGAGGAACTTAGCATAGTCGGGCGTGAAGCACTCAACCAACAAGTCGCGCATGTAGGCGTTGGCCTGCTTGGAATACTCGCCCTTTGCGGGCGTGATGATCTTCTTGAAGTTGGAAGCCGTCGCACGGCCACGGCGGAGCGCAAACCATTCTTCGGAACCTTGCAGAAAGCCTTTGTGGATTTTCATACAAAAGCCCCCCTTTCCTTGTCCCACTTCACGCCGAGCACCTTAGCCCGCGCCTGAATGGCTTTCTTGACCATCTCCTGTTTCGCGCCGGTCAAATCGCGGTTCGCTTGCTCGACGTAGCCCGCCAGATTGTCAGCCGTCGATTCAGTGACGAGCGCCAACAAATCGGTTGCCAGCATGTCCTCTTCGGACGGCTCCGCGACTTCGTGGACGACTTCCGTTTCCGCCTCGATGGTCGGAGCCTCGCCGGGAATCTGCGCGAAAGGGTCGAGGGGCGCGGATCGCGCGGGCGACACTTGGCGCGCAGATGCGTCGTGTTCGACCTCGTCGCCGTCCTTCTCGACAGCATCGCGAAACTCGGCAGACATAGGGAGCCACTTCGCGAGGCGACGAAAGGCCGTCTTTTTCGCCATTTCGTTATAGTCCGTAACCCACGGCCCGGAGCCGCCAGACTTGGAGCGGCGACGGATGGCGTCGATTTCTTCCTTGTTGAGCACCGCCACGAATACCGGCCCCTCCTTCGTGACCGCCATCGCGTAAGCGGCATACATGGCACCACGCGGTTGCTTCCAGTCGATGACATGCCGTGTAATCTCGCCCAGGTTGTATTCAAAGACATCGTTCTCGCACACAATATCAGCGTGCAGCTTGGCAATAATGCCGGAACGCATGGCGAGTTCCGCGAGGCCTTTCCAGTCGAGGATCAGCGTGCATTGATTGCCGTAGGGGATCAGATGCGCGCGCCGCCCGTCCGGCTCGATACCGAAAGCCGACAGGTCGAGCAGGCAGCGGAAAAGGCTTTCCTGCGTGCAGCTTGCCAGCTTCGGCGTCCGCGTCAGGGCCGTAATGGCAACCCGGCAGAATCGTTCAGGCGTCAGATGTTTAGGAAGCGCGGCGGCAAATTGCTCGCGCATTTTCTCGCCCGAAAGGATGCCTTTCAGGGTTGAGAGTTGGCTTGGTGCAGTGGCTAGTTGGTCACTCATGGGTTACTTGTTCTTGTTGGGATTCTTGCGTTCGAGAAGCTGGCGAAGGCTGCGGTAGCATTTCAGGCGGTCGGAAAGTTCGACCTGCTTTTCTGCAATGAGCCAATCGACGGCGGCAGTCAGGTCGTAGCCGTTTGCTTGAAGTTGAGTCACGACGGGCGCGAAGGGTGCCCAGGACGAGCGACTTGGCTTTTGCGGCGGCAGAGCCTTCGCGGCTTTGGCGAGGAGTTGGGTGATAGTCGTTTTCATCACTTGCGCGTTTTGATGTGGCGAGAGCGGCGGTTGCCGTTGTTCCTGTCGATCCAGCGTTGAGCAGCGGCTTCGTTGCCCTGTTCGGCGGAGTCTTGCCACGCGGCAAAGTGGCGGGCCTCGCCTGCGATCTGCGCGACCTGCTGCGCGTTGGGGAGCGACATAAGGCTATCAACGTGGAGCAAGGTATCTTTGCCCGCGTGAAAGCGTTGACCGGCCCACTCGCGGAAGAAGCGAAGATTGCGGGCAAGTTTGCGATAGGAGCGGCGGATGATTTTTCCGGGGATGTGCATGGTATGAGTGTGGGTTATGGGTAAAAGATCAGATAAGCAGCCGTCGCGACACAGCCGATGCAGAAGCCGAGCGCGTAGAAGGTCAGGGAAGCGCGACGATCATGCACCTGCGCAATGGTGCGCGGGCGAAGGTCGAGCATGTGAGGGCTGGGGCGAAGGCGGATGTTCATGACGTGGCTTTTGGTGCTATTCGGTGGCTCCGAAAATTTCGAGATGGCGGATTGCTTCGAGGACGACAGAAAGCGGCGTGCGTTGGTTGAACCGGGCCTCCCATTCATACTTCTCGTCCATGACGTAGAGGAACGGTTCCGTAGAGGGCCAGTCGCCCGACCGGATGCAGACATGCGAGTCACCGGCTTGCAGGTAGATGGGATGCCCGTCCGCGTTGTCCGGGTGCTTCGGGTCGATCTTCATTCCCTTCTCGGCGAGGATCGTATCGACTCCATGCCACCACTCGCGGCGACGTTGAAGGCGGGTTTCGATGTAGAGCGGAATCAGTTTGGCGTCATTCATGACTTGCTCCTTTCCCCATGGCGTTCATAAGCAGCCCAATTGACGTTGAACCGGCTTGTTGCAAAGGCACCGCGTTCATGATGACGACGGGCTGCAATAAGTCTTTGCGCATCACGGTTCGCCGATCCAGCGCGCTATTCAGCAGATTAAAGACATGCTCAATTGCCGCGACATCGCATCCCATAATTGCCACCTCTCCAACGTCGGGGATTTTATAACCGCAGCTAATCAAAGAGATTGCGCGGCCAATAACTTCGCTGGGCATTGCCATTGCTTGTTTGGGAGTATCACTCATGACTTGCGGCCCTTTCTAGTCTTCGGCGTCACAGCAGCGGAGGCCGCGTGAATCCAGTTCAACATGGAGAGCGTTTCAGCGGCAGGCGTGCGCTTGCTGCGAGAGGCCGCAGCTTTGACCCAGCGCGAAAGCTCGGGAGGGAGTTCAAGAGTCAGCTTCATTTCCGTGCTCCTTTCTTGGTCTTGGAGGGTTTGGCGATTTCCGCGCGGATGAGTTTTGCCAGCAAGGATTCGGCGCTAGCGCCTGCCTGTATGGCCTTGTCGCGAAACGCGCTGATTTCGTCAGCACTGAGCGTGTCGCTTTCTGTGATCTTGAGGAGTAGTTCCATGGCGTGTAAGAAGTAGTTACATCTGGTCTAACATTGGTCAAATAAAAAGTTGTATCGAATGTAACTTTGATTACATTCGCGAGCTATGAACCTCCAAAAACAGGCCGCAAAACTCCAAGCCGAACGCAAGTCGCTTGGCTACACTCAGAAGTCTCTCGCCGCTTTTCTCGGTTGCTCTAAGAGCGCCGTCATTGCTTGGGAAAACGCCCAAAATCCCATCCCTGATTGGGTCTGGAAGATGCTTCGACAGCAGCCTTCCATTATGCCGATGTTCTCAATTGATGAGTTCGCCTCCATGCAGAAAAAGGCGGAGGCGCAGGGGCAAACCCTGCAACAATGGGTTGAGTCTGTTATCAAATCGGCGCTGCTCTTTTTCTTGGCGGGCCTCGTGCTCTACTGCATCGCATAACATGAAACCTTGGCTCATTCCCGCCTTCGTGATTGCCACGCTCTGCGCTGGCTTGTTGGTCTTGCGCGCGCGTCGATCTGGCCTTTTGGAAAAACTCCCGCCTCCGCCAGCTTTGCACCCTTTGGGCCAAAGCGACGGGCATCCATAGGCGAGGCGCTGAAGGTCGGGACAGCATCGCGTCTGAATTGTAACACAATTTCACACTTGCACAAGAGGCACAATGCCACGAAATGCCACGCATGGCCAGCATTCGACCCGACAAGAAAACCAATACGTCCATTTCGATTGATGCCGCGATTCACAAGGGCGGGCAGAGAATCGCCAAAGAGCAGCGCCGCAACTTCTCGTCCTACGTCGAAAACCTCATTTGGGAAGACATGCGCCGTCACGACGATTTGCGCATTCTGGCCGCTGCCAAGGCCTCGCGCAGGGCTTGAACCTCCGCGTGAACGTAGCGCCGCGCGACCTTCGGGGAATCGTGATCCGTGACGAGCCGCGCCAGTTCGCCCGATACGCCAGCGGCAGCGAGGCGCGAGGCCATCGAGTGCCGGAACGAATGGAAACTTTTCAGGTGAACGATGCGCTTGCCGCGATGGACGGGCAGGGGATCAATCCCGGCCCTTCGGAGGTAATCCACAAACTGCTCGCTCGCCTTGCCGTTGCGGTTGTCGGCATGGTGGATGCTCTCGAAGCTGCCCAGCCGCACAAGGGACCGCGCCAGCCAGCGAGGCAGCGGCAGCACGACCTCACGGCCCCGGCCCGACTTCTTGCGCGGCGTGATCCTAACCGTATCGCCCTCCACGCGGTCGGCAGTCAGGTCTAGCAGGTCTTGGATTCGGTGCCCCGTGTGCCAGCCCAGGGCGACAAGGCACCGCCAATCCTTCCGCCCGCACATGGCCCGCAGGATGGCCGCAACCTCCATCCGGGTAAAGGTGCCCTTCTCGACCGCGCCGCTGGCCTTTCTCGCCACCGCAAGCGTCGGGTTGCTGGTTCGGTGCCCGCGCGCAATCGCCCGCTTGAACAGCATCGAGGCGAAATTCAGGTGCGCGTTTGAGGTCGTGCCGCTGAACTGCCCTCGACACCATCCATAGAACTCCTGCATGTCATCGACCCCGAAGCCGCTCACGGGCGCGTGAATGCGGTTTCCTGCCCATTTGGCGAGCGTTGCCCAATGCCCCTGATACTTTCGCAGTGTCCCGCTCGCGACCTCCACAGAGGCCAAAAGCTCGACCGCCACGTTTTCGAGACTCGGGACCGGCGCGACACCTTCCGCGCCAGCCAGTCGCAAGATGTCGTTCACCAGGTCGAGCGCCTTTTCGCGCGTCATCGTGCCAGCCTTCGCGGCTCCGCTTGCCTGCTCCAATCGGGCCGCTATACCGCTGGCCGCTGCCTTGTCCTTTGTGCCGGTGCTCTTTTGCTTCCACGTCCATTTGCCCGGCGCTGCATCCCACGCGCGAAAAGCTGCGATCCATGTTTTAGAGCCGGGACGTTGGAAGACAGTAGCCACACAAGAAAGTCCACAAATAAGACATCTTGTAAACTATTGAATGACATTCCGTGTCATTGTGATGTAAAACCGCCCGTCAGAAGGAGGATTCGCCCGATTTCGACCCCTCAGATGCCCAGTGAAAACACATGGTGGAGGTAAGGGGATTGCATGCGTAGCTAGGGAAGGGGAGGCATTCCACAAACAAACGCACAAGCAATCACATTTTCACATTGTCATTTGTGCATTTCCCAGAATCGAGGTCAGGGCCGTTTCGGCGGTCGCGCCGTTGCGCAGCTTGTTCCGAATGGCTTCTGCTGTTTTGCGACAAAAGCCAGCCCATGCGGAAATGTTTTTGGTCTGGCCCGCGAAAGTGAGAAGTCGATTTGTGCGGCGGTTATTGGTCTGCTCTCGCATCGTGGCCCATCGACAATTCCCAGTCTCATAATGCCCGTTCACGTCGATTCGATCTAGCGAATGCAGCTTGCTAGGCCTTGGTCCCAAGTCTGCTATAAAGGCTTCAAAGCTCGAATATTTGAACTCGATTCCGCGCCCGCCATAGGATTCGTAACGTTGGCATCGGGGATTGATGCAACGCCTGCGAGCGTCGAGGTAGGCTTGTTTTTCTGGCGTGCGCTGGTTCATGCCGGGAAGTCCGCTTCCGAAACGAGCAGGTAGGGAAACGTCGTGACGCCATGGCGCTTCATCTCGCCCGAGAGCGCCGCATAGAAGGCGGCCCACTGCGACGGCGGCACGGTCTGACAGCCTTCCGAACTGGTGCCGTTGCGACCGCCGCGATGGATGTTGATTGCCACGCCGGGACGAGGATTCACCACGCCGTCACGGGTAACGGGAAGCTCCTCGTTCTTGGTTGCCGGACGAAAGGCCGGATAGCCGCCCCCGGGTCGGGTGATTCCGTGGTTGCCCTTGCGGTAGCGATGAACACCCGGGACCAAAGACGCGATGCCCGGGCGGAATGCGCTGGGGTCAGTGTTGGCATTCCAGGCCGTGAAGTGAGTGGGCGAGACGATGAAAAGCGCGTCGTCGTAAATGCCCCGGTCGTTCTGCCCGGGCTTGCCCATCGTGTCGCGGTAGTAGCCACGGACGCCGACCAGAACAACGGCATCGTCCAGCTTGGCGCGCTTGATGGCTTTCGTGACTCGATCCAGCGAGGCTTTGGGGGTGGAGGCGGGAATCACGGCTTTTGGGGCGGCTTGGGATTGGCAAACACGCAGCACCCAAAAACAAAAAGGGCGACGGCAAAAAACAGAAACCCGGCCAATTCGGCGCGCGTTAGTTCGGTTGCTTGTGTGGCAAGTGTGTTCATGGAATCAGAATCTCATCGTGTTCGAGGATTTCGCGGACAGTGCCCGGCAGCGCGAGGCCACCGATCCACGTTGAATGCCCGTAGTGGTCGCGGGAGTGGTCGAAGACGCGGCCCGGAAAGCGATCCGCCAAAGCCTTGCCGCGCAGGCCCAGCGAGCCAAAGCCCAGGCCGACAAAGTTCAGCAGCTTCGCGGACAGTCCAGCCGCCAAAAGCGCCTTGTCGTTTGCGCTCCCGTAGATGTGGACGCGGCTAATCGCGCCGCACTGCACCGCTTGTGCAAAGTCTGCATCCTCCGCAGCCGGGGCGATGAGGTGGACGCTATCCAATCGCAGCGTTGGAATTTCCTTCTTTGCCGCCGCCAGAGCGACGCGCGCGATGAGGTCGCAGCCGTTGCTGTGCCCGATCATGCGGACGGTCCAGCCGTCTTCCGCGTAGCCCAGCGCCTTGTGCAGCAGTTTCTCCGCGCGGCGCGCCTGGAACAGCCTGCGAGTCAGCGCCGTCGTGTAATACTCAAACTTTTCCGGCTTCACGTAATCGGGCGTCTGCCGGTTCAGCAGCGTCGCGGCCTCATCCACCCAGCCGTCCGTTTGTGCCGGGTTCGTGTGAATGCCGTTCAGGATGAAATAGACGACGCGACGGCTCATGGCGTGGCCTCCTCGCATTCAGGTTCGATCTTGACCGCGACCTTTCCGCCAGATTCGGCGGGATTCGGAATGATTCGGAACCCTGCGGAAATGCGCCAGCTCTTGCCGTCCTTCTCGGGCATTGGCACGATTTGACCGCGTGCGATGTAGTTCAAAACGGTTCGCTCGTCACAGCCCTCGCGCTCCGCTACGTCTTTGGTAGTCAGCCACGTTTTGGCACTGTCCACCATCTCGGTATCAGCCTCTGCGCTGCCCACGTTCACGCTCTGCGTGATGCCCTTGCCGCCCGAAGTGCGCTCAAAAAGCACGCTGATTTGATTGCTGTGCGTCGAGATGGAGCCAGTGACCCACAGCCCCCACAGGAACACGCCCCCGCACATCGAGGACAGCATCAGGAAGGATAACACCGCCATCACGCGCCACACTGTGCCAAATTGCACGGGCGCTTGTGCATCGGTGTGTTCAGTCAGCGGATTGCTCATAGCGCAGCAGAAATGGCAGTTGCAATAGCAGCGTGACCGGCTGTCGTCGGGTGAATGGTGTCGGCTGAAATGTAGCTGGGGGTTGCGAGCGTCAGTGCAAAAATATCCACATACACAGCCCCAACCGCCGCCGCAGCAGCAGACGCCGCATCTGCATAAAGCTGTTGATTGGCTTGTGGCCGCGCTCCGGTATTGGTGCAAAACGGCAACGAGCAAACCACGATGTCAGCCGCGCTCATGCCGCCACTGATGAGCCCGCTCAGAACGGTGTCATAATCCGTGCGGAACTGACTCGAATAAACAGAGGCCGCGTCGTTCGTCCCGATCATGATGACCACCTTTTGCGGCGTCGCCAACAAGGCGTCACCGTAGCGATTCTTGAGTGAGCTACCCGCTGTGCCCATCAATTTCCCCCCTTGAACGCCGAGATTGATTTCTAGCAAAGAAGCCGAGGCCGCAACCAGCGACCCAAAGCGCGCTGTATAGACAGGAGAAGCATTTGACCCTTGAGTGATTGAGTCACCCATAAACACAATGCGACCATTCGGAGCGGAGCGCCGCCCCCAAGCGTATTCCAAAGCGCGAACCGCGCCGCCGAGTGTTCGCTGCTGCGCATCGGTCAAACCTGCGCCCACAAAGGCAAAGCCCATCTTGCCGGTGGCAAAATCGGTGCTGCTATTGAACGCGCTGCGCCAAAGGCTGATTTGCGTTGGAAACGTAGGCGTTTGAGCGTGCGTTGACAAATCTACAATTGCATCGTCGATCCCGCGCCGCTGCCCACTGCTGGTCAGTGAGTAACTGTGAAATCCATTGATCTGACCGGGAACGCAAGTGTTGGCAATCGTCGGCCACAGCCCGCCATAATTGGGGTTCAGAGTCAGCTTAAAGATCGTCGAAACCGGCGTGTCATTGATAAAATTACCATTACCACCGCCCGCGCTGGGTTGTCCAAGCATCGAAACCCCATAGCTAAAATCCGTGTAAGTGCGGGAATAGCTGGCCGGGATGTAGCCCGTTGTCGCATACTTGTTGGCATTGGTAGCGCCCGGACCAAAGCCGCCCGTCATGGAGGCGTCAGCATTGGTCATGTTAAACGTCGTCAACGTGTCTGCGTTGCCCGAGGCGTATTTGAGCTTTACTTTTTGGCCCGCCAGCGTGCTTCCGCCAAAGCAATAAACCTCGTCCAGCAAATCCCACACGCCCCCTGTTTTCAAGGTGTCGATGCACGTATTCAGCGCCGTGGTCTGTTCGCTCGTCAGGCTGTCGCCCGCCGCAACCAATCGCGTAATGTATTCAAGCGTTTCAGGCAAAGTTGAACTGCCGCTTGTCACAAATCGCGGACGCCTGCGCGGGCGGTTAATCCCGCCGAATTTGGCGGAGTGAATCATGATTCGTATTCGGCTTCGATGCTCTTGAGGGTGACTTGCGTGTTCGAGTCATCGGCACGCTTGAAGGAAATCTGGTTCGCGTTTGTGATGCCGTAGAACGAATAGCCTGAGCCGGTCGGAATCTCAAAGGTAGCCGAATCGCTTCCGCGCTTGAACGCAAGAGTTGTGCCGGTCCCATTCAGGACATGAACGGCGTTGCAGATGGAGGACGGAAGCGTAACGAAATTCGTGCCGGTGCCACTGGTTTGAACGGAGGAGAGAAAAGCCGCGTTGGTCATGCGCAACTTCGGGGAAACGGGCGCGGGCGTGTCAAGTCCCGGCTACGGCTTTCTCTAAGCGAACGCTTAGCCAACGCTTAGCGAACGGTAAGCGAACGGTAAGCGAACCGGCCAAGCCCAAGTAAACCCCGGAAAAACTGCGTGACTTTTGGGGCAAACCCCGGAAAAAGTGCGTGAAATCGCGATTGACTTTCCGAAAGGAGATTCACCCGATAGAACCCTACAACGATAGGTTGCTCTCTGGCAGGAGCGTCCGCCCATAAAGCGCACGAACCCAAAGGGGGCAGCGCAAAAAGCCGATCATCTGCCAGAGGTCGGCTTTTTGTTTGGGGTCGTTCTAGCGCCAACACTCTCACCTGAAAAGGAGGTCACTTGGCAAAGACTGATTGCAACGGTGGCTCCCTGACTGCGATTTAAGGAGCCGTAAAATTGACTGCCGCCCGAGAGGCGGCGGAACCCGTTGAGACAACAGCCTGTTATTCTGGTCAACCGTGGGCTGTCTCAGCGCAAGTGCTCGGAAACCTCATGGCTCCGTACACGCAGCGCACGGTTTTTCCTTCACCGGGAGAAACCGTGCCCGTTTCCTATTCACCGAACCGCAGGCTTTTCTACACTGGACAGCTTCGGAATGTCAGGGCAGACTTGCGGCGTGAAAATCTGGCTTACCTTCTGGTTTCTCTTCTGGCTTCCCGTCGTGTTCCTGCTTGGCGCGGACGCGAGCCGGGACACGTTGGACGGAACGATGCGCAAGGGCACCGGCAAGGGCATCATCGGATGCATTATCCTGCTTCCCGGCATTTTCGCCACCGGCTACGGCACCGGATGTCTGGTCACTGGTCGTTTTCGGCGTTCTCCTGCAAGCCGAGCAATTGGCGGATGATGTTCCAGCCCGCGCCCGTCGCCGAGGCTCGACCGCCGAGAATGTTGCTCAATTCCGTAACGACCCGGCCAATGTCGCCGCTGTCGAAGTCGCCTTCGAGAATGGAGCCAAGCGCCGTAAGGGCCGTGGCCGCAGGATTTGAAGCAACTCGCGGTTCAGCGCCAAACGTTTTCTGCGCCAGAACTTCGAGCAACGGCCCAAGCTGCAACGCGCCAGAGAACGGCCCGAGGAGCATTGAGGCCAGATAGCCCTTGAGCGTCCAAATTTCATCATCGTCCGCATCCGTGAAGCCGTCGCGGATCATGTTCCCGATGGTCTGCGAGACGATGGGGATGATGAGATGCCCGAGGATCAGGCGAGACGCGAACTTGTCGCCGTGCTTGTAGGATAGCAGGCTCAGGCCGAAAGCCTGGCGGTTCGCGCTCTGGAAAGCGAAAATGACACGGAGCCAAGGATTGCCGACCGAGTTTTCGAACTGCGATTTCGTCGCCGTGCTGTCGGGTTGCGCCGTCTCCTTGACGATCAGGGTCATTTGCTCGCCCGCGTAGGCCATTGCCTGCTCGCTGTTCAGCCCTGCCGCCAGCCCTTCGCGATAGGATGCGTCATGCGCGACCGCCGCGCTAACGGTCGTGAAAACCGCATCCGTGAACCCGATGGCATACCATCCGCCTTCGAGTGCTCGATTTGGGTATTGGGTCAGGACATCGAGGATTTCGTTCTCGAACCGGCGCTTTTGGTGGGCCTGAAAGGCCTCCCGCATCTCGGGATCATAGTCATTGATGCGGCGTTGCACGGAGTCGCTATTCCACGCCTCGCGGAGCGAAATCGAGGAACTACCCGAAAGCACCCGGCCAAGACTGCGCGCATAGCTGCCGAGGCCCACCTTGAAGGCGCTACCGAGCGCGGCGGTTGCTTGCTTCAACAGAACCCCGACCTTGAACAATAGGGCCGACGCGGAGGCGGCGCTCCCCCATCGCTGCATCAAGTCGCCGCTCAGGGTGTTCATGATGGCGTTTCGCTGGCCGGACTTCTCCAGATCGTCAATCCAACGCATCATTTGCGCGCTCTTGGCCGCTCCAAGGTTGGATTCGACGGCCATGCGAAAGTCGCGATGGCCCACGACGGCGCGCATTTCGGCCAACGGTTCAGCCCATGCGATGTAGTGCTCGACCTGAAAGGCATTGCCCCAATAGTTCGCCAGCGCATCGACGTTTTTAGGCGGTCCAGTCGGAGACGAGACGCGCGTTTTTGTGAAGCCCGCCGCCATGCCGCCCGCCATGTTGTCAGCAGTGAGGGCAACGCTGCCGTCCTTGCCCATGTTCTCGACTTGGCGCATGCCGCCGTAGGCCTCCACGCGCGGCAGGTTGACGCCTCGCAGCTCGCGGAAAACAGGGTTGATGCGGTCGTATTGCTGGCCGTATTTTTCGAGCAGCCAAGCGCGGATTTTCTTGGCTTCTGGCGTCAGCCATTTCTCCGCCTTGGCCTGCCACTCCTCGCCGTAGCCGTGAGAGGCCAGCCATTCGCGGGAATCGAGGTCTTGAAACCAGAGCGTAAATTGCACGGCCTGCATTTGCGAGAAGGTGCCGAGCGGCGTTCCCTCTTGGATTCGCTGCAATTCCCAAAGGCCGCGCAGACGTGCCGTTTTGCCACCCGAAAACGTGCTCTTGAGCAGCCTCGCGAACTCAGCGCGTCGCGCCTTCATGGCGTCTTGCTCTTGGGCGTCGGCCTCCAAGATGGAGCGCTGGACGGTCTGGTAAAGGTCGCCCTCCCCGAGTAGCGAGCGGAAAAAGCCGCTGGCATCAAGGCCGGTGTCGAGGTAGTCCGACGCCAGACGCTTGAGGTCGGAAGGACTGCGGGCCATTTGGCCGCGCACCGAATCTCCCGTTGCGGCACCGCCGACCAACGCAATGCCCTTTGTGCGCCATTCTTGACGACGCTCGCGACGAGCCGCCATCTTTTCGAGATGGGTCACGCGACCCTTGATGTACTGCTCCTTGGCGGCATCGACCGCAGCCATGATTTCAGCGGCGTTGCGCGGTGCCTGCGCGTCCGTGCTGTAAAGCGTGCTGCCGAACGTTTGAAGCACCGTAAGGCGAATGTCCTGCAAGGTCCGGGCCTCGTCCAAATCCGAGACTTCGCGGCCCAGCCATGCAGACAGACCCGCAAGCTGCGCGGCGGTAACGTCGGCCTCAAGTGCCTGCTCTGCCGCAACGATAGCCTCGTCTGCTTTCTCGGGCGACATTTCCGCCGCCGACTCCGCGAGGGCAAACCATGCGTGGAACTCGGGGCCAATCTTGCCTTGTGCCTTTTCGCCGGATTCGTTCTTTGGAGCCGCCTTCTTGAAGAGTCGCGTCAGTTCGGCGCGGCCTTCCTTCTTGAGATACTTCTCAAGCTCGCGGTTCATCTTGTCGATACGGCGTTCAATTTCGGCCAACATGGCCTCGTCGGTCGCCAGACCTGCGAGCTTCACGTATCCGCCCACACGGGCGCGGACTTCGGGCGGAGCGGCGGCGAGGATGCCGTCCAGCGTGCGAAGGGCTGCTTTCAGCATGTCGCGTTGCGCCTTCGGGCTTCCGGCTGTCTTGCGGGCCTGATTTGCCCAGGCTTCCGCCTCCGCCTTGGCTTCTGCCTTCGCGGCTTTCTGCGCGTCCTTGTAGGACTGCACGGCCTCACGATGCGCAGCCTTGTCTTTGCGGGTCGCTTCGATGCGCTTCCCGAGTTCAGCCCAAAGCGTGTCCGTGTAGGCGTCAGGGATTAGGCCTTGGTCGCTCATGGCCTGCGCCATTTGGTCCGGCATGATGCCTGCGCCCTTCGAGAAGAAGGAGGCAGGAAGCCACGGCTGGCCGTCGTAGTCGCCGCTCTTGGCCTCGACCTTGCCGGAACGCTTCGCCGTCGTGAACGACATGAGCTTGCCGAAGTCCAGCATGGCCGAAACGAGCGTGTCATCTTCGAGCGCGGACGGCTCAAATTCGAGCGTCTGACGTGCATTTTCGGAAAGGCCATCGAGATAGGCCTTCATGCGCCGGTCGAAGCCGTCAGCCTCGCGGAATGCCTGCTCTTTGCCGATGTCCTTAGCGGTGCGGATCACGTCACCTTTGGCGATCCACTCGGCACCGAGACGCAAAGCTCGCTCTTTTGCAACCTGCGCGATGGCAAGGCGCAATTCCGGTTTGGCCTGAAAAAGCGAAAACTTGGCCTCCATGCGGGCGGCAAAATCGCCGGGACGGAGGGAAAAGGATTGACCTACATTTGCGCTAGAAGGTCCGCTTTTGCGTCCTTGTCGAATTCCAGATCGAACACTTCTTTCGGAGTCAATTGCTTGCCCAAGATTTCCTGCCATCCCTGCCTCGCTTCCAACAACACTGGAACCCACTCTTGCCCATTCGGGTGGAGTGATTCCCAGTTCAAGGATTCGAGATCTAGCAGATTCAGCATCTGGTGAAGATTCCCAGATATCGACAATCTTAGCAACAAATTTTTTGTTGCGCTTCATGGTGTCTGGAAACAATCCACGAATTGCCTCCCAGGTGATGGACTGCATCTGACGCGGGAGAACGCCACGTTCTGCTGCTGCCTCACGGAGTGCCTCATGAAAAAGCCAATATAAGCCAGAGTTGCCACCTCCAGCCATGCCAGCCTCGCCAAAGTTTAAAGTCGTTAAATATGCACTGCCCCCCATCGGAAACAAAACCGCAGCATTGACTGCATGAGTGTCCACAGTGGCATCCCCAAAAGGAGATGTTGGTGAAATGATGTTGTTGTAAAAATTGCGAATCTTATGCTCAGTTCCAAGTGTCTCTGAAATGTTTTCAAGACTGCCATTCTCGTAAATGGAAATAGCTTTCACGATAAAAGCGTAGGACTGCCAAACCATTTTCTTGTTTGAACCATCAAGGTTTTTCCGCACTCCCATTGATTCACCTTCGGGAGTTAGCACATCATGCGTCAAACCGTGAACGTGAGTAGATAAAAGCCTAACCGCAACCGCCGCCAATTTCCTGCCACCTTCAGACTTGTCCGTTAGCAAATCAGCAATGGTGCGACCATCAATGAATTTGAGCGCATCATTGAGATACTTTCCATTCTCGGCAGCATTGACCATTTCATCAACTGCTCCGCGCATCCCTTTATTGGTAATTACAGTGTCCTTGTAGTTTGCCATGATGTCAGCAAACCGCTGTCCCATTGCTACATTTTGGAACCAATCTTTCATCGGGCTGAAGACTGCAATAATTGCAGACGACTGCTCAACGGTCAGATTATATGAATCACGAATTCTTTCAGCGATTAGTCTTGCCCCATCATACCAGTGAGTTGATCTGACAACGTAATCCGGCGATAACTTTTCAAAAGCATCATAAAGCGCCAAAAGATTTCCCTTTTGGAAAGCGATGAATGCTCTCATCCTCTCTGTTGGGTCGGTCAAGTCCGTGATATATTTTGGAAGGGGGACGCCGTCGATAAATTGGGTTAGCATTCCCATCTGCTTTTTCAGTCCCTTTGGTGTCACCGTGGCAATTCCGTTGTTGGTGTCTTGCGTGGTCGGTTTGACTTTACCTTGCCATGCTGTCCCAACTCGACTGCCGTCGTTAATTGGATCTTCTTTAGCGATGCCATCAAAACGAAACCGAGCATCAGCTGAAGAGACGGCGCGGATGGAGAAGGTTTCGCCCTCAAATTGTGGAGTTTCTCCATTTGCCCACCGTGTCAGCAATCCATTCACCTTGCCCCACTTGCCGCCGTTTAATTGCATCGAGGAACGATTTCTTGCGTCATCCTCAAGGTCAATATATGCGCCGTCCGCAGCAACAACAATGGATTTAAGGGCCGATGCCTGAGCAGCAGTGATTTTGGCTCGACTGTGCATAGAAATCATGCCGCTGTTAGCATCTACGCGCACGGCTCCGAGCCGGAGAAAGGCAACCATTGGTTCCCATGTCTCTTTATAACTTGGCATATCCTGCCATTCAATTTCGCGATGATCTACTCCGCGTTGATCCTTCATCCAATCGCGCCCGCCTGTTGGCCTAAAAATCAAATCCGGTCCTTGCTTAAAATCGCCTGCGTCTGCACGTCCTGAGAAATCAAGCATTGTTCCATCCGGCAGAATGTAACCAGCCTCATAAATGGACCGAGTTACACCATGACGTTTTTTTACTTCGGCGAAAATATCGGCGGCAGGCTTGCCCATGATACTATCAGCAACTTTATTTTCCGGCGTGATGATCTCGCTCGCCGACAAAGAAAACGTCTCGCCATTCGGCCCCGGATTCTCGGGCGAATAGCCGGAAGTATCGACGGCCTCCGCCGCGATGGCGTCCGCCTCTTTGGTCGCGCCTGCATCGTGCTCAAGCTGCGAACTGCCACCCGTGAGAGCATCAAAAAGAGCATCGTATTCGCCGCCTAGCTTGCCTTCTTGGCGTGCTTTGGCGAGCTTCGAGGCCGCGCGCAAAACAGCGACCAAGTAATCCCGAAACATCTTGAGGATAGCGGCAAAGGCCGACTGTTCGCGGTCGTTCAGATTCAAGGACTTGGAAGCCGATCCGGGCGCAAACCATTTACCTTCTTTCATGCGTCCAAAGACATCCGCAACAATGACGCGGGAAATAGCCTCGATGAGAGGGCGCGGAGCGGTTTCCGATGAAGCGGCGATTTCATCCCATGTCGAGCCTTCGAGGAATGTTTCGCCCGTGGCCTGTTCGACGCCTTGAATGATTTTCGCCAAAGACTCGCGGCGAAAAACGCCCGTCGTTAGACCGTGCTTAACTCGACCTTCTAGGGGTTCCTCCAATGCGGTCAGGAACGCGGCTTTGTTGTCGGCCAGATTGATTGTGCTGCGAGAGACGCCGCCCGCCGTTTCGTTGCGCCCAAGAATAACAGCGGATTCGACATCTTCCCGAAAGCGCATAGCCC
>Ga0315903_10002905_pt1 | contig 24436 bp, 30 predicted proteins | sample LakEriMetagenome_7_FD_203524 | JGI IMG/M metagenome (GOLD analysis project Ga0315903, IMG submission 203524) | Freshwater fungal communities from buoy surface, Lake Erie, Ohio, United States - Buoy 2 MA119 | ecosystem: Environmental > Aquatic > Freshwater > Lake | place: USA: Lake Erie, Ohio... | reverse complement strand
TCTAAACTATGTAGAAGATCGTTTTATCGATTATACTGTACATCGTAATGCTCCTGGCTATCGTGGATACTACGATGCTTTGTACGACGAATACTTTAATAACAAGGTAATTAGTGATGCTTTGGATAGCGATATGTATCGTACACTAAGCGTTGAGTCTTATATGTACCGTATTATCAATCTTACAAATCCTAATACCAATCTTAAGGCTTTGCCTGGTTTGTACGACATTGCCAAAGAATTGGATCTTACCAATATTAATCGTTTGACTACTCCAAAGGATCGGTTGAATGTTGCTTATAAGATTGCGGAAATTGTATTTAAAAATATCAATGAACACAATCAAAAGCAAACTGGGCCTGGATTCGATCAAAATGATAGTGGTGTACCTGACAATTCTAATGGAATGCCCGGTGATGGTGAATCTGGTAAATCAACTGATGATGTACTTGGCGGTACTGAGTCTACTGTAACAAGTGATAACGCGGCTGTAACAAGCGATGTTGGTACAGATGCAAATGTCAGTAAGACCAAACAGAATAAGATTGCTAAGAGTTTTGAGAAACAGAAAGACTTTCTTGCTGGTAAGATCAAAAAGAAGAAGGTTTCCAAACGTGAAAAGACGATGTTGGATGTTCTTGAAAAGAGTCAGATCGATCTTGTGCCTGTAGCTCAAGAGATGATGAAGGCTAGTGGATTTGTTGGAAGTGTAGAATGTATCTTGGTTAAGAATATGACCAAGGAACTTATTCTATCTGAAGAATTTCCAATGAGCATTGGTGCTAACAATGAAAGTAGCCGTATTGAACTACAAAAGAATGTGGATGCTGGTATTGTTTTGGGTACAAAGCTAGGTCGTCGTCTTCAAATTCGTAATGAAATTAATATTGATAAGTTTACCCGTCGTAATTTGGGTAAGATCGATAAACGTTTGATGCACGAATTGGGATTTGAGACTGATACCAATATCTTTTACAGCACATTTACCAATAAGTATAAGAAGGTAAACTTCCATATTAGTGTAGATGCTAGCGCGAGTATGCGTGGACCAAAGTGGAATCGTACAATTAAGCTATGTGTAGCACTAGCAAAGGCTACATCTATGATTGATAATGTTGATCTTACTATTAGTTTTCGTACTACTATGAGCTACAATCCATACATTGTGGTTGCTTATAATTCTAAGGTAGATAAGTTCTCAAAGATTAAGAATTTGTTTTCTTATTTAATTCCAGTGAATACCACTCCAGAAGGATTGTGTTTTGAAGCACTAATGAAGTTTCTGCCTAAGGCTGATACTAATACAAATAGTTATTTTGTTAATATTAGTGATGGTGAACCGTGTTTTTATTACAACAACACTTCATCTGGTATTGCATTTTCTTATCGGGACAAATCAGCTTGTGAACATACGCGTACTCAAGTAAGAAAGATTAAGGAATCTGGTTATAATATTATTTCCTATTTCGTATCTGACTATGATAGCTTCGGTATGGAAGTACTGCGTCAGAACTTTAAAACGATGTATGGTAGTGACTCACATTTTATTAATGTAGAGAATCTGAATCAGATTGTTAAAACGGTCAATGGTAAGATGATGGAAGCTATTGACATATAATATAAAGATGGTATAATATATAAACGGTTAAATTTATTACAACATAAACAAGAAAGGATAAAATATGAAAAAGACAGATCGTAAGAATAAGACAAACCTAACAGTAACATGGCCTTCAAACGTCTTTACTATTAAAGAGTTGAATGCTAATAATCCAGAGTTCGTAGAAATTACACTGCGAGTTCGTATGAAGAAAGCGATGGAAAGTGGTGAAATCACTGATATTGGTGTTCTCCATAATGGAAAGGGCAGACCTACGTTAGTATTTGTGTATGGTACTCCTACTAAGGAACATATTGAGGAAGCAAAGAGTCGTCAAGTTATCTTGAAGGATGCTTCATCTGTTAACGTAATTAAAATCACAAGTATGCCGACCACAGTCGATATCTTTGATCGAAAGAGTACAGAAACAAGTATCAACGTACAGAACAATGTAGTTGGTGCTTAATAATTAAGGAACGTAGGACCAAAGTGGATTGTATTTAAGCAATCCACTTTTTTCTTTTGTATAATAGTTTATGGTAGCTTTTGGCATCTTGTCTTTGATAGATCTTATTATACCAGATGTTAAATTCCAACTGCCATGATAAATAGGTTCATCCATCTCACTATCTAACACTAAGAATTTAGTAGATGATATTTCGAATATATAAAACGTTTTTTCTTTTGGATTGATTTTTTTGAAAGCCATGGTATACTAGTTATAAATATGGACGCACTACAAGAATATTTTGGGATCGAAGCATTTGACTTCAATGGTAATAAAAAGACATTAATTGATAATCTCAATTTTTTAAAAGCAATGACTGTTGAAGAACAGACTTTCTATAAAAAGTGGTTAGAAGTTCAACATTATCGTGATGTAGCAAATAAACTTAATACGATTAAGGCTCGTATATGGCGACCAACCGATTTTAATAATGAATCGGGTACAATTAAAGAAATTGAAAATTGTGAACCAGAATTAATATATGTTGAATCTAAACAACACGTTGAAGATTGGAATTTATTAAGAGTTTTTGTTAGTACTTTTGAGTTTAGTCAAACACCAGGCAGATTTCTAAAGTTTCTGATTGTTGATAAAAATAAACCTGAAACTCCTTATATTGGTGTACTCGCTGTAAGTAGTGATGTAATTACAATCACAGATCGTGACAATTATATTGGTTGGACATCGGATAACAAGATTGTTGATAAAAAGTTAGCTCATAGTGCTATTGGTAGTAGTATTATTAGTACACAACCGTTTGGATATAATTTCTTAGGAGGTAAATTAGCAGCTGCTATGGTTGTTAGTAGTGGTGTACGAGATTTATGGAAGAAACTCTACAACCAAACTTTGGTGGGAATGACTACCACATCTTTGTATGGTAGTTACAGTATGTATAACAGTTTAAAATGGTGGCACAAGTGTGGTACTAGTGCTGGTAAAGTTGCCATCAAACCAGATGAGGAGATCTATAAAGTATGGCACAATTGGGTAAAACAAAACTGTACTGAAAAGTATGATAAGGCCATGACTCAAAAAGAAGGTGTAAGTGGACCTGTAACTGGTGCTAAATCAAGAGTCATAGGAATGATTTTTAGTAAATGTGATATCAAACAAAGTCATTATATGCATGGTTATGAAAGAGGCGTATATTACAGTTGTTTTTATGAAAATAGCAAAGAATTCTTTCAAAACAAAATTACTGAAGATAAATTGGTAATGAAGAAGTTATTTGCCGATGACAATAAAGCCATTATGGATTGGTGGAAACCCAAAGCTATTGAAAGATACAAAAAATTAAAGAGTGAGGGTAATTTAAAGACGGATATACATTTCTACAACCAAATGATAGGTATGACGTATGATGAAGCCAAATCAGTTTATTTTCATGAAGTTGGAAGATGATTAATATAAATAATGACTGTGGTTAACTATATATATAGTAACTATGGGATTTACATATATTAATACGTTAACTGGATCATTGGGGTCTAACAATCTACCGGCAATCAAAATGGATATCCCCGTTGGAAATGATACATCGGCGGCCGGAACAAAATATCTTGAACTTCAACGTTCTAAAATTCCAATCTTTTATATAACTAAAGAAGGAGCTGTATTTGCTTCACAGTTTACTGGAAGCGTTAAAGGTACAGCGTCAACCTCTTCGTTTTTAAAACAAACTGCACAAAATATAACAAATGGTTTGGGTTATTTTGATGGAACTGGATTAAAAAGTGCAGATGGATTATTTTATGAGAATAACGTTGGTGGTGTTAATTATTTAAGTCTATCTTCATCGGCCATATCTCGTAATTTTATATCAGTCGCAAGTCGTGGGGCAACTAGTGGAGGCGTTCAACTGAATCAGGCCGCAATTAGTCTGTTTAATTTAAATAGTTCTGAAGCTTTCCCAAATCGCGACGGATGGATTATTTATTCTAATAGAAGTGGTAGTTTAACATTTACAACGCCAATTGGATCATACGAAATTTCTAGTTCAGGCGTTATAGCTCGTGCGGCAGCTAATGATATCATTATTTATGGTATGGTACAAAGAAGAAATGGTTTCTATTTTTGGCCATATATGGCTGGTAATACGCCAGCTAGAGATGGTGCGATTGGTATAGGTGTACAGCCGCCAAATGAACCAACCGGATCGTTTAACAAGTATTTAAGAGCTAAATTGCAGATAAATATGTTTAGTGGCAGTGGCGCCGGTGCGTGGTCGCCACAAGCAACTGTGGAACATAGATCCACTGCAATATTAGTTAATTATGGATCAGGCAGTGCTAATACTGGCATGACCCCTACATTTTATGTATCTGCAAGTGGAAACACTTATGCCCGAGGATGGATATCTTCAAGTGCTAATTATTATAGTTTTGGATTAGTTGGTACAGATGGTCCTTTGTATACTAAAGGTGGTAAAATCACAAATGTTAATCCATCATCTGACGACAGATTAAAGACTGGTATACAACCAGTAACATACGGTTTAAATGAAGTTTCTAATTTAAATCCTGTAACATTTTATTGGACCGAAGATGCCAGTAAACATGATAGAAATAAAAAATATGGATTTATTGCTCAACAAGTAGCATCCCATATTCCAGACTTAGTTGGTACCGACGAAAGGGGATATTATAATTTAGATACATTTTCAATGATTCCTATTTTGGTCAAAGCTATAAAAGACTTAAAAGCCGAAGTGGATGAACTTAAAAGTAAATTGCCTTGACATTTTATAAAATGTATGATAGAGTGTATAAATGACTAAATCACTCTGTTGTATTTCACTCAAACTACAAGAACAAAAAATTCGAGCTTCGACAATGACGAAGACTCGTTTTCTTGCATTGGAACGTAAAAGTGCAGAACGAATTGTAGCAGATCGTACTCTCAACAATGTATTTGTTACACGTAAAACATTGGAATACTGTGCTTTAAACAAATGGAACTATCGAATTAGCAGCGGTATGATGCCACTGGAAACTCTTCCAGAAGCTAATTTGTCTATTGAAACCACTTATAATTACACAACAATCAAACAAGAATTTGATTTGTGTAATACTGTTATCAAGAAAAACAAAATTCGGTGTAGTACACATCCTGATCAATTTGTTGTACCGGCTAGTGCAAATTTATCTGTAGTAAAGAAATCTATCATTGAATTGGAAGCTCACGGAAAAATGATGGATGCTATGGGATTGCCACAAACATATGAGTCTCCTATTAATATTCACATGAACTGTTATAAGGGTAATCTAAATGATATCGCATTGCGTTTTATCAACGTCTACAATAATTTACCAATCAATGTAAAATCTCGTTTGGTACTTGAATTAGAAGATAAACCCAATAGTTGGGGATTGATTAAGCTTTATGATCTGATCTATCAAAAAACAGGAATCCCTATTACTTATGACTCACATCATTTTAGATTGAATAATCCGGAAAATATTTCTCCTGAAAAAGCCATCTTAATGTGTATGGAAACTTGGGGCAAATATAAACCGTTATTTCACTATAGCAATGGTAAAACAGGGCCAACAGATAGAGCACATTCAGATTATGTTTATACTTTACACAAAGAATTGTTTGAAAATGATGTTGATGTAGAGTTTGAGTTCAAAGCTAAAGATTATGCGATTGAAAAATTTATGGCCGATTACCCTTTTTGAGGTTATCTGACATCCAAAGTGGTTGTAAATTTGTATAATGCATGCATTTTTTTAATTCTTCTAAATTCTCTACATCAAAGTTTGATACAGGGATTATATGATCTATATGCCATCCATAGTAACCATAATTATCCCACGACATACCAATTTGAAATTTAGATTCTAAATATAATTTTAGATCTTCCCAAGAACATCCTATTAAATTTAATGTTGTTTTTGTTTTAAATTTTCCGTTTAACGCTAGATGTAATCTTCGCCTGACATTTTTTCTTAACCTAAACAATGGATTATGTTTGAGTTGTGATCGTTCATATTTTTTATGATTTTCTAATATTTTTTCCTTATTATTTTCATAATATTCTTTTTTATTTTGTAAAATTGATTCTCTATTATTGTGATAATAATCACGATAACTATCTAGATATTTTTTATCAGTTTTTCTTTTTTGCCATTTTTCTTTGTTTTTTATTGTGATTTTATCTTTGTTTGATTCTCTCCACTGTTTATTAATCAAACTTTTACAACTTTTACACTTAGATCTCAGTTTATTTTTTTCAACGGGAAATTCAGATAAAAGCTTATCTATTTTACAATGAGTGCATCTTTTTTTATTCATATATTAATAAATATGATTCCATTTCAAAAACAAGTCGAAAAATAATTAAAAAGTTGTTGACAGTTTGAACATTGAATGGTAAGATAATTATAAGTTAGTGATGAAGCTAACGAAACAAAAAAACAAACAAAAAAAGAAAGTAATAAAATAATATGTATACTCGTACAAATGCTCGTAACAAGACTAACTTCGTAGGCCACAACTCTTCTGGTGTTGAGATTTATCTCTCTACTCCACTAGCGAAGGCTAAGAAGGCTGCTCGTTTGACCCTCCGTAACGGTAAGACCCGTGTTGACCTAGATGGTCGTCAGATCAAGGCTCTACGTGAAGTCTTGAATGCTGGTTATACTTCTACTTCGACTGCTTCTGTTAAGTCTGTTACGTCAGCTAAGACTGCTACCAAGTAATGAATCAAACAACATCACACGATGTTATTATGTGGTTGCTGCTATTGGTGGCAACCACATTTTCTATTACATCGATTGTTATTACTTACAAACTTGTATTAAAGTTTGATGACTTGCAAACCAACATAGTTGAAATGTTGGAGATTCTATCGGCTGAACGTATCAAGATGATAAAAGATCTTGAAGAATTAAAACGTAGGGTTAGAATGAATAATAATGAAATCAAAAAAGAAAACAACGGAAGAAACAATAAAGGTTAAGGGTTTATTTGATCATATAAATCATATACGAGAAGTAAAAAACCCAGATTATTATAATACGTTATCTGATGCAGAAAAAACTTCTTTTAACAAATATATGATTGTAAGATTTTTGAGTATGGATCCAGATCTAGTTGAAGAAATGGCATTTATCTCAAAATATTTTCAATTAATTCCAAATGAACAGTTTTATAAACTATTAATTGATGTTGTGCCTAAAGGTAGAAAGTTTTGTAAGTATATCAAGGGTACCGCTGATAATATCAATAAAACAATATTAGAATGTATTTGTAAGAAGTTTTTCGTTGGGGAAACTGATGCAAAAGATTATTATACAGTATTCACTGCTTCTGAAAGTGGCCTTAAAGATTTGGTGAGTCTAATTGAAGGATTTGGTTATTCGGAAAACGAAATAGAAAAGATGTTATCATGAAAATTATAGGAATATCAGGATTTGCTAGAAGTGGTAAAGATTTATTTACAACCGTAGCTCAAAGTGTTCTAAAAGAACATGGTCTTAAAACAGAGAGATATGCTTTGGCATATGAACTTAAAAATGATTTGAAAGATCTTATCAAGACTAAGGTGGGTATTGATGTTTTTACTGAAAACACCGAGGAGAAAAATATTATTAGACCATTATTGGTTGCTTATGGTGATGTAATGCGTAAAACCAGTGAGGGTAAATATTGGACTCAAAAGGTTGAACAACGTATTGGTAAAAGCAAAGCTGATGTTGTGTTTATAACAGATATTCGATATGATTTTTATCCAGAGGATGAATGTACATGGTTACAACGTAAAATGTCAGGTAAGTTAATTCATCTTACCAAATACAAACTAAGTACGATGCCGTCAGGTCGTAGATTTAGTAAAAATAAAATTACAAAGATTTATGATTCTGCTCCAAATGAACATGAGTTGTTTAATAACCCTAAAGTTATGAAACGAGCTGATGTTGTAGTAGAATGGCAAGATTACTCAGATACAATGGATATTAAAGAAATAGATAAACATCCAATGATAAATGAAATTGTATTGAATACGTTAAAGAAAATTAACGTAATGTAATGGTAGAAATAACATGATTACTACCATGCGTAAACGTTATGGTAGAATCTGTTGTTTTAGTTTTTAAGTACTCCATCATTGTAGGAGCTACTTTACTGGCAAAGTTTATGTAAAGTACATTACACTCTTCTGATTTTTGTGTTTTTCTTGCTTTTTGACAATTGCACAGTTTACCCAATTGAGTCACACAATCTCGCAAATTATTTAGTGCTGGGGTTTGATCTGATCCGAAAAAATTTAAACATGCTTGATAACTTCCTATGTTCATGGATTTAAAATATTTTTAATTAAATTGGACATTGAATCTACTGATTTTTTTGTGTGGGTACCCGTGAAGATACTTAGTTCTGCATTCAATTCTTTTACTAATTCGTGATAGTATTGTACCTTAGTTGATAGTTCTCTCACTTTATTAATATCGTGAACTGTAGTACCACACAATATATGAAATTTATTTCTTAAATTATTTTGTTTGAAATCTTCCCATAAGTAAAGTTCGGCGCCTTCAATATTAACTTTTAAAATGTTTATGCAATTATTTAGATTTATATTTTTTTCTAACAACCAATTAGAAAATGTATTCGAATCTACTTCATAAAATTTAAAAGGATCTACGTTATTTTTTGAGGGAAAAATAGAATTGCCTAATCCACCATTATCAGATTTATATAATTTTACATTACCTTTTGAATTTGATATTGCAATATTTTCTATATGAACATTTGGATTATTCTTATATCTATCCTTAATTACATTAGCTGAATCTGGATCTGCTTCAAATCCATAAACCGAATATGTTACATTTTTAAATTGTGGTACCACATGTTCCACAAATAAATGCATTTCTGCGGCATCATAACATAATCCCATGTCAAAATAATTTATATGTGTCATAATAATTTACGCACTATTAGATAAAGTAATAAACCAGTGATATAGTTGACAGGAAACATTAATATTCCAAGTGTAATTGGTGTATTTGTTATAACCAACAAAGTACCAAGTCCTACCAAAGTAGACCAAAAACACAAACAAATTGAACATGAAATTAATTTTGTTATGTAGCTTGGATACACACTATACAAAAAGTTTGGATAATTAGACATCACATCAACTTCCATTTTGTATTTATGGAATTCGTTTATTTTTAATAGACTTCTTGTATTGGTTAGATTTGCAATAGTTTGTACAATATCACTTTCAAACCAAATTACCATTATAAATGCAACATAAAATATCAGAGGTATATTTAAATCGGTGAGGTTCATATATTTTTCTTCAATTGTTCTTCATTACTTTCTAATACAGTCTTTAATATAGATAGATCAACACCTACTTTTTCGCCCAATTTAACCATAGCTTTTGTATCTTTTGGAAAACATTTTCCACCAAATCCACGTTCTCCGGTAAATACAGCTGTGTGAGATTTAGTTGTACGAGGATCCAATAACCATAAATCTCTTACTTCATAGTAATTGGTGCCTAGCTTTTCACATAGATCGTATATCTCATTACAATAAGCAACTTTCATTGCTAGATGAGTATTGGTAACATATTTTGTAACTTCAGCAGTAATTGGTTCGGTTACTCTATATGTTTTACTTGGACCTGTAATTGGAGTATAAATTTCAATCAATTTATAACACAATTCTTTTTTACCGCCAAAAATAAAGAATGGAGTTTGTTTAACATCAGTTGTAAATCCATCGGGAGTCCAATACTTTGACTCTCCGGCAAATTCTGGACTAAATACAATTTCTTTGTTGTATGTTTTAATTAACCTATCGGTTGTACCAATTTCTACCGTACTCTTAAGAAGTATCAATGGGGTAGTTAGCCAACTAACTGTTTCTTCCACAATACTAGTATTACAACTACCGTCTGCATTTTCAGGTGTAGGTACACAGATTACGCCTAAATCACATTTATTGATTTCTTCTTTTGTACATGACATTATATACGATGGATCGTATATCAATACTTCATAATGACTTTTAAAGAAATTATGAAATGCTTTGCCTACATAACCATATCCAATTACACCAATTTTAATGTTTTTCATGCCAATTTATTTTGATACCAATTGTCTTTTATATTAATTAGGTTATTGTTATGGTCAGATAGTTTATTTATTTTTAATTTGAAGATATCAAATTCCAATTCTCCAACAACTCCACTATCATCTAGCATTAACTGTAACATGTTAAAGAATTCAAAACTCTGATTTGTTAGTTTTGTACCATCAAATTCAACGATAATATCGTTTAACTTTTGATCTTCGTATCTCTTTAATTTCTTTTTGAGAGCAAATTTTGTATTCTTTTGTTCAGCTTGAATATATCTGTCATATGGAACGTCTGTGTAAATAGTATCACACCAAGGTTCCAATAGAGCTAGTTTGTATTCATCACAATTACGTACAACAAATCCAACATCATAACGTTTAGGTACGATTGGTTTCATAGTATCATTATGTTTAACAAAGTGACCCCATTTACGAATGAAGTTTCTGGCACTACGGTTATTTTGCTGCAGCCATTCGTCACTTTCTTTTCCAACGGTAGTTAATGTAGGATTGTATCTACTGCCTCTACAAGTCATGTGATATACACATCCTTCCCACGTTTGTACAAATTTATATCCATTCAATAAGAATCGATTAAAGATATCACTATCTTCTTTGCTTTGAGGTGCGTATAGGTCATCATGACCCCCAATGGATTGAAAATCACTCTTATAAAGGGCCCATGGCGCAAAGATTCCTTCTGTGGTTTTATCTTTTCTTGTTAAACGTGTATCATTGAACCATTTCAAAAAACCAGCTTCATTAAACTCTTCTGGCTCGGTACCGAAGGCTTGTACGATCTTTTCTGGTCCTGGTGGATGTAGAGGTGGTTCGATACGGGTAAGACTGACGATTGTGCCTGGTTGAATATACTTTTCTACGTATTTATCGAAGTTAGGACAAGCATACATGTCGGCGTGATAGATCATTACCACATCGTTAGTAGCTACTTCGTTTACGAGACGATCATATAGAATTGTGTGACCCAATCTGGTTGGACCTTCGTTACGGATGAATTTGAAGTGGGGATCTTTTTCGGATGTTTCTTTACACCACTCCAATGTACCGTCATTACTAAAGTCGTCTGCAACACAGATTTCATGTTCTTTATGACTTAAATTTTTACGAATAGCTTCGTAACTCCATTTAAGATATTTTAAGTTGTTTCTGCTTGGTTGAATAAAACTAATTTTCATAATAAAACTTTTTAAGTTCAATGAGTTGATTTTCTAGGGATTGTATAGTATAATCGGTCTTCAGACATTTATTTACCGTATCCACATTAATAGATATTATATTCTTATTAGATTCAAATATTTTATTTATCAAACACAACAATTCATATTTGTTTATTTTATCCGTACCTAATTGAGTTACTTGATCATACTCATTCCAATTATTAATAATTTTATGAGCTTGTTTTGTCCATTCTAAAGTTGTTATTCCGTTCCAAAAATGATTTACATATCCATTAACATTCGTAGTTTGCTTGAAAAACCATTCCATTAATGACACTTTGTTATATAATTCTGGGCCTATGATGGATGTACGTATTTGTTTTACGTTATTTTTTGTTTTTAAAAACATAGATGCATAGGCCTTTGATAATCCGTAATCATCTAAAGCTGTAGGTAATTCTTTAGATGAATAATAAGAACATTTTGAAATGTTCCCGGCGAATTCACAATCCGTAGTGGGATGAATTATTTTTCCTTGGAAATGATTAGATAGGAAAGATGGCAACAATATATTGACAGATTTGTATTGATCCCACGATGGTTTCTTTTGAGGAATACATCCAATACAGTTAATTAGATATTCACAGTGAGAGTTTCTAATATAATCTTTGAACTCATCTGTTCCCCATTTTAAGTCAGTGGTTACCGTATCGTTGTTTTGAGACTTAAGATATTTAACTACCATATGTCCCAACATTCCATTGTGTCCCAATACTAATATTTTCATAGATTTTTTCCCAAATGTCACGTGTCGCCTATAATGAATATCTTTTTATTTTTCATCATAGATATATTAACTGTTTATAATTTTTTATTTTTTTAACGATTGTTAAACCTGGATTTATAGGTAAAGTTACAATTTCAAAATCTTCATTAAAGTGTTTTTTAATATATAATGCTGTTTTATATACATCTCCACATGATGTCATATCAAAAAGATATGGATCGTATGGATATGTATCGTGAAAAAATATAAATCCATCATCTATAACTTTATCTTTAACATTTAAAAAATCTTTTAATGATTGTTCATGTGAATGATCTGCATCTATAAAAACTACATCAAATTTAATATCATCATTTAAATTTTTAAAATATTCGTCTGTATTACAAATATGAAATTCCATGTTATTTAACAAAGATTTTGAACATGAAACTATATCTACCCCTATCGCCTTTTGACAATGTTTAGCTACGGAAAAAAAATTTCTTCCATCTCTTACTCCCAATTCAAGGTAACATTCTGGTTTTATCCAAGAACACATAAAATTCAAAAATGCAACGTGATCAAAAGTTTCTGAAGGCGGAGGTACGTTTCTTAAATGGATAGGTTTCATTTTATTTAAAATAGTTAAATGATTTTAAAATGTTATTTAGTTCTTCTTTTGTTACACATACATCTTTACTAGAATATTGATTGTTTTGAAAACTTACATCGTTGAATGTGTTTTTATAATGCATGTAATAATAATTGTTGACTTGTTTTACTCTTGATTGTTCTTCACTAGATATCATTATTTCGTGTATTTTTTCTGAAATTCTTGGTACGTCTGTGGTGTATTGCAACCCAAATAGTTCTTTATAAATTTCAAACAGATCTACTATTTTAAAGCTTTTAACGTTGGGTATTACATTGTATCCATTTACCATAAGACATTCTTCAATAAGATCGACTGCCTGATCTACGGTGATCATAAATCTGGTCATTTCAGTTGAATACAACTTCAAACTATAATTGTTTTTTATAGCATTCCACATTAACGGAATAATACTACCTGTCGAGTTTAATACATTTCCGTATATGGCAGTACTTAGTTTAATCGAACTTTTGTCTGAGTTAACAATAAAACTTTCACCCGCAACAAATTTCATTGAGCCATATAAAGTAGTGGCAGATCTACTTTTGTCGGATGAAATGAAACATGCCGATTCAAAATTATTCTCTTCTGATATACGTCTACTATTAATAGATCCACGTATGATTATATCAACTGATTCTTCAACATTTTGATCAACTGCTTCAATTTGCTTTAAACTTGCTGCAAATATTCCTATGTCGTGATTTTTACTAACTCTCTTTAACAAGTCATAATTACGAATATCTCCTATAACACACTTAATATTTGGAAATTGTTTTTTTAAATAATAATGTTTTGATTCATCTCTACTGAATATAGTAACTTCATTATTATCATAATATCTTTTAACAATGTGTTTTCCTAAAAAACCAGCTCCTCCTGTTATGAATATTTTTTTATTTTTCATATAGTTTATTATATGTCTTTGCCATGTAGTATTCTACTTTATTGCCATATGAAGTATCTGGTATGCCATTGAAATGATAAACCCATCCCAATTTAGTATAAACAAGATCTTCTGTCAAACCTTCTGATAGATTCAATCCAGTCATATTATATTCATATGGCAACACAGTTGTTTCTACGTTATTTGTCTGTAAAAAGAAATTCATTGGAGTTTGATCTGTACCCAATTTAATTTTTGATTCTACACCATACAAATTTTCTCGGTTATCAATATAAAACTGTTTGAACTTGTTTATGTGTTCTTTGTGGCTTTCATTGAAAATTTGAAATCCTCCATTGAGATATGTCCAAATGTTTAACTTATAGTCATTAAATACAAACTTACTATAACACTCTACGCTTCTCATGACCCATTCATATACAACACCGTCGTGTACACCTGTATATTTATGATTCGTCATTTCAAAAAAGTTTGGACAGTTTGGATGTACAATAGTATCGGCATCAACGATTAATACTTGATCGTAGTTGATTCCACTGTTTTCAAGTATATCCAGTGCATAATAACGTTGCCATGCCATACTTGTTATGTTGGAATCCATGATGGGTTGATCCAATACAACAACTTCACAGTTATTTTTCTTTGCAAAGTGTTTCCAACTGTTTATGCTATATTCAAAGATTTTATTGATGAGAGGAGTACTACGCAACTTTTTCTCACCTTTATTAGAAATTACCGCTGGAATAAAAATAATATTCTTTTTCATTAGTATAACTGTTTAGTTTGATTCCATATATCTTGAATCAATTGTGTACGTTGTTCGATTGAAAATCCAGTAAAATGCCAAATGTTACCATACTTTACAAAGAATGGAGTAGGATCGTTTAGTTTATCATTATGAAAGAAATAACCTTTCTTAATCATAGCAAATGTATTCCATGAATGAGGTAGGTATTTTTTTGTAACGTTATTCTTTTTTAGAATCAAATTCAATACTGTTTGGTCTCTGCCTGTATTGGGTACATTCCAGTTGTCAATATCATTTTGATTACGTAGATAAAAGTCCTTGACTTGATCAAATATATACTTGTGTTTCTTAGTAAAAAACAATACTCCACTGTTGATGTATTCACTTATATTAATATCAACATTTAGTTCATTAAATGAGGATTTATAAGCAGTTAAACTATTATCTAACCAATACAAAGAAGAGTTATCTACAACTCCACAAAATTCGTCTGTATATAAATCGAATGGATTTGGACAATTCCAATGTGGCATAGTATCAAAATCAACCATACCAATCTTTTCGTATTTGTCTCCTAGATAATCAAATACATAATGTTTATTCCATTTGGCATGTTTTATACCAGGCAGTTTTTCGGTTATTAAAACAAAGTCGATATTGTTTTTATCACAATATTTCTGCCAGGCTTGTTTGGTTAAATCGTAATACGATTTGTGTTGATACTTAGAGTTATTATCCTCTATTGCTATCATTATTATACAATTCTGCCTGTTTTTCATAAATATGTTGAAAATATGTTCTAAAAATATGTTCCCATTTGTGGAAAAATAACTTGCGTGATTTTTCTACGTTGTTTAACAATAATTCTGTTTTTGGAGATTTTCTACGAAAATCTACCATTTCATGTTTAAATTTTAAGTATCTGCCTGGTATATAGATATTTTTATAACCCTTTTCAAAGGCAGAATAACAAAAATCATTGCTTTCACAATCTCCAAAAAAACGTTCATCAAAATAACCAATTTCATCGAATAACTTAGTACTAAAGAACATAATTCCATCAGACCACAAAACTTCATACATTTCATTTACACCATTTACTTTGATGTTTGTTATTTGTTTATGATATCTTTCAAATGCACTATGTGGTCTTGTTCCAATTACACCTACATTGCCATGTGTCTCATATACTTCAATACACTTTTCGATCCACGTTTCATCTTCAAAGAATACGTCGGACTGCACGAAACAAAAATAATCAAAGTCAGTTGTATTTTCTTGTTTAGCAACTACGTTTAGAGCTTTTGATATACTATGCATCAAATGTGATACATGTTTTTGAATTTGTGGATGTTCTGGTTTCCACTGATCAAATTCAAGACTTTCGAAGTTACATACCATATGAACTTCGTTTTCTGGATTATGTTTTAAAGCCTGATGACAAATTGTTTCAACACATTGAATTTCAGTCTCTTTCCGTGCAAATACGGTTGGTATTACAAATTTAATTTTACGACTCATATATTGTTAATAATAGTTTTCCAATTATTCAACCACTTTTCTTCTGTATAATATATTTGATATAAATCCTTGGATGCTTCGGAACAGTGATTATAAAAAGATTTGTCTTCTTTTAACTTAATTGTTAGTTGATTTGCCTTTTCTATATCACCTATATTAACACTTAATTCTGGATGTAAAGTTTCTTGTGTGTCCAATCCTTTATATCCTATACATGGTATACCCAAATAAGCACAGTTTAGAGCAAACGTGCCTGCTGCATGTGTACGCATCAAATGTATACCTACATTAAAATTGGCGAGTGTTTTAATCCACTCATTCCACATCATATATGGTAGGTGATGCAAACTTGGAAATTGATCTTCATTTTCTATCTTGCGTCCCATACTTGGAATAAAGATAGGTTTATTAAAGTTTTGTGCTACAAAGTAACTGTCTACGCCACCATACCAACTACAGAAGTTTCCACCTATGATAGGCATACCATTATTTTCACGGGATACGTTTTTAACAACATCTTCTATCATTAACGATTGAAGATTAAACGTAGGTTTTTTAAATATACCTTTAAAGTATGAAATATCACTCTTATTATGGACCAATAAGAAATCTACCTCACTTAAAAAGTTAATATAATTAACTTGATCTACATATTTGTAATCTTGATAATACCAAGCCGGACCTTCTTGCATTACTGCTACTTTTTTACCAATTGATCTACAAACATCCAACACTAAGTTTGTATCAATAATTTCTAGTTTTTTTGGTAGTATTACAATAGCTAGATCATACGTAGGTACTTTATTTTTACATATGTGATCAAATGATAGATGATCTGCATTTAACGCAATTTGCCAAGCAAATTCTGTACGGCAATTTGAAAAGTTTCGAGGAATCTTACCGATATGTCCATTTTGACTGATAAAACAAATATTCATTTGATTATATTGTTTAATTTATTAAAGAAATCTTGATGTTTTTGACGAATAAACTTTTTAGATTCTTGGGCTTTTGTTTTTAATGTATCAGTTTTCAATGATTCGATGATATCATTTTTGTTTTCAATAAAATTGATATACTCGTTGCCACCAAACCAATCGATTGTTTTATAGTTCAAACTAAATATAGGTATTCCACAATACATCATTTCTGTATATCTATTGTTGATCATACCCATACTACGTTGTCCTGATCCTATAATACCAATAGCGGATCTAGCACTTGAATATAGTTTTCCAATATCGTCAGATGGTAATAATCCTCTGTAATGTGGTAGATTTGGCCAACCATTGCCATATATTGCAAATTTAATATTTGGAATTCCTTCAAAGAATAGATTACGTTCACTTTCGTAATGTTTGTCATTTACCCGTGCAAATCCCATGCCCAAGAATACACAGTCATTAAAATACTCTGGGGTAAAAACACATTCATTGTCAGTTAAACAACTAAAATAGTATTCAAAGTGTTCTGATGGAATATTTTTGGAAACAAACAACTTATGAAGGTTAATCGAATTTGTATAAATATGAGTGAACCATTTACCATAATAATTGGCAATTTCTTCAAAGTTTGGAAGTATACCTCTACTTGCATAGACCAATACTTTTTTACAATCAAGTTGTTCCACTGCTTTGAATGTTTCTCTATCTAACATTTCAAAGTATAATACATCTGGTTGTACAGATTTGATCTCTTCCACAAATTCTTCTGTACAAGTCAACCCATTTAATTGTTGTAACAAATATACTGTATGACCTTGTTCTTTGAGATGTTTGGCTACATACTCGTTTAATTTATAATTTCCCTGTGGATAGGGTTGATGAAATACTATGACGTTCATACATATGCAACCAACATTTCATGTTGATATGGACTTATAATTTCAATTTTATAGTTTGGGTTTATTTTAATCAATGCTTCTTTTACATTGTCAATAGTTATTTCTGTATAATCACATGTTTTTTCATTAGTGTTCTTGTCAAACTGTACTTTACCAAACAGATGTGCATCATCAATTGCTATTAGATGATTCTTTATATGGTGAGTACCAATCGTATCAATTTCATCTAACAAAGGTACGTCTTTTGGACCTCTAGCATATTTTGCAGCACCTGCATGTGCATCTAACCAAAAACAACATCTTTCATCTATAGAAGGTAACAATTCTTTTAAACCACGTACACTGTCTGAATTGATCAATTCGATTGTACCGTGCATATACGTTTCCCGAGACTTAAAATCAATGTCTCTGTCGTCTGTATGTAGGTCAAATTGAGAAGTGTCCCCGATATATTGTTCAAACAATTTAAGTCGTTTGCTAGCAATCTGACAAATTTCTTCACCCAATTCAAAGGTAAACAGTTTTCTGAAAGGATCTACAGATCCATATTTTTCTAAATACCGATATGCTAATCCACCTTTGAATGTACCTGTTTCAATTAAAATTCTTGGCAAATCACTCTTTGTGGATTTTGCCATTGCCTCATATATTTCTGGTAGAATATAACCCATATATTTATTGTAACGTGTTTAAACAATCTTGATAGGTGAAGAACCTATTTTGATTTGTCTGAGAATACATATGTAGATTTTGTTCGTTTGTATTTCTTATAACTTTATACCAATCACCCTTTTTACTTTGGGTACTTTCTTGACCTTGTATGTTTAAAGCATAATTACGTTTACGAGGATGTTCTCTGTTGTGTACTTTTAGAAGGTTTTTAATTACATATTGTACATATTGATTGCCCATAGTCTTTCTACATGCTTCCATCATAAAAGTGTCATCTGATGCTATGCCAAACGCAGCCAGAGGTATATTGGCGCCTGCTTTGATTAGATCTGTAGAGAATATAGCTCCTGAACCATCAAATCTAGGAGTCTTCAAGATTCTAATGTCTAAATCTTTGGTATTTGAATTTATTTCATTCATTTCATCAATAGACATTACGTATCGAATAGATGATTGTTCTGTGAAACACTTGGGTTCTGTTTTTTCGTAATACTTACAATTTTCAAATAGAGGATGTTCTAGAACTGACCAACTAGAATCCCACATCTTTCTAATGGCGAATGTTACAACATATTTCCAAATGTTTTGTGAAGATGAATATTCGTGAATTTGATCCAATACAGGGAAAGTTTCAGCTGGCATATAACAGTCAGTTTCTCCCCATATTAAAATGTCATTGTTTGTACAGTTTAAATAATTAAAATCTCTACGGTAATTTGCCATGCTATATGGTTCTTTACCTTCCAAAATATCATATTTAACATTAACACCCTGTGATTTTAATCTATTAATTTGTTGTATAAATCTATTTTTTAATTCATCACTAGAAATTTTTGAAGTATCTATTAATTCAAATGCTTCCGACATATTGAATGTAAAATGATATGATAGATTTTCTCTATTATCTACTAACTTCAATGTATTAATAATACCCGAAATGGTGTCGTCAAACATTTCAATTTCATAGAACATCACTTGGGTACCTGTAACATATTTGTTTTTAATCTTCATATCACTTTATTTCTTTTAAACATTTTTTCCAACCACGTTGTTTATCATGTAACAACCAACAAAAATTTAACACTTTACATTTGGCTCCTTTATTGACATTTGTAATGAATTGATTTTCTTGTCCATGCCACTTGTTAATAACCTGTTCATTTAAATATGTGTCTTTGGTTGGTCTATACTTTTCATAATGCTGACGAGTAAAAGCAAATGTGAATCCATTTAAAACAGGCAATTGTTTAATTCCTATACCAGGTCCATTTGATTTTTGATCTTCAGTTAATACTCCATTTGTTACAGGTCCGTAGATACAATCCAAACTTTCTGAATCTCTTGATATAAATTCGACGAATTTGTTTATTGTATGGTTGAATTCTACGTCGTCACTTGTAACGATGATGATATCACACTCGTCTTTGTATGCTTTGTATATTCCAACATTATAAGCATGTGTAATACCACCTATACTTTGATCTTCGATAAACGTATAATTTACATTTGGGTATGTGTGTATGTTTGATTTATATTGACTTGCATTATCTATCACATAAATTGTATGGTCACATTTGACCGATTGATTTATAGAATCTGTCATTTTTTTTATAAAATCGTTGCCTTTAATTCTATACTCATCTGACCAATGCATCGGCGCTGTTATACCTACTTTCATTCAGTTGTAACTCCTTTGATATTTTTGAATAAATCGTAATAATACATTACCATTTTTTCTGGTTTACTTTCTTCAATATATTTCTTTCTAAGGTTTTCGGTGTATAATTTTTGTAGATTTGAATAATCTGACAGAATATAATCAATTTTTTCATTAATGTCAGAAAAGTCATGTTTACAAGCAATATATGTTTCATTAGGTACATATACATCTGGTATCATTTCCAAATGAGACATATCTGGTTTAATAAGTACACAACCAAACATTGCTGCTTCTAAGTCTCTAGGTGTTACTTCACCAAAACCAAATGGGGAAAGAACGATTTTACAGTTATACATCGTATTTAAATATTCTTGTGTGGATAACCGTTGACCTTTATCAAGATAAGCAGATTTATATTTTTTATCAACCTTATTAAATAGATTTTCTCTATGATTATTATAATGAGGAGTTTGATTCAGATCATGTTCTATACTATCTGTAGATCTTCTGCCTAACAATAGACTAATATCATATGATTTATTCGTGTCATAACTATACCAATTTGGAGTTAGTGTGGATAACCAATTAAAATGAGAGAGTTTTACTTTGTCAAAAATATCTAAGTTTGGTAAACTGTAATTTCCCTCTCCCCAATAAATTCTTCCATTGACAGTATTTTTTAAATAATCAGATCTGTGTTTGTAAAGAGTTGGTTTTAATACATAAATTGGATTGGTACGTGAAGCAACTTCATATATTCCCATTAAAGTGGCAGCATCTTGTCCATCAAAAATGAAATATGGTTCCTTAACGTCTTTTAAAAACTGTACTCCTTGATTTGTAGAGTCGTCCAAGGATACCTTTTTATTAACTATGCTAGCATGACCGACAAACGCAAAATCTGCCGGTCCACTATTAACAAATTCTATACCAACTTCTTTAAACAAATGTTGTTGTAACAATAACGGTCTAAATGTCGTCTCATTACGATGTTTATCGAGTTCGTATATTTTTATCTTTATCATTGTGACTTTACAGCATAACCCATGTTTTCATCTTGGGTAAACAGTTTGTTATAGTTTAAATTGGTCTGTCTCTGTTTTTCTATAGTCTTTTCGTGAATAATAGCTATGTCTTTTTGTGGTGGAATAAATACATAAGTTTTAAATCCCTCCACCTTTTCATGTAGTCTACGTTCGTAACGAATGTGTGGCTTGTTACGATACAAACGAGATTGATAATCTGGAAAGTTAATCATACCATCATATAATCTCCATCCCCACATTTGTACATCTTCATTTGTGACCCCTATAAAGTAATTTAATCTTGGTAACCAAATTACTTCGTTGGTATCGTTAGATTCTAATATAACATCTATATTTTCAATTAATGTGTCGGTGGGTACTTCATCACCATCCAATTGAAACACCCACTCACCTTTACATAGTCCGATGCCATAATTTTTATGAGCACCGTAGTTTCTTTCTAATTTATGTTGTTGGAAATTTACCTTGTCTTTAAACCTTTGTATAATTTCCACAGTCTTTGGATTATCTGAGTAATCATCAAGAAGAACAATTTCATGGTTATCTTTTTTGTTTTGAACTAATTTAGATAATAGTTTTTCCAAACTATCTGTTTCATTATGACATGTTACTAGATAAGATAAAAACATATTAGACAGTCTTAAGTTTAGGAAGAACTATTTTGTTTTCAGTATTTGTTGATGTACCTACAGCTTTTAACTTGGGTAATACAAACTGATTTTCGACAGCAAACTGAGGAACATATTTATCCAATAATTCCCATAGACGTTTATCCATCGCTGGAATACTAAACTTTTCTGAGTTTTCCTTACGTAGTAGTTCAGCATTTTTAGTAAATTTATCACTCTTACGGGCAAAATAAAGTTGTTTCATTTTATCTTCCGCAAGTGAATATGATACCTTAAACCACTTACTTTCTTTAATAATCCATTGATTGACAGACTTTTTATCCACATCAATTAGATTACCAGGCAATAAATTAGCAAAAGAAGAATTTAGATAATCTAAATGACCACTCCAATTAGGAGCCAACAAAGGTTTACCACTTAATGTAGCTAATAGAAGAGGATGTCCATATCCTTCACCATGAGTAAATGAAACGTGAGATATAATCTTTTCATGGTTTAACAAAGCATTCATTTCTGGTTCGGACAATTCGCCATGTAATAGATAAACATTTGGAACATTTGTACCAACACTATCACGAATCTTCTTTATTTTACTCAACATTTCAAATCTATCCACTGTAGAGTAAGCGTGTCCACTTGTTTTAACAATCAAACATGGACGATCATTTTCAGATTGATTCTTAAATGCTGTACAAAATGTCTTGATTAAATTACAAATGTCTTTACGATCATTGTATAGGCCGCCGTGTGTCCACTGACCAATAAACAAGAATGCACTTGATTCTTTGATCTTGGATAACGATTCTTCTACGGTGGATAGTTTTTCATCTGTTTTTTTGAAAATGTTTGTATCGGCTCCCCAGAAACAAACCTCCAATGGTTTTTCAACTTGAACGCTTACTTGTTGACCATTTTCAAGTTGTTTTGCCATTTTAACCTCGGTAAATGTTTTCTTTACGTGGTTTGACAACCCAATAGTTAGGTCCATTCTATTAACACCTTCGATCCAGCTGCCAGGTGGAATAGTAGTTTCAATACCAGCGGTCATACCGATGTTGTATTTACCAACAGCATGAAATTCTTCTGGAATTGTTAACTGAATAAATACCTCTGGTTGTTTGTTTAGATTTCCTTGCAAGAATTTACTAGCCAATACCTTATCTTCTGGATCGGTTAAATCTTCAAGAAAACGTTTGCTTTGACAGTTACCCCATCTGGTGGGTGCAATTTTTACATCAAACTTGTCATAACGAATGATGCTTTTTGCGACTGTGGTTGCCCAATCACCGTATCCGCTTCGGTTAAATACTGGGCCTGAAATTAGACATAATGGTTTGCTCATATTATTGATTAAATTGTTTTGTATCTCTTTCGCTAACTAACTGACTATACTTTTTGTTTGGAGTAGGAATTCCACCTAGATTGTTATAAAGTTCTTCCATTTTACTCATTTGAAGTTGTGCAATTTCGACTCGTTCACCTTTTTTAACATCGGTGCTGCCAAATCCACCTTCACCTCTATTTGTAGAATCCAATTCATTTACCAATACGAACTCTACATTTTCTACTTTGGTCACTTTGAGTTGACAGACTTTATCACCTTTGTTATAAAGTTTGAGAGGATTTACAGTTCCTTCAATTAAATTGTCGGTTCTGATTCTATAGTCTTCTGGTTGCCAGATATATTTGAATCTTAGTAGTACTTCTCCACGATAATCAGCATCAATCAATCCAATACAATTAGCCAATACTAAATTGTATTTGCTGACACTACTACGAGGAAATGCTAGGATATCATAATCAATATCGGTATGACCAAATCCACTATACTGTCTTTCTTGTTGTACAGCTAGTTTAAGATTTGTTTTATACTGAATATAATCGATTCGTTTATATGTACCATTATCGTATGTTTCCCCAATTATCTTTGGGTCACTTGTAACAATTACATCATAACCAGTAGCACGGTCTGTGCCTTTTTTAGGTAGATTTTCTATGTCTTGATAATCTTCGTTCTTTAATACTTGAATCTTCATGAAATAGTTTGCTTAATAGTTTCTAAATTTACAACGTGTAAATCAAATCCCAACTTATCGTTAGGTAATGATTTAATATCATAACCATTTTCAGTAAAAATGTCAAATGTTTTAACGGGATTAAAATTGTCTAATGTGAAATCCATCGCTTTAATAAACTGATTACACATGTTTAAACTATTAATTCCACCTTCATTCATTGCCCATCTACGACCTTCTAAGCCATACTGTTCACATTTTTCTTTACCAATCAAATACCAATAAGCAATAGCATCAGCAATGTCTGTATAATTTACCAAATCATCCATGATATATGGAGTGGGAGGACTTCCTTGTAGATTTTGTACTTTGGTCCAAACTGGTTTAGACCAAACTCCATGTTTTGTGTATCTACCTGTACTATTTGTACCAAATTCAAGATTAAATTCTACATCCTTACCGTCGTCTGTAACAATACCCAACTGATCTTGTAGACCTCCAGTAACAGTTGCAATGACAGGAGTACCACACATAATACTTTCAGCAATACTCAGACCAAATCCTTCATTGGAACTTACGTTAGCAGTAA
>Ga0315903_10002895_pt1 | contig 24491 bp, 17 predicted proteins | sample LakEriMetagenome_7_FD_203524 | JGI IMG/M metagenome (GOLD analysis project Ga0315903, IMG submission 203524) | Freshwater fungal communities from buoy surface, Lake Erie, Ohio, United States - Buoy 2 MA119 | ecosystem: Environmental > Aquatic > Freshwater > Lake | place: USA: Lake Erie, Ohio... | reverse complement strand
TGATGCAGCCCGAAATCTTAAGCTTCAACTCGCCCAGCTCGCAGGTGCGACCATTGGCGGCAAAGCGTTCCGAAATGCGCTGGGCGAGCGGGATCGAGCGCGCGTTGGCGAGGCTGCAGTAATCAAGGCCGGGGCAGGCGATGATGTCCTCGATCGTGTCCATGTTGGGCGCGCCCATGCCCGCTGCATCGAGCGCGCTCCACACGGCATGAAGGTCGGCGATGCGGACATGCGGCAGCAGCAGGTTCTGGGTGTGCATCACGCGCAGCTCGTCAAAGCTGTGGTCACGCGCGAGGGCAGCGACGACGCGCAGCTGCGCGGCGGTGGCATCGCCGGGAATGCCGCCTGCGGGCTTCAAGCTGATGACGGCGGAGACGTAGGCATCGTGCTTGTGGCGGTGGGTGTTGCGATCCACCCATAAGGCGAAGTCCGGATCCGACCGGTCGATGGTCTTGGGGCCGTCTGTGAAGACCGGATCGGCAAAATATTCCGCAATCCGCGCCAGTTCCTCGCGCGGGGGTTCGACCCCGACACTCAGCAGGTGGGCGAATTCTTCCTCGACCTGGCGGGTGTATTCTGCGGCGCCCAGCTCGTGGACCAGGATCTTGATCCGCGCCTTGTACTTGTTGTCGCGCCGGCCGTAGCGGTTGTAGACGCGCAAGGCGGCCTCGGCATAGGTGATCAGCTGATCGAGCGGAACGAAGTCGCGGATCAGCGGGGCGATCATCGGGGTGCGGCCCATGCCCCCGCCCGCATAGAACTGCGCGCCCACTTCGCCGTCCCGCTTCACGATGCGGATGCCGATATCGTGCAGCCGCATCGCCGCGCGGTCTTTTTCGGACGCGATCACCGCGATCTTGAACTTGCGCGGCAGGTAGCTGAATTCCGGATGGAAGCTCGACCACTGGCGCATCAGCTCGGCATAGGGGCGCGGGTCAGCCACCTCGTCTGCGGCAGCGCCGGCAAAGTGATCTGACGAGATGTTGCGGATGCAATTGCCGCTGGTCTGGATCGCGTGCATCTCGACCCTTGAAAGGTCGGCGAGGATGTCGGCAGCGTCCTCCAGCTTGATCCAGTTGTACTGGATGTTCTGGCGGGTGGTGAAGTGGCCGTAGCCGCGATCATACTTCTCGGCGATGTCGGCCAGCGCCTCCATCTGGCGCGCATTGAGCGTGCCATAGGGGATGGCGACGCGCAACATATAGGCGTGGAGTTGCAGGTAGAGCCCGTTCATCAGCCGCAGCGGCTTGAACTGGTCTTCGGTCAGCTTGCCTTCCAACCGGCGGCGGGCTTGATCGCGGAATTCCTCGACGCGGGCATCGACCATCGCCTGATCGTATGAATCATATTGGTACATCTCAGATTACCCAGTCCCAGCCGGTCTTGTCGGCAGTCGGCACCGCGAGGTCGCGCCGCACGGTCGGGCCGAGCGCGCGCACCCGGTCCTTGATATGCGCCGGGCGGACATGGCCTTCGGCGTCGATGCTGGCTTCAATGGCGTAAGGCACGTTGACCCGGCGCGCGGCTTCCTCGCGGGCGAGGATTTCCTCGGCCTCTTCACCCGCATCGACCGCGTCATCGACAAACAGCGACCAGCAGGTGCCGTTCCACCAGGTCACAGCGCCCGAGCGCAGATCATTGCCGGTGAGGATTTTCATTGCGCAGCCTCCTGTGCAAACGCGACCACGGCCATGTCCTCGCGCGCGGTGACCTCGCCGATAACAATGAGCGAAGGGCTTTGCACGGCCTCGCGCTCGACCAGCTCGGGCAGGCCCGCGAGCAAGCCGCGCAGCACCCGCATTTCAGGCCGCGCGGCGTTCTCGATCACGGCAACTGCCATGTCGGGGGCAAGGCCATTCGCCATCAGCTTGTCGGCGATCTGCGCGGCGGTGGAGACGCCCATGTAGATCACCAGCGTGCGGCCCTTGCCTGCGAGGCCCGACCAGTCCTGTTCGGCCAGGCCCTTGCACTGGCCAGCGACGACGCTGACGATGCTCGAGGCATCGCGGTGGGTGAGCGCGATCTGCGCTGCCGCTGCGGCACCATTGGCGGCCGTAATGCCGGGGACGACTTCGACCGGCACGCCAGCGGCGCGCGCAGCCTCGGCTTCCTCGCCGCCACGCCCGAAGATGAAGGGATCGCCCCCTTTGAGGCGCACCACATCGCGTCCGGCCACCGCCTCGCGCACCAGCAGAGCGTTGATCTCTTCCTGCGGCAGGGTGTGGCGGGCGCGCTGCTTGGCGACCGAGATCAGTCGCGCGTCGCTGCGCGCAATCCCGAGGATATCGCGGCCGATCAGTCCGTCATGGACGATGATCTCGGCGCGCTCGATCAGGCGGGCGGCGCGTAGGGTCAGAAGGTCCACCGGACCCGGCCCCGCGCCGACGAGATAGATGGTGCCGAGTGCTTGCATGGGGTGCAGATGGGCGAAGCGGCCCGAGCGTTCCAGCGAGAATGCATTGCCCGGCTGCAAGCCCAGCTATTGGCCCGGCAAATTGTGGCTATGCGGCCGCCAGCGCCAGCGCCTGCGCCAGATCGGCGATCAGATCGTCGGTGTCTTCGAGACCGATGGCAAGCCGGATCGCGGGTCCACTCTTGTCCGGGCAGGTCATGACACAGCGGTAATCTTGGGGGGTGATGACGAGCGCGAGGCTCTCGAAACCGCCCCAGCTATAGCCGATCCCGAACAACTCCAGCGCATCGACCACCCGCGTTGCCGCTGCGCGGTCGGCGCTGGCGAGCACGAAGCCGAACAGGCCGCAGCCGCCGGTGAAATCGCGCCGCCACAGCGCATGGCCGGGATCGGACAGCAGCATGGGGCACATCACGCGCGCGACTTGCGGTTGGGCTTCGAGCCATTCGGCAATGGCCAGCGCCGAGCGGGACTGCGCCTCGAGCCTGAGGCCCATGGTGCGCAGGCCCCGCGAGGCGAGCGCTGCATCATCGGGCGAGACCACCTGCCCGAGTTCCTGCGCGGTGCGGCGGAGCGCGGTATACCAGCGCTTGCCAGCGCTCGCCGCGCCCATCATCAGATCGGAATGGCCGCCGACATGCTTCGACAGGCTCATCATCACGATATCGCCGCCGTGCGTGAGCGCGGAGAACCCGAGGGGGCTCGCCCAGGTGTTGTCGACCAGGCTGACCGCACCATGTTCGCGGGCGATGGCGGCGAGGGCGGGGATGTCGCACATCTCGAAGGTAAGGCTGCCCGGGCTTTCGAGCCACACGGCTTGCACGGGCTCGGCGAACAGGGCGCGGTAGGCGTCCACATCCTGTGGGTTGAAGAAGGTCGTCGTCACCCCCAGCCGCGCCAGCAGGCCGGTCGCCATGCTGCGCGTCGGGTCATAGGCGTTGTCGGCCATCAGCAGCCGGTCACCAGGTTTGAGCACGGCGAGCAGGCATCCGGCAATCGCCGCCACCCCGCTGGGATAGAGCACCGTGCCATGCGCGCCGGAGTCAAGCCCGGTCAGCGCATCGGCCAGCGCCCACTGGGTCGGCGAGCCGCGGCGCCCGTAGAAGAACTGGCCATCGGTGTTGGTCTTGCCCGCCTCGCGCCGCTGCGCATCGGTGTCGTAGAGGTGGGTCGAGGCGCGCCACACTGGCGGGTTGACCACCGGGCCGGTCCATTCCTTGCGCCGTCCGCCGCGCACCAACCTAGTGGCGGGCTTCATCGGTTTGTCGTCGCCGCCGCTCATGCTTCGGGGCCTTCTTGTTCGAAACCTTGCGCTTTGGGGGTTGCCGGATCGGCGCTCCATTCGCTCCAGCTGCCATCATAGAGCGCGGCCGTCTCGACCCCGATGAGGTGCAGCGCGAACAATAGCACGCTCGCGGTAACGCCGCTGCCGCAAGTGGTTGTGATCGGCCGGGCAAGGTCGATCCCGGCGGCAGTGAAGGCCGCGCTCAGCGCATCGGGCGATTTGTAGGTGTCATCGGCGTTCAGCACCTCGGTAAAGGGCAGGTTGAGCGCGCCGGGAATGCGTCCGTTGGGTCCGCCATGCACCGGATCGATGCCGCTGCCATAGACCCGGTCGACCGAGCGCGCGTCGAGCACTTGCTCGGCATGGCTATCGAGATTGGCGAGCATATCCGCCTTGCTACGCACGCGCTGCGCCGGGGCGAGGGTGGCAGGCGCGGCACGGGCAGTCGCAGGCGCGCCCGCTTCGAGCGCGCGTCCTTCGCTGCGCCACTTGCCAAAGCCGCCGTCTAGGATCGCGACGTTGTGTCGGCCAAGCGCGGCCAGCACGAACCACGCGCGCGCGGCGGTGCGGATTGCGCTGTCGTCATAGAGGATGATAGCGTCATCCGGTGCGATCCCGAGGCTCGCCAGCCGCTCGGCCAGCTGCGCAGGCGCCGGCATGGCATAGGGCACGTTCGATTCGGCGTCGAACAGGCTTGCAAGCCCCAGAAACCGCGCGCGGGGAATATGCGCGGCGGCAAATTCGCTTGCCGCATCGCGCGCCGCGGCGGGAAGGTGGTACGAGGCATCGAGCACCGCGAGGCCGGGCGTGCCCAGTCGGGCTTCCAACCAGTCGCTCGAAACAAGGCTTGGGACGGGTTCCATCATGACTTAGCGCCTAGCGCGCGAGCGCCCCGCCGCCAAGGGCGCGCTGGCGTCAAACCGTGGGCGGCGGATCGATTGGGCGCGCCGTCAGCTCGGGCAGCGCGCCGGGCGGGCCAGTCATCACCAACGGCTGGACGCGGCCCTCGCCGCCGCTGCCCGGCGTGCCGATCACGAAGCTCTTCGCCACCGCCTGCTGGCCGCCGCCCTCGATCGTGACATTGAGCAGGGGGATGAACAGCGGCGCTTGGCCATGCATCACCGGCGTGATCGCGGTCAGTGGCAGCACCACCTCGCCGCTGATGGTGCGGCTCTGGTGCGGACCGATCCGCTCCACCGGCAGCATATTCTGCGCGGCGGTCAGCGGCACCGCATTGCTCGCCCCGCGCTTGGCGCAGGCGAGCTGCACAGCGACGACAAGATCATTGACCGCGCGGTCTGACCGGTTGGCGAGGGTGAGGCGATAGCGCAAGGTGAACATCCGCAAGCTGCGGGTCGCGCCCGGAATCTCGAGGGCAAGGTCGATCCGCGGCAGCACCGGCTCTGCATCGGGATCCGGTATTGTTGGGGCCGCGGCGAGCCGCAGCACTTTGGGCTTGCGCCGCCGCCACAGCAGTAGCGCGCCAAGCAGGCTCGCCAGCAGCGCCGCGCCCGCCGCCAGCCAGCGCCATTCGAACGCGGGTGCGCCCGGTGCGTCAGAAGGCGCAAATGGGGGCGCTATCGTTATCGTGGGCGCAGTCATGGGGGCTGCCGCAGGCGCGCTTGGCGCAGAAGCTGCGGGGACGGGTTGCTCGAACGCGGGGATGCCGGCACCGCTCACCTCCGGCGCGAGCGGTGTGGCGGTTGGCGCGGGCGGCACAGCACGCGTGGCTGGCAGCGGGGTGACGGCCGCGCGCGGTGCGGGTTGCGCCTGTCGCGGGCGAGAGGGCCACGGGGATGGGCTCGATGCCGTCTCGTCGCTTAGCACCGGAGCAGGGGCGATCCGCGGCGCGGGTGTCGCGTTGCGCGGCGGGATCGCCACTCCGGCACGCTCGTCCGCCGGGCCAGCCGGGGCGGGTGTCGGGGTCGGCCGCGGCCGCGGCAATGAGAAACCGCCTGGCGCGCCCTGCGCGGCCAGCGGTATGGCAGCCGCCAGCGCGAGCAGCGCGGCAAAGGAGCGGAGCAGGAGAGGCAAAAAGCGGGTCATGGCAATCGGATGAGCAATGCTGGCGCGAGGCAGCTGAACAATTGCTGTGTCCCATAGGCAGCCCCGCAGCCGCGCGTCCAGTTACCGGGTTGCGCCCGTCCCCCATTCAAGGCAACAGCGCGGCATGAACACCACACCTACACAGCCCGGCGGCAAGCCGCAGTTCCTCGGCAAGGACACGCCGTTGCCCTCCTCGCCCAAGGAAGCGGTGCTTGATTACGTCCCCAATCCGCGCCCCGGCCTTACCTATCTGGTGCGCTTCGTCTCGCCCGAGTTCACCTCGCTCTGCCCGGTCACCAACCAGCCTGACTTTGCGCATCTGGTGATCGACTACGTGCCGGGCGAAACCATTGTCGAGAGCAAGAGCCTCAAGCTGTTCCTCGGGTCGTTCCGTAACCACAATGGCTTCCACGAGGATGTGACGGTCGGTATCGGGGTGCGATTGTTCGAGGAGATGCGCCCGCAATGGCTGCGCATCGGCGGCTACTGGTTTCCGCGTGGCGGGATCCCGATTGACGTATTCTGGCAATCGGGCACGCCGCCCGAAGGCCTGTGGCTGCCCGATCAGGGCGTCGCGTCCTACCGCGGGCGCGGCTAGTCAGGAGCCGAGTTCAAGCTGGACAAAGCGCGGCGAGCTCTTGTGCCCCTCGCGCCACTTGGCGAGCGGGAAGGCGCCTGCGTCCAGCGCTGCAAGCGGAATGCCGGCTTCGGCCAGCGCGTAGGGCGAGATGCGGTGGCGGGTCATGAAACCGCCGCTGCCGTCGCTGATCAGCGAGGTTTCGAACTTCAGGCCTTGGCTTGATTCGGTCGCGTTCACCACCTTGCTCACCACCAGCTGGCCGTGGCCCAGATCGAGCACCACTTCGGTGCCGACCGGCACCGCGGCCAGGCCATTGATGCGCGCGCCGGTTTTGGAAATATTGCGCAGGATCACGTCGTAATAGTGATCCTCATGGATCAGGCCGACTCTGCGGAAGATCGTGATGCGTTCGGCACGGTAGCGCGGCGGGCCGCTCGGCTTGAACAGCATTGATCCGTCAGCCATCTGCGCGAGCACCGCATCCTGAAAGATCGCGGGCGAATAGACATAGCCCTGCACCAAATCCGCGCCGCGCGCGCGCACCAGTTCGAGCTCGTCCATCGCCTCGACACCCTCGGCGACGGTCTCCATCCCCAGCGCCTTGGCCAGCGCGACGATTGCGGTGATGATTGCTGGGTTGATATCGCCGTTTTCGGTGCAGCCGCGCACGAAGCTGTGGTCGATCTTGAGCTTGTCGAAATGGCCGTGCTTCAAATAGGCGAGCGAGGAGTAGCCCGTGCCGAAATCGTCGAGCGCGAGCCGCACGCCGAGCTGCTTGACCTCGCGGAAGATCGCGTCGACCGCCTCGAGATCGCCGACGAACGCGCTTTCGGTGATTTCCAGCTCCAGCCGCGAGGGCTCGAGCCCCGATACGTCCAGAGCGTAGGCGACCGCCTTGCGGAAACCGGGGCGCAAGAATTGCTTGGCCGAAACGTTGACGGCCACCTTGATGCTCTCGGGCCACTGCATTGCATCGGTGCAGGCCTGGCGCAGCGCCTCTTCGCCGATCCGGACGATCAATTCGTCATTCTCGGCGATCGGGATAAAGTCAGCCGGCGCAATCGCGCCTTTCTCCTCATCGTGCCAGCGCAGCAAGGCCTCGAAGCAGCGCACCTCGTTGGTGACCGGATCGACCAGCGGCTGGTAAGCCAGCTTGAGATCACCACGATCGACCGCGTCGCGCAGCCGGTCGCCAAGCTCGGCGGTCTTGGAAGCGGCATCGCGAAGGTCGGTGGTGAAGAAACAGAAGGTGCCCCCGCGCGATTCCTTGGCGGCGTAAAGCGCCATGTCGGCGGCGCGGGTAAGCTCGTCGGCGAAGAGCCCGTCATAGGGCGCGATCGCGATCCCGACCGAGGTGCCGATGATCGCCTGGCGGCCATTGATCTGATAGGGCTGGGAAAGCGACTGGACAATCCGGTTGGCCAACTCGCCCAATGTGCCGCGATCATCCAGATCGGGCAGCAGCACCTGGAATTCGTCGCCCCCCAGCCGGCCGACCTCGCCCTTGTCCTTGACGATGCTCTTGATCCGCTCGGCCACCTGCTTGAGCAATTCGTCGCCCGCGAGGTGGCCCAGCATGTCGTTGACGTGCTTGAAGCGATCAAGGTCGAGCATCATCAGCGCGCAGCTGCGCTTGCTGGCGCGGAAGGCGCCGAGGGTCGCGGTAAGGCGTTCGCCCAGCTTGCGGCGGTTGATCAGGCCAGTGAGCTCGTCGACCTGCGATTGGCGTGCGGCCTGCATTTCGTGCACATACTGGCTGGTGATGTCGACCGCGCTGCCGCGATAGCCGAAGAACCTGCCAGTTGCATCGATCAGCGGACGGCCGTTGAGCCGCCACCAGCGCGTGCCCTGCTCGCTATTGCCGCCCTTGGTGGCGCTGACGGCGATGACGTGTTCTTCGATCTTCGAATGGGCCTTGATCTTGAAGCTGAGCGCGCGCTGATGCAGCGACCCGGCCTCGACCTCGATGTCGGTGAACACCTGCAGCACCGGCTTGCCGATCAGCTCCTCGCTGCCCGTGCCGAGATCCCCAAAGGCGCGTTGCGACAGGAAGGTTAGCCGTCCCTCGGCATCGGTGGCCCAGAACATGCCGATGCCGAGCTCCTCGACATCATTAAGCACGCTGGCGCGCGCGGGCAGGACAGGCGAATGCGCTTTCGGACCGGCAGCCGAAGGCCGAGCGCTCGCAATTTTCTTGCCCGCCTGTTCCCTGACTGACTTGAGAAAATCCAACGGCATTAACTGTCCTCATGCGAGCATTCGATGTGCGACCCGGAGAGCGGTGCGGAGCGTCTCGATAGACTTTTGAAAGTGACCCAAGTTTAACTCCATGACATCTAACCAAAGGCAGTTGAAAAACCGTTACGACCGGCTGGCGGTGCATTTTTCGCACCAGGTGTTCAGGTAACCGGAACATCCTGACCCAACGCGCGTTATTGTCGCTCAAGCCTTGAGAAAAATAATATTACCCTCAAGCTTTTGTGGTGAAATTTTTTGCATGCCGCTGTGCGCCTGGGGATCAGCGCCAGCGGTTGGCGGACTATCTTGGGGAAGCAATGATGCCTGAAACCGGTGCAGGCGCTGGCGGGAGTGTCGTGCAGGTCAATCGCGTGCGCACCCGTGCCGATTGGGATGCCATGCGCGCTGCCGCGCTGGCTGATCCGGGCGCGTTCCACGGCGAGATTGCCGGGCGGGGCATGCACTGGTTCGTGGCCGATTGCGGTGCTTCCGGCGCGTGGCTGGCGCGCGGCGCGGATGGCCGCTGGCATGGCTGGGACGCGGCCACCGCGCTGCCGGTCAGCCCCGATCTGCCTGCTGATTTCACGCCGTGGCACACCGGTTTTGACGGCTCTGTCGCGCCGCATTGGCGCTGGTTCGTGGGCGGGCGCACCAATGCGGCCTTCTCCGAACTGGATCGCCACGTGCTCTCAGGCCACGGCGATGAGGCCGCGCTGGTGTTCGAGGGCGACCGCTGGGACATGTCGGCCGACGGCGGCAAGGGCGCGCCGCTGGATTGCTTCACGGTCAGCCGCAAGCGCCTGCTGCTCGAAGTGGCGAAATGCGCGGTCGCGCTCGAGACGCTGGGACTGAAGCCGGGCGACCGCATGGCATTGAACATGCCGAGCATCGTACCGCAGATTTACTGGACCGAGGCTGCCAAGCGGATGGGCGTGGTCTACACCGCCGTGTTCGGCGGCTTTTCCGACAAGACCCTGTCCGACCGGATCGCCGACACCGGCGCGCGGGTGATCGTGACGTCCGACGGTTCTTATCGCAACGCACAGGTTGCCGGGTTCAAGAACGCCTATACCGATCCCGCGCTCGACAATTTCGTGCCCGTCACGACGGCGCTCGCGATCCTTTCGGGCCTCGACATGGGTCTACCCGATGCTGATGCGGCCACCATCGTCGATACGGTGCGCGAGGCGCTGGGCGGAGAGATCACGGTTGACCGTTCGGACGTGATGCGCGGCGTGGGCCGGGCGTTGATTAATCTGGGCGCGGAAGGCCGGATCAGCACCGCTGATGCGGCGCGGGTGCGGATCGCGATTGCCTCCAGCCTCGTCACCCTACCGCCGCGCGTCGAAGCGGTGATCGTGGTGCGCCACACCGCGCAGCCCGACGTGATCTGGCGCGAGGAACGCGACCGCTGGAGCCATGAGCTGACCGATGCGGCGCTGGTCACCGTGCTGGAGAGGGCGCACGGGGCCGGGTTCGCGGTAACGAACGAAGACGACCTGCTGGCGCTCTCCGACAGCGATTTCGTCCAAGCGATCTGGGCCTCGTCGAAGCCCCTGCCGGTCGATGCTGATTACCCGATGTTTTTTATTTACACCTCGGGTAGCACCGGCAAGCCCAAGGGCATTGTCCATCCGCACGGCTATGCCGCAGGCGTGGCCGAGACGATGGCGGCGAGTTTTGACGCGCGTCCGGGTGATACGCTGTTCGTGGTCGCCGATCCAGGCTGGATTACCGGGCAGAGCTACCTGATTTGCGCGCCGCTGATGACGCGGGTGACAAGCCTCGTCTCCGAAGGCTCGCCGGTGTTCCCGCACGCAGGCCGCTTCGCTTCGATGATCGAGCGGCACAATGTCCGCATCTTCAAGGCGGGCGTGACCTTCCTCAAGGCGATCATGTCCGATCCGGCGAACTTGGCCGAGCTCGACCGCTACGACATGAGCGGCTTGCGGGTCGCGACCTTCTGCGCCGAGCCGGTCTCGCCATCCGTGCAGGCCTTCGGGATGGAGCACGTGACGCCGCGCTACATCAACTCCTACTGGGCGACCGAGCACGGCGGGATCGCCTGGACGCATATGTTCGGCAATGACGACTTCCCGCTGCGCCCTGATGCGCACGCCTATCCGCTGCCGTGGATTGTCGGCGATGTGTGGGTCGAGGACGAGGACGGCGTGCCTGCCGATGCGCCCTTCGCTCGCGCCGATGCAGGCGGCGTGCCGTGGCGGCGTGCGGAAATGGGCGAGAAGGGCGAAATCGTTATCGCCGCGCCCTATCCCTATCTCGCACGCACCATCTGGGGCGATATCGAAGGCTTCAAGGTTTCCGATGGCAGTGTCGATCCCGCATGGCGCGGCGATGCCGCCCGCTGGGAGGATGGTTATTGGCGCCGTTGGAAGGGCGCTTGGGCCTATACCCAGGGCGATTTCGCGATTGCGCATGAAGACGGCTCGTTCTCGCTCCACGGGCGCAGCGATGACGTCATCAATGTCTCGGGCCACCGCATGGGGACCGAAGAGATCGAAGGCGCGGTGCTGCGCGACAAGGCGCTCGCGCCGGACTCGCCGGTCGGCAATGTGCTGGTGGTCGGCGCGCCGCACCGCGAGAAGGGCCTGACCCCGCTCGCCTTCGTGGTGCCGGGCCCCGGCCGCAAGCTGACCATCGAGGACAAGCGCCGGCTGTTCGATCTCGTGCGCACCGAGAAGGGCGCGGTCGCCGTGCCCGCCGACTTCATCGAAGTCTCGCAATTCCCCGAGACCCGCAGCGGCAAGTATATGCGCCGCATGGTCCGCGCGTTGGTGGTGGGCGAGGATGTCGGCGACGTCACAACGTTGCGCAACCCCGAGGCGCTGGACGAATTGCGCACCGTCATCGCTGACTGGCAGCGCAAGCAGCGGATGAGCGACGAGCAGGCGCTGTTCGATCGCCACCGCTATTTCCTCGTGCAGTATAACAGCGTCGCCCCCGGCAAGCAGGTCGCGACCGTCACCGTCACCAACCCGCCGGTCAATGCACTCAACGAACGCGCGATTGACGAGCTGGTGATGGTTACCTCGACTTTGGCGCGCGACGATAATGTCGTGGCGGTGGTGTTCACCGGCGAGGGCACATCCTCCTTCGTCGCGGGCGCGGATATCCGCCAGATGCTCGAGGAAATCCACACGGTCGAAGAGGCGATGGTGCTGCCCAACAATGCGCACCTCGCCTTCCGCACGATCGAGCAGATGGGCAAGCCCTGCGTCGCGGCGGTGCAGGGCGTGGCGCTGGGCGGGGGGATGGAGTTCGCGCTCGCCTGCCATTACCGCATCGCCGAACCGGTGGCGCGCTTCGGCCAGCCCGAGATCCGCCTGCGGTTGATGCCCGGCTATGGTGGCACCCAGCGCCTGCCGCGCTTGTTGCTGGACCGGCGCGGGGATGAAGGCCTGCGCGATGCGATGGACCTGATCCTTGGCGGGCGCAGCATTGATGCCGAAGCGGCAGAAGCGATTGGCTTTGTCGATGAGCTGGTAGGCGGATCGGCGGACGCGCTGGCAGCGGCGCATGCGGCAGTTCGCGACTATGTGAAGCACGGCGAGGACAGCCCCTTGGGCGCCGCATTTGCCGAGCGTCATGCGGCGGCAGAGCGTTGGGATACTGCCGCGAACGTGAGTCTCGACAGCGTGATGGCGGATGATTTCCTCCAGCGCATCCTGCGGCAGCTCGATTGGGCCGGGCGCGGACCAGCGGGCGCGCGGGCGCTCGAAGCCGTGCGCGTGGGCCTCGAACAAGGCATCACTGCCGGGCTGGCGTGCGAGGCCAAGCTGTTCTCCGAAGCGATCGTCGATCCCGAAGGCGGCAAGACCGGCATCCGCCAGTTCATGGACAAGGTCGCTCCGCCGCTGCCCGTCCGGCGCGATGGCGTGTGGATCGATGCCGAGCATGAAATGCGCGGCCAAGCCTTGGAGGCGGCGGGCGATCTGCTGCCCGTGGGCGCACCGTTCTATCCCGGCGTCACCCCGATCCCGGGTCACCAATACGCCTTCGGCATCGCCCGCGATCCCGATACCGGCGCCCCGCGGTTCGGCCCGCCTGCGAGCCACGAGAAGGAGCTGATCGTCAAGGTGCCCGAGCCTGCGCCCAACGAGGCGCTGCTCTACATGCTGACTAGCGAGGTCAACTTCAACGACATCTGGGCGCTGACCGGCATCCCGGTCTCGCCCTTCGATAGCCACGAGGAAGACGTCCAGATCACCGGATCGGGCGGGATCGCGCTGGTCGCGGCGCTTGGGTCAGAGACGCGCGCGCAAGGCCGGATCAAGGTCGGCGATCTGGTGACGGTCTATTCGGGCACCAATGACCTGCTCAGCCCGCTGGTCGGCAATGATCCGATGTATGCCGATTTTAGCATTCAGGGCTACGAGACCGAGACGGGCAGCCACGCGCAGTTCCTGACGGTGCAGGCGCCGCAAATGCACAAGCTGCCGCCTGACCTCACGCTGGAGCAGGCAGGGAGCTATGTGCTCAACCTCGGCACGATTGCGCGCTGCCTGTTCACCACCTTGCAAATCGCACCGGGGCGGACGCTGTTCGTGGAGGGTGCGGCGACGGGGACGGGGTTGGATGCGCTGCGTTCCTCGGTGCGGACGGGCTTGCAGGTGACAGGGCTTGTCTCCTCGGAGGAGCGCGCAGGCTTTATCACCGGCGTGCAGGGCGCGGTCGGGGCGATCAACCGCAAGGATACGCGCTTTGCCGATCTCTATTCGGTGGTCCCGGAGGACAAAGCCGAAGCTATCGCATGGGAAGCCGCAGGCGCGGCGCTGGTCGCCGAATACAAGGCACTCAACGGCGGCAAGCTGGCCGATTACGTCGTCAGCCACGCGGGCGAGACGGCGTTCCCGCGCTCGTTCCAGCTGCTCGCCGAACATGGCACGCTGGCGTTCTACGGCGCTTCGTCAGGCTATCACTTCAGCTTCATGGGCAAGCCGGGGACGGCTTCGCCCGAAGAAATGCTCCGCCGCGCGGCGTTGCGCGGCGGCGAGGCTGTGCTGATCTTCTACGGACCGGGCTCGTCCGAATTGCTCGACGAAACCGGGCTCGAAATGATCGAGGCCGCGCGCCGCTTCAACGCACGCTCGGTGATCGCCACGACCACCGATGGCCAGCGCGAATTCCTGCAATCGCTCGGCCTTGAGGACGCGATCGAGGGCATCGTCAGCCTCGAATCCATCCGCCGGCGCGAGGGCGCGAACTTCTACTGGCCCGACACCATGCCGCGCCTGCCCGATGCCAAGGTGGATATCGAGGTCTTCAAGGCGGCGGTGCGCGACTATCAGGACCGGGTGATGAAGCCGTTCGGTTCGGCGGTGGGCAAGATCCTGCGCTCGCCCGACAATCCGCGCGGCAGCCCCGATCTGGTGTTCGAACGCGCAGGCCAGGACACGCTCGGCATTTCGACTTCGCTGGTGAAGCCCTTTACCGGGCGGGTGATCTTCGCCGAAGACCTCACCGGCTGCCGTTTCACCTTCTACGCCCCGCAGGTCTGGACCCGCCAGCGCCAGATCCTGATGCCGACCGCGAGCATCCTCGGCACCCACCTGTGCAACGCCTACGAGGTCGCGCGGATGAACGACATGATCGCCGCTGGCTTGCTCGAAGTGACCGAACCCGAGGTCGTGGCGTGGGATGGGCTGCCCGAAGCGCATCAGGCGATGTGGGAGAACCGGCACACCGGATCGACCTATGTCGTCAATCATGCGCTCCCCGAAATGGGTCTCAGAAGCCGCGATGCCCTGCTCGAAGCCTGGGCTGCTCTGGGAGCCGCGCAAGCATCCGGGGAACCGGAGCCGTAAGTCAGGCGTTGCGCTTTTTGAAACGTTCTTAGCTCTCCTCCCCAGGGTTTGAACGATCCGGCAAGTCTGATGGACTTGCGTTATAACTTTATGAGGAGAGTGCCCGTGGCCAAATCCAAAGCCGCACCAGCCGTTTCCGCCACTGGCCGGCTTGCCGGAAAGATCGCTGTCGTCACCGGCGCGGCAGGCAATCTGGGCGGACATATCGTCACGCATTACCTCGCCGAAGGGGCGACCGTGGTGATGACGGGCCGCACGCCCGATCGCACCAAGGCTGCTGCCGATGCGCTGCTCAAGGCCACCGGCGCTGACCCTTCGCGCCTCGCCACGGTGGCATTGGACGGCGGCGATATCGCCTCGGTCCGCGCCGCGATTGCCGAGGTCGTGAAGAAGTTCGGCCGGATCGACATCCTCGTCAACAATGCCGGGAGCGCCGGGCCCAAGCAGCCGATCGAGAACCTCCCGCTTTCCGCCGAGGAACTCGCCGCGCTGCAAAAGAAGGGCAGCACCGACAGCGAGACTGTGGGCGATGCGCTGCGCAATATCTTCGGCGTCGCGTTCAACGTCGCGCGCGCGGCCGCTGCGCACATTCCCGAAGGCGGGTCGATCATCAATGTCTCGACGATCTTCAGCCGCACGCCCTACTATGCGCGCGCCGCCTATGTCGTCCCCAAAGCGGCGATGAACGCATGGAGCCGCGAGCTCAGCCTTGAACTTGGACCCAAGGGCATCCGCGTCAACCTCGTCTATCCCGGCCCGATCGAAAGCGAGCGCATCCGCACGGTGTTTGCCACGATGGATGCAGCGCGCGGCGATGCGGGCGGCACCACCGCGAACCAGTTCTTCGACATGATGAGCCTGGAACGCGCCACCAGCGGCAACGCCAAGGCCAAGACCTTCCCCACGCCGACCGACATCGCCACCACCTGCGTGTTCCTCGGCAGTGACGAGAGTGCGGCTTACAACGGCCACGATTTCGAGGTCACCCACGGCATGACCGTGCGCAAGGAAGAGCGCGCGACCTATCTGGCGCGCCCGACCATGCGCTCGATGGACGGCACCGGCCTTGCCGTGCTGATCGCGGCGGGCGACGATTGGGAAGAAGCGCTCGAAATCGCGCAGGTGCAGCTCGCCTGCGGGGCCGAAGTCGCGCTCGGTCTGCCGCGTCAGGCCGACGTCGCCATCGCCGAGAAGCGTTGCAAGGCGCTCGGGATCGGCGAGGGGCTCTCGATCCTACGCTTCAATCGCAAGGATGCGGCCGCGATGGAAGCCGCGCTGGAGGATTACACCGCCAAGGGCACACCGATCAGCGGGGCGCTGTTCCTGCCGATGCTGGGCGCGGGCGAGCTGGGGGGCGCGCTGACCGCGGCCGAGGATAGCGTGATCGAAGCGCTGATGGACGCCGAATTGTCCGGCAACATGGCGCTGGCGCGCACGCTGAGCCGTTACTGGAAGCGCCACGACAATCTGCTCCAGCCGCCGCGCTTCGTGTTTGTCAGCCATGCCAGCGATGGCAAGGGCGATATCTATGCCCATATCCTGCGCGCTGCGACCGAGCAGCTGATCCGCATCTGGCGCGACGAATCCGCGATCGACACCGCGCATGGGCGTCGTCGGCAAGCGGAGTGGGGCAACCAGATCGTGCGCTTCACCAATACCGAGGCCGAGAACATCCGTTTCACCTCGGGCCACGCCGCGCGCATTCTGCTCAAGGAAAGCAAGCTCGGCGAGATCACGCTCTATGTGCCATCGAACATCGGTGAAGCGACCGGCGCGCGCAAGGCGATGCCGGGCTTCAGCGAAAACATCACCGGGCTGCATCTGGGCAAGGTCGCGCTGATTACCGGCGGATCGGCTGGCATCGGCGGACAGGTTGCACGCCTGCTGGCGCTGGCCGGCGGCAAGGTGATGATGGTGGCCCGCCGCGAGAGCGAGCTGGCCGTCGCCCGCGCGCGGATCGTGTCCGAGCTGGAGGATATCGGCTTTGCCGGCGTCGAGCGTCGTGTGCAAACCCTCGCCAATGTCGATGTCAGCAATTTTGAAAGCCTGAAGGGCGCGGTCGACGCCACCCTCAAGGCCTTCGGGCGGATCGACTACCTCATCAACAACGCCGGCGTTGCGGGCGCTGAGGACATGGTGGTCGACATGGGCGTCGACGCGTGGAACTACACGCTCGATGCGAACCTCGTGTCGAACTACTTCCTGATGCACCACGTCGCGCCGCTGATGAAGGCGCAAGGCTCGGGCTATATCCTCAACGTCTCGTCCTATTTCGGCGGCGAAAAATATCTCGCGGTCGCCTATCCCAACCGCGCCGATTACGCCGTCTCCAAGGCTGGGCAGCGCGCGATGGTCGAAAGCATGGCGCGCTATCTCGGGCCGGAAGTGCAGTTTAACGCGATTGCGCCGGGGCCGGTCGATGGCGACCGCCTCTCGGGCACCGGAGGCAAGCCTGGACTGTTCGAGCGGCGCGGCAAGCTGATCCTTGAAAACAAGCGGCTGAACGCCGTCCACGCCGCGACCATCAAGGCGATCCGGCGCGGCGTGCGGGTCGAGGCGGTGCTGGCGCGGCTCGCGCGCAATGACACCACCAAGATGAGCCACGATACCAACAATCCGCACGAATTGCGCGAACTGGCGCTGGCCTGCGCGCGCGAGGGTGACGGGGCCTGCACCTGGGACCAGTATCTGCTCACCGCGCCGATCGCTGCCGCGCTGATTTCGCGTCTGCGGCAGGCCGGGCTGTTTCTCGATGCGCCCGAATGGAACGAGCGCCCGGCAACGCCCGAAGCCGATGCCGAATGGCTGATGCGCGTTCCGCCTGAAGACACGCCGTTTCTCCCCGCCGACAAGATCGCGGTGGAAGCGGGCAAGGTCGGCACCGGGGTGCTGTCCAAGCTCTACCTCGGCAAGATGCCGACCGAACACGACGTGGCGCAGGCGACGGTGTTCTTTCTCGCTGACCGCGCGGTTTCGGGCGAGACCTTCATGCCTTCGGGCGGCCTCAGCGTCGAACGCTCGACCACCGAGCGCGAGCTGTTCGGCAGCCCCAAGCAGGAGCGGCTCGACCAGATGCGCGGCAAGACCGTTTGGATCATCGGTGAGCACCTGTCCGATTATCTCGCCGAAACCGCGCGCGCCTTTATCGAGGATTGCCACGTCGCCAATGTGGTGCTGATCACGCGCACAGCGGAAGGCTTCGAAACGATCAAGTCGCAGCTTGAGCCCGACACCGCCGTCTCCCTCACCTCGCTGGTGAAAACCACCAATATCGAGGCCGCGATGGACGAGGCGCTGGCCCAGTGGGGCAAGCCGACCACGATCCTCTCGACGCCGTTTGCGGCGCTGCCGGGCAAGCTGTTCGGCAAGGATGATCCGCTCACCCCGGAGGAATTCCGCACCGTGGTGGCTGACAACCTCACCCACCACTTCCGCGTCAGCCGCCGGGCCTCGCTCTATGATGATTGCCAGCTGGTGCTGACCTCGCCCGATGTGCCGATGGGCGACAAGTCCCCGGCCTTCGCCCTGGCGAACTTCATCAAGACCACGCTCCACGCCTTCACCGCGACCTTGGCGGTCGAGAACGAGCGGCTGGTGCATGATGTGCCGGTCAACCAGATCAACCTCACCCGCCGGGTGCAGTCCGAAGAGCCGCGTGACCTCGACGAGCATCTCGAGGAAGTGCGGCGCTTCGCCCGCGCCGTGCTGCTGGTCGGCGCGCCGCTACCGGACGCCGAGGATTCGCGCTACCGCGCGCGGATCTATCGCGGCATGTCGATGACGGTTTAAGCGGAGGACTTGGGGGGCGTGATCCAGTATCTGCCGTTCGAAAAGCCGATCGAGGCGCTCGACAAGCACGTCGCTGAACTCGCTGCGCATCCGGAAGGGACGCAAGAAGCGACGATGCTGCGCGAGCGGGCTGAGCGCCTGCTGGCGGACACCTATGCCCGGCTCACCCCGTGGCAGCGCACGCTGGTTGCCCGCCATCCGCAGCGGCCGCGGTTCGAGAGGCTGGTGGCAGGGCTGTTCGAGGGCTTCCTGCCCATCGCAGGCGACCGTGTGTTCGGGGACGATCAGGCGATCATCGGCGGTTTTGCGCGTTTTGAAGGGCGCAAGGTGGTGGTGATCGGCCATGTGAAGGGCGAGGATACGCCCGGCCGCCTCAAGCACAATTTCGGCATGGCGCGGCCCGAAGGCTATCGCAAGGCGATCCGGCTGATGGAACTGGCGGACAGGTTTGGCCTGCCGGTGGTGACGCTGGTCGATACCCCTGGCGCCTTTCCCGGCGTCGATGCCGAGGCGCGCGGGCAGGCCGAGGCCATCGCCCGCTCGACCGAGGCGTGCCTGGCCTTGGGTGTGCCGCTCATCGCGGTGATTATCGGCGAGGGCGGATCAGGCGGCGCGGTGGCTCTGGCCGCAGCCAACCGCGTGCTGATGCTCGAGCACGCGGTCTATTCGGTGATTTCGCCTGAAGGCTGCGCTTCGATCCTGTGGCGCAGCGCGGGCCAAGCCGCCGATGCGGCGGAGGCGATGAAGGTGACCGCGACCGACCTGCTCAAATTGGGTGTGATCCACCGCATCGTCTACGAACCCAAGGGCGGGGCGCACCGCGATGCGGGCGAGATGGTCAAGCGCCTGACGCTGGCGCTGCGCAGCGAACTGGACAGTCTGGCAGCCCTCACGCCTGCAGAATTGCGCCGCGAGCGCGAGGAATTTTTCCTCAAGCTGGGGTGAGGCGGGTGCAAGCGTTGCGCCGGTGCGGAATGTCTTGCCCTAAAGAGTGTTGCTGTAGTCCACTTGCCGCGACCCGGCGGGAAGGCTGATCAGATCGCCATCCTTCGCGATCCGGATATCGCCGTTGTAGGCCTTTTCGGTGCCTTCGAGGAACAGGCTCTCGACCAAGGTGAACGGCAGCGGCGGAATGGTGTGATAATAGACCAGCATGCCGGCATCGGCCAGCGCCGCCACGCGGGCGGCATCGACCGGGCTGGTATGGTATCCGGGAATGTCCGCCAATACCTTGGCGATGGGCTTGGCCCCGCGCCGCTCTGCCGCCTTCTGCATGGTTCCCACCAAGGCCGTATCAAGCGCCTCGTGGAGCAGCACGTCCACGCCCTTTGAAGTGCGGGCGAAGCGGGGATCGAAGGCCGTGTCGCCGCTGATCGCGACCGAACGGCCTTTGTAGTCGATGCGGTAGCCGTAGGCGTCCTTGACCGGATCATGCGAGACTCGGATCGCGGTCACCTTGAGATCGCCGCGTTGCAGCACGATCACGCTGTCGCTGCCTTCGGGGATGATGAAATCTTTCGCCGCCAGACCGTGACCGGCGGGATTGGCGACTTCGGGACCGTGATGCGCGGTGCGGTAGACAGCATCGACGGCATAGGCACGGTTGAACCCGGCGGCGACTTCGGCCGTACCCGGCGGGCCCATAACCGGCAGGGGCGCGGCGCGGGCACCAGTCACCCAGCTCTGGACCATCAGCTCGCCCAGACCGTCGAAATGGTCGGAATGGAGGTGGGTAAGGAACAGTCGCTCGGTGCGGCCGACCGGAAAACCCATCCGCCCCAGCACCCGGATGCTGCCCGATCCGACATCGAAGATCATCCGCGTATCGCCCGCGATCACCCCGAGGCAGGCGCCGGCGCGGTCAGGATCGGCCATCGGCGAACCCGAACCGCAGACATAGATATGCAGGCCGTCCGGCAGGGCTGCGCTGCGATCGTTGCCGACGTTTTCGCCGATCACGCGCTCCACCAGATATCGCGCCAGCGGTTTTTCGAAGAACTTGAAGGCGACTAGGCCGAGCATGACCACGCCAAGCACCACGAACAGGATGCGGAATCTGCGGTTCATTGCGCCATCTCCCCTCGGCCCCTCGCCCAGGCGCTCATTTGCGAGTGGCATGACGCAAAAGTGGTGCCGGCTGCAGGATTCGAACCCGCGGCCCCCTGATTACAAATCAGGTGCTCTACCAACTGAGCTAAGCCGGCCTTCCGTCTGCGCCATAATCTCAGAACGCGCCGAAAGTCCACCCCTCGGTGCGGGCGACATCGGGGGTGAGGGCGGGGGGATGCCACAGGTCGCGCTGGCTATGGACGTGCCGGAGCCATGCGGCGGTGAGCAGCGCGTCGGAGGAATGATCGTCGATCGCCCCGCTGCCTGCAACCGGCGGCGAGGCGAGTGCGTCCAGCACATCATTCAGCGCCTCATAAGTCCGCACCTTGGTGGCAGCCCCCGTCACCCCGCCGAGCCGAGCGGCGACCGAGGTGTAGATTTCGGTCACCACCGAGCCTTGGTCGGGCAAGGGATCGACCGGCCACACCGGCACCTTGCCGCCCAAGCGGTTGAGCATCCGCATCCCGGTCAGGCTCGACTTGCCGACCTGCGCTGCGCCGACGAGGTTGAAATTGCTCACCGGCCGCACGCCTTGCGCACGCTGGGCCGTCTCGGCCACGCGGAAGCGGCCCTCGCGCGTGGCGGCGCCGGGCAGCAGGAAGCGGTCACCGGTCGCGTCCTTGCCGTGACGGAAATAGCGCGAGGCCTCGGGATGGGTGAGGAAACCGCCTGCCTCAAGGTGCGGATGACCTGCGCATAACCCGTCGATGAGCGCCCAAAGCCCGCGCGCATCCGTGGGCGAGGCGTCCCACCCGGGGAAGAACGCCCCTGCATCGGCGTGAGGCAGGCCGATCCCGAGATCAAGCCCGACCAGCGTTGCTCCCGGCAGATCGCGCAGCACAGCCAACACCTGACTGCGCGCCCAGCCTTTGGGTTCAGGCGCAGGCAGCAGCACCGGAGCGCCGCCCTCGGCACGCGCCATCGCCAACGCGATCCCCTTTTGCCGCGCGCCCTTCGCGCCCGACCAGTCGACCGCGAGAAAGTGGGAAAACCGCCCGCTCATCGCTTCCGTTTGGCGACCGGCTTCATCGCGGCCGCCTGATGGTGCGCTTGCCGGACCACATCGCGCACCCGCGCCGGATCGCCGCTGGCATAGCCCACCAGCACCGCAGGATAGCCTTCATAATGCGCAGTCTGCCAATAGGTTGCAGGTTCGGTTTCCTTGAGCATTTCGACCGTGCCAAGATCGATATGCAGCACAAACGCGGTGTCACTCTCGCGTCCTGTGCTGAGGAAGGTGCGGCCATTGGCGGCCACTTTGACTGCGGGCTGGCCATAGCTGGTCGACAACTCCGTCCCTGCCAGCGTGAGCGCGAAATCGCGTGCCGCTTCCCAGCTGTCCAACATTTCGCTCACCCCCGCTCGCTTCGCAGCTTGTCCCAGTATTCGAGGCGCTTCTTCACCTCGCGCTCGAACCCGCGCTCCACCGGGGTGTAGAACTGCTCGGGCGCCATCTCTTGCGGCCAGTAATTGTCGCCCGAAAAGCCCTCGGGCGTGTCGTGATCATAGGTGTAGCCCTTGCCGTAGCCGAGGCTTTCCATCAGGCCCGTCGCCGGGTTGACGATATTCATCGGCGGCATCAGGCTGCCGGTCTCTTTCGCGGATTTCCACGCGGCGTTCTGTGCCAGATAGACTGCGTTCGATTTGGGCGCGGTGGCGAGGTAAAGGCAGGCCTGCGCCAGCGCGAGTTCGCCTTCGGGACTGCCGAGGAAGCGATAGGCCTCCATCGCGGCCATGCATTGCGGGAGCGCGTGGGGATCGGCGAGGCCGATGTCCTCCACCGCCATGCGCACCAGCCGCCGGGCAAGGAACAGTGGCTCCTCGCCCGCGGTCAGCATCCGCGCGAGGTAATATAATGCGGCCTGAGGATCAGAACCGCGCACCGCCTTGTGCAGCGCGGAGATGAGGTTGTAGTGCCCGTCGCGGTCCTTGTCGTAGACGGCGACGCGGCGTTGCAGGAAGGTGCCGAGTGCTGCCGGATCGAGCAGTTCGGTCAGCCCTGAGGCATAGAGCGTTTCGGCCTGACCCAGCAGGAACCGCCCGTCACCATCGGCCTGCGCGATCAGCGCATCGCGGGCTTCGGAGGTGAGGGGAAGGGGGCCTTCGAGGCTTTCCGCCTTCGCCAGCAATTCCGCGAGCGCCGTTTCGTCCAAGCGGTTGAGCACCAGCACCTGCGCGCGGGAGAGCAGTGCGGCGTTCAAGGCAAAGCTCGGGTTCTCGGTGGTCGCGCCCACCAGCGTCACCACCCCGCGCTCGACATAGGGGAGGAAGCCGTCCTGCTGGGCGCGGTTGAAACGGTGTATCTCGTCCACGAACAGCAGCGTCTTGCGGCCCGCGCCGGCCATTTTCTCGGCCTCGGCAAAGGCTTTCTTCAAGTCCGCCACGCCCGAGAACACCGCGCTGATCGCGACGTAGCGCATCCCCACAGCGTCGGCGAGCAGGCGGGCGATGCTGGTCTTGCCGGTGCCGGGCGGCCCCCACAGGATCATGCTCGCCAGCTTGCCCGCCGCCACCATCCGCCCGATCGCGCCCTCGGGGCCGGTCAGATGTTCCTGCCCGACGACCTCCCCTAGAAAGGCCGGGCGCAACCGGTCGGCCAGCGGCGCGTCAGCGGTGGGCGCGCCGGGCGGGGGCGGGGATGCATCTTGTCCGAACAGATCAGTCATTCATCGGGCGTGATAGGCCTGCCGGCGGAAAAGGGAAACTTCCCGGCGATCACCCCTTGCGAAGATAGGTCTAAGATATATCTTGGATGTATCACAACGCATGGAGGAAGTGGGATGAGCTGGAATAGATATGGACGCGGCAACGGCTGGGACAAGCTGGCCGAGGCGATGGCGACGATGGCGATGAACGGCAATGTCAACTTCGGCGGCCCGGGCTGGAAGATGCGCGGGCGCTTTGCCGAAGACGGCCCGTTCGGCGGCGAGGATGCCGAGGAACTCAAGGGCGAGGGCGGCGAGGAATTTCGCGGACCCGGTCGCCGTGGTCGCCGCGGGCGGATGTTCGGCCAGGGCGAATTGCGCCTCGCGCTCCTGGCGCTGATCGACGAGGATCCCCGCCACGGTTACGAGCTGATCAAGGCGATCGAGGAAATGACCGGCGGCGCCTATGCGCCCAGCCCCGGCGCGGTCTACCCGACGCTGCAACTGCTCGAGGATGAAGGCGCGATCGCCGAGGCCGAGGCGGAAGGGGCCAAGAAGCCCTTTGCCGCGACCGACCAGGGCCGCGCCGAACTGGCGACCCGCAAGGACGAGGTCGAGGCCCTGATGCGCCGCCTTGGCCGGCACGGCGAACGCACCTCCACGGTTCGCTCGCATGATGTGTTCCGCGCGATGGGCAATCTTGGCAGCGTGCTCAAGAACCGCGCCCGTGCGGGCAAGCTCGACGAGCGCACCATCAACGAGATCGTCGACATGATCGACGAAATGGCCAAGCGCATCGAGCGGCTCTAAGCCTTCACGATTGCAGCGCTTGCGCTAAAGGCGTATTTCCTCCCCGTCCGGGTCTCATCGGATGGGGGGGACCGTCCCCCGTGAGCAGCATCCTGAACCCGCGTGCCAAGACGCCGTGGCATCTCTGGCTGATCGGCATTCTCACTCTGCTGTTCAATGCCATGGGCGTGCTGATTTACGTGATGACGGTGCTCGGCAAACTCGCTGATCTGGGCATGACGCCTGCGCAAATCGCCTTCATGGAAAGCTATCCGTCTGGCGCGATCGCGTTCTGGGCGCTGGGCGTATGGGGGGCGCTTGCGGGATCGTTGCTGCTGCTGCTGCGCTCGCGGCTGGCTTTCCCGGCGATGGTTGTCGCGACCATCGGGTTGATCGGCACCACCATTTACAACTACGCGCTGATCGAGGTTCCGGCGGATATGAAGTCGCCCGGGCTAAATGCCGCGATCTGGGTGGTGACCCTGTCCCTGCTCGCCTACACCCGCAGCATGACCAAGGCTGGCGTGCTGCGTTAGCGCTCCGTCACGCGGCTCGGGCTGCGTCGGCCGACGGCGCCGACCGCCGCGCATCGACCAGCCGGACATAGGTGTCGGCCACCACCGCGTTGATCGCTTCCCAGCTATACTCGCACGCCCGCGTCTCGCCCGCCGCGCCATGCGCCGCGCGCAGCGCGGGATCGACGCAATAGGGGGCGAGCGCCTCGGCAAAGGCGATGGCGTCGGCCTCCTTGCTGGTCGGCACCACCAGCCGC
>Ga0315903_10002894_pt1 | contig 24492 bp, 25 predicted proteins | sample LakEriMetagenome_7_FD_203524 | JGI IMG/M metagenome (GOLD analysis project Ga0315903, IMG submission 203524) | Freshwater fungal communities from buoy surface, Lake Erie, Ohio, United States - Buoy 2 MA119 | ecosystem: Environmental > Aquatic > Freshwater > Lake | place: USA: Lake Erie, Ohio... | reverse complement strand
GATCCGCGGCCGGCTCGACAAGCTCGATGCCAAAGTGGGCAAACTGGAGGCGATGCAGTTCTCCACCACCACCAAACTGCAGGGTCAGGCCACGTTTGTGCTGGGTGGTGTCAGCGCCAGCGGCAACAGCTTCTATCAGGGCTTCAATGCGCCTGGGCTGATTGGGGCGAATGGGCCGTTTGTGAACGTCCCAGGCGTGGGATCTGCCGCCCTGCCGGGAACCTTCACGTTCCCGGTGGCGACACCTCTCAGCGGCAACCCCCTGGCCATCGCTAACGGCTTCAGCGGTCTGCCGATCGCTGCCGGTGCGTTGCCGTTGACACTCCCGCTGAATGCGGCCAACGCGGCCACATGGTACAACATTCTGAACCCCCAGAACGCGGCGGCAAAATACAACGCCCTCTACGGCGCCACCACGCTGAGCTACGACGTTCGCCTCAATCTCAGCACCAGCTTTACGGGCAAAGACCTGCTCTACACCCGCCTGCGCTCGGGCAACTTCAACAACGCCTTCAACGGCAATGGCGTCAACTTGACGCGTCTCGATCTGGCCTCAAACGGCTTCGGCACTGGTGCGGGCTTCAACAGCTCCAATGTGGTCGGTATCGACCGTCTTTGGTATCGCTTTCCATCGGGTAAGGAATTCAGCTTCGTAGTGGCCGCGCGCGGTCGTAACACCGAAATCCTCGGGGCTAATCCATCGGTTTATGCCACCAAGGGTGCCGATCGGATCCTCGACTTCTTCTCGGTTCACGGTGCGCCTGGCGTTTACAACAAAGCCACCGGCGCTGGCTTCGGCATGATTTGGCAGCAGGATGTGAAGAAGGGCAAGCCGCGCTTCAGTTTCTCAGCCAGCTGGATCGCTCCCAATGGCGAGATCGGCCAGGCTTATGACGGCAATCCCTTCGCCTGCGCTGGCGGCGTTGAGGGTGGCCTGTTCGCGAACTGCTCGGGAGGGAGCTTGCTCACTCAGCTCGCCTACACCACGTCCCAATTCAACGTGTCGTTGGCCTATCGCTACGGCAACAGTGGTTCGAACTTCCGCTCCGGCACGGAGTACGTGGCTTCCAACGGTTGGTTTTTGAGAACCGGAAGCTCCAACAGCTTCGCCCTTAACAGCTACTGGCAACCCAAAAAGTCGGGCTGGCTCCCCTCGATCAGCGGTGGCTGGGCAATCAACAATCTCACCAACAATGCCAATAACGGCGCCTTCACTGGTGTCACTGTCAACGGATTGACCGGAGCGGTCTTCCCCACCTACTACAACGGTACCTACGTGACCCAGAGCCAGAGCTGGTTCGTGGGCCTCCAGTGGGACGACGTGATCAACAAGGGGAACTCGCTCGGCTTCGCGATCGGTCAACCCACCTTCGCCACCAGCCTCTCCCTGGCCCCGGCGAACGTGGCAGCGACCACCCCGCTCATCTTGGCCGGGGTCAACACCGTGAACGCCAATGCCGCCTATGGCGTTCCAAGCACCACCCCGCAAGACGGCGGTGTGGTGATTGAGGCCTGGTACAAGTGGCAGGTCACCGACAACATCTCGATCACGCCTGGTGTGTTCTGGCTCAGCCGTCCGCTTGGCCAGGCGACCGCTGGCGGTCCATTCAACCCACCAGCGCCCTTCACGGCCAACGCTGCCGGTGCCATCACCCAGGCACCCCTCTCCGCCTTCACCCCCGCCAATCTCGCCGGCAACTTCACCCCCGTCGGTACCCCCGATTGGACCGCTGGTTTCGGCATCTTCGGCGCCCTGATTCAGACGGTCATCCGCTTCTGATCCCTCCAACCACCCCGCTTTCGTGCGGGGTGGTTTTGCTCACCCTTTCCTTACACGCTCGATCCCCCCGTTCCCGGGGGGCTTTTTATTGCGCAGATCGGTTTTCACGTTCAGCACGCCGCCTGCCCGCCTCCGCCCTGGCCGACCCGTCATCTGCCGCTTGCCAAGGGGTTAGGCACCTGAAGGGCGCCGGTCCCCAGTGGCTAAACCGGGCGGCTCCGGGGTCAGAATCCAACAGGTTTGCACGTTGTGCTGGCTCCCATGTCGTCGGCTCTCCCGGATCCGTACCAGGTGCTTGGGGTAAGCCGTGCCGCCAGCGCCGCCGAGATCAAGGCCGCCTACCGGATGCTGGTGAAGCGCCACCATCCCGATGCCGGTGGCGATAACGACACGATCCTGGCGCTCAACGCCGCCTGGGAGGTGCTCGGTGATCGGGAGCGCCGCCGCGCCCATGACCGCCAACAGCGCGGTGACAGCGCCTCCGGCCAGGTGCGACGAGGAACGACGAGGGCCTCAACGGCCTCGTGCCGCTCCAGCGAGGTTCAGCTGATCGATTGGCTGCAGAGGGTCTACGCACCCATCGATCGCTTGCTGGCCCGGATCACGGCCGCCATTCCCAGTCGGCTGCAGGAGCTGGCCGCTGATCCCTACGACGATCGCTTGATGGAGGCCTTCTGCGCCTTCCTCGCCGAGGCCCAACGTCAGATGGAGCTGGTGGAGCGACTGTTTCGCTCCCGCCCTTGCCCGGCCGCCGCCAATGGTTTTGGCCTCAGCCTCTACCACTGTCTGGGGCAGGTGCAGGACGGCCTGGCGGAGTTGGAGCGCTACAGCCTCGGCTACGTGGATGACTACCTCCACGATGGCCGTCAGATGCTCCGCGAAGCGGAAGCACGCCGCCAACGCCTCGCCGCGGAATGCCGCCGTTTGGAGGGGTGAGCCAGGCCTGACGCATCAGGCTGTCAATGCAGGCGGCTCAGCCACTGGCACCTCGTCGCCCCAGCCGTTGCCGAGCCGCTTAGGCGGCTTTGCCTGGGTGAGGAGGTTTCTATGACCTCTCAACTGGCTTCGTAGGGCAGCAGCTGGTCGAGCCGCAGCCACACATCCGGCACGGGACGCTTCCAGCGCACCTGGGCGTAGGTGTCGCGGATTGTCAGGATCTCGCCGGGCCCCTCCAGCACGTAATCCGGTAGCTGAGCGTCGCTGGCCGCCGCCTCCAGGCTGCCCGCATAGGCCTGCTGATCAAGCTTCACAAGCGTTCCCTTGCGCAGGGGCTTCGATGCGTCGGCTGAAGCGGCGGCGGCGGCGCTGGCAGGTGCCATCGGGCGTAAACAAGTTGGATGCAGGTTAGGTGCCCTCATCCCGGCTGGGGTTCTTGCTCCTTAGCCGCAGGCCCTCTCACCTGTTCAGCCGCAAGCTTGGCTCGGCGTCTGCGGCGCCCCAGCTGTTGCCTTGGCCTGGGCCTCAGGCTTGGGCAGCTCTTGGCCATCAGGCTGGGCGCCGATCGTCCTGTTTCCGCGCCTCCCCGCCGCGATCCGCCCAGAGCGCCAGCCTTCAGGGCCGTGCCGGCCAGCCAGCGGCGAGCGGCGGCTGGCCACCGTCCCCCCTGCAGGGATCAGCACAACAACGCCCCTCAGGGCTGCTCAACCCAGGGCCAGCTGGGGCCACCTCCCTTCGCTGCTGCCGCCCGCAACCTCAACCCACCGTTCGCCGCCGCGGCTGCGTCGCTCAGCCCGTCCTGGCCGCGACTAACCTCCGCTGCACGACTTGGAGGATTAGGGATTGCGTTTGCTGCTGCTGGGCTGCTCCGGGTTCGTGGGGCGGGAGCTTGTTCCCTACCTGCTGCGCCTCGGCCACGACCTCACCGTGCTCAGCCGCGCCGCCCAGCCCCCCGGCTTGCCTCGCGATCCTCGGCTGCTGCTGCTGCGCGGCGACCCCGCTGATCCAGCCACCTGGCAGCGGGACTCCCTGCGGCAAGCCCTGGCCGCGGCCGAGGGGGTGGTGAATCTGGTGGGCGAGCCGATCGCCGAAAAGCGGTGGACCGCCGCCCATTGCCAGCTGCTGCGCGACAGCCGCGTGCGCACCACCAACCTGCTGGTGGCGGCGATGGCGGGCCTCAGCAAGCCCCCCGCCGTGTTGGTCAACGGTTCGGCGGTGGGGTTCTACGGCACCAGCGAGCAGGCCAGCTTCGTTGAAACCAGCCCCGCCGGCAGCGACTTCCTGGCCCAGCTCTGCGTCCACTGGGAGGCGGCTGCCCGGGCCGCCGAGCCCGCCTCCAGGGTGGTGATCCTGCGCCTGGGCATCGTGCTGGCGGCCGATGGCGGCGCGCTGGGGAGGATGCTGCCGGTGTTTCGCCTCGGCCTCGGTGGCCCGGTGGGTTCCGGCCAGCAATGGCTCAGCTGGGTGCATCGCACCGACGTTTGTCGCCTGATCGCCTCCGCCCTGGAGGATGCCAGCTACCGAGGCGTGTACAACGCCGTTGCGCCCCACCCCGCGCGGATGCGGGAGCTGAGCCAGGCCTTGGGCCAGGTGCTGGGGCGTCCAAGCCTGTTGCCGGTTCCGGGCCCGCTGCTGCAGCTGTTGCTGGGGGATGGCGCCAAGGTGGTGCTCGAAGGCCAGAAGGTGCGGCCCCAGCATCTTGAGGAACAGGCGTTCAGCTTCCAGTACCCCGAACTCTTCCCGGCCCTCGTCGCTGCCACCAGCCCAGGGCCCCGCTGAGCAGCGCCGCGGCCATCAGCAGGCCGATGGCCGGGGTGAACAGGGGCTGCCAGAGCGTCTGGAACAACCGCAGTGGCGCCTCGACGCCACGGCTATGCAACAGCACCGCGAGGGCGAACCAGAGGGCTCCCGCCAGCACCAGGAACACATCGGCCACGAGCAACCGGTCCACCAACTCCCTCAGGGTCGCCAGGGGGCCGGCCCCGGCCTGTGGCTTGGAGGTGGTGGAAGCATCCTGGCGCCGCGCTTCCCCCAGGCCGCCGCCGCCGCTTACCGGGCTCTCGCCTGGCCGGTTCTCGATCGGCGCGGTGGCGGGGGGCGTCGTCTGCTCCGCGGGGACCTCTGGGCGAGGATCAGGCTGGGCATCCGAAGCCATGGTGCCGGAGTGGGGCTAGGGGGTGGCAAGAGTCTGCCGCTGACGGGGCCCGCTGTTGCCGCTGTCCAGCGCTGAATGGTTCGGACCTGTTCAGCCCTGGGAGGCCCGGGGCGGCTGGCGGGCATCGGAAGCGCGCGCAGCCGCGAGTGCGGCAAGGATCGCCTCGGCCATCCGCCCGCTGCCTCCCGGTGCGCCGATCCGCTCCGCCGCGATCGTCGCCAGCTGCCGCCGCCAGGCCGCGGCGCCGGCTGGATCCAACCTGCGGGCCAGCAGATCGCTCAGCAGCTGGGCCGTGCCGGCAAGGCTGGCCCGACTGCCGCAGCCCCCTGGGGCGCAGATCACGCCCGGTCCCAGCAGTCGCCGCTGGGCGTCGGCGAAGCCGGCTGTGAACTGAGGCCCTGGCCCCACCAGCTGCACCACCGGCTTGCCCAGCCCCACAGCCTGCTCGCTGGCGGTGCCCGCCATCGCCAGCACCAGGTCGCAGGCGGCCAGGATCGCGCTGAACCGCCCCCAGTGCAGCTCCAGCCGCAGTCCCTCGCGGCCCAGCAGCAGCCCGCAGGCGTCGGACTCGGCCGCGAGGGACGGCGGCGAGGCCTGCCCCCCGGTGGCCGCCTCGATCGGCCGCCAGCCCAGGGGTTCGGCCATGGCCAGCAGCCGCGGCCGGTCGAGACCGCTCACCAAGGCCGCCTGCAGCCGCAAGGCCCCGCTCTCGCGCCAGGGGGTTGGCAGCTGGCTCAACACCTGCAGCATCAGGCGCAGATTGGTGAGGGCCTCGGGCAGTCGGCTGCCGGGGAACAGCGCCAGCAGCGGTGCCGCGGCGGCCCTGGCCTCGGCTGGCGAATCCGAGGTGACGTGCGACTCCGGCATCGGGTTGGCGTTCGAGCCAGCGGCATCCGCGGGGTCGGCCGGCGCCACGGGGTCGAGGAAGGGATTGCCGAGGAACCGCACCGCTCGGCCCAGCTGCTGGCTGAGGTCCGCGGCGGTGAGGGCATCGCGGCTCCAGATCTCCAGGAACGGGCCGTTGCGCAGCAACCAAGAGCAGGGCCAGGGCAAGCGCAGCCGGCCTTCGTAGTGGCTGGAGTAGGCCACCAGATACACCACGCTGGGCACGCGGCTGATGGAGGCGGCCAGCACCGGCACCAGGTCACCGACCGCCACCACGAGGTCATAGCGGCGGCGGCGGCGCCAGAGTTGCGCCAGCCGACCGAGCACATAAAACGGCTGGCCTTCGAACAGGTCGCGCAGGTAACCGCCGAAGCTGGTGTAGCCCAGGCCGCCGGTGCTGTACTCCCGCGTCGGGCCGATCACCGGCACGCCGACGCTGACGTAACTCCGGCCGTGGCCCACCAGCGGCAGGGCTTCAAGCTGCGCCCCTCTCCGCCGCAGGGCCAGGGCCAGCATCGCGCCGCTCAGGTCTTCCCCGTGGCCGTTGCTCAGCAGCAGCAGGCGTGGGGCAGAGGCGCTCAAGCCGGGAGCCAGCCGCGCAGTTTTTCCATGGCCGACCAGCCTGGGCGTCGTTGCAGCCCATCCGCCATCGACTCCTGCAATTCCCGGGCCAGTTCGGGGGCCATGACCATCAGTCGCTGCAGGATTTCAACATGTTCGCGCACGCCCTTGGCGCCGGTTTCCAGCATCGCCAGGGAGAGGTTGATGCGGGCCTGGGGATCCTGGGGGTTGAGCTTCACCGCGGTGCGTGCCGACTGCAGGGCGGCACGGGGCTGGTCCAGCAAAAGCTGCAGCCAGGCGAGGCAGGTCCAACCGGCCGACTGACGGGGCATCTGGGCCGTGATCGCCAGAAACTCGTCGATCAGCTCCTCCGGTGCCGCCCCCTGTTGGTAGCGGGCGAGGGCGAGCTCAAAGCGAGAGGTCTCGCTGGAGGGGGGGCTGGCCGTCATGGTGGCGGTCGCTGCGGGCTGCCCTTACAGATTCCCATGGCACCGCCCCGGCCGTGATCTCGCCAGGCTGGCGACGTCTCAGACCGCGAACGAACTGCCGCAGCCACAGGTTTGGCTTGCATTGGGATTGGTAAAATTAAAGCCGCCACCGATCAACGCGGTCGAGAAGTCGAGTTGCATGCCGTAGATGTACAACAGGCTTTTCGGATCGCTCACCACCCGGAACGTCGGCGCGTCGGCGGGGTCATAGGTGTAGATCTCGTCGTCCGAGCGGATCTGGTCCGCCGGAATGAAGTCCATGGTGTAGCTCATGCCGCTGCAGCCGCCGGAGCGAACCCCCACCCGCAGCACCCGGTCGTCGCCTTGTTGACGAATCAGCTGGGCCAGCTGACGCATGGCCGAATCCGTGATCAGGATGCCGCGACCATCGACGCCGGTGTGGGTGATGCCCGAGGGAGATGATCCGGCGGCGGCGGGCGCCTCGGCCAAGGTTGCGCTGCCGCCAGTGGTTGGGCCGCTCAGAAAACCAGGGCTTTCGGCCAAAGCTGGACTGTCGGTCAAAGCTGGACTGCCGGCCAAAACTGGACTGTCGGCCAAAGCTTGGTTGCCGGCGAAGCCTGGGTTGTCAGCCAAGCCTGGGCTGTCAACCAACCCCGTGGACGTGATCTCGGAACTCATGCGGACCGGGCGAAGCGAAAAGGACGCGAACCAGTTGCCGCGGCGGTCAGCGGCGTTGGGTTCTCTCCACTCTATGGATCCTGTCTCGGGGTTGCCGGCACCGCGCCGGCCCTCTCGCTCCATAGAGTCCCCTAAGCAAGGGAGATCAGTGGTGCGGGTCGCCATCGTGGGTGCAGGGCTGGCCGGGCTGGCGGCGGCGGTCGATCTGGTGGAGGCCGGCCATGGCGTGGACCTCTACGAGGCCCGGCCGTTCATGGGCGGCAAGGTGGGCAGCTGGGAGGACGAAGACGGCAATCACATCGAAATGGGTTTGCACGTGTTCTTCTACAACTACGCCAACCTGTTTGCCTTGATGCGGCGGGTCGGAGCTTTTGAGAACCTGCTGCCCAAAGAGCACAGCCATCTGTTTGTGAACCGCGGCGGCGATCTGCGCGCTCTCGATTTTCGCTTTCCGATCGGGGCCCCGTTCAACGGTCTCAAGGCCTTCTTCACCACCCCCCAGCTGGACTGGATCGACAAGCTGCGCAACGCCCTCGCCCTCGGCACCAGTCCGATCGTGCGCGGCCTTGTTGACTACGAGGGCGCCATGGCGGTGATTCGCGAACTCGACCGGCTGAGTTTTGCCACCTGGTTCGTGGGCCATGGCGGCAGCCGCCGCAGCATCGAGCGGCTCTGGAATCCGATCGCCTACGCCTTGGGCTTCATCGATTGCGACACGATTTCCGCCCGCTGCATGCTCACGATCTTCATGATGTTCGCGGCGCGCACCGAGGCCTCTCGGCTCAATCTGCTCAAGGGCTCTCCCCATCGCTGGCTGACGGGTCCGCTGCTTGCTTACATCGAGGCCCGCGGCGGTCGCTTGCACTTGCGCCATCGGGTTCGCCGCCTCGATCACGGTGTCGACGCCGATGGGGTGGAGCGGGTGCGCGGGCTGGAGCTCGGCACCCCGGAGGGGGATCGGCGCGTGGAGGCCGATGCCTACCTGGCGGCCTGCGACGTGCCCGGCATCCAGCGCCTGCTGCCGGAGGCGTGGCGCCGTTTCCCCGAATTCGCCGCGATCGACCATCTGGAGGCGGTGCCGGTGGCCACCGTCCAGCTCCGCTACGACGGCTGGGTCACCGAGCTGGGCGACCACGCCGCCGCCGCCGCGGCCCGCCGCGATCTGGCCACTCCCGCCGGTCTCGACAATCTTCTTTACACAGCTGACGCCGACTTCAGCTGCTTTGCCGATCTGGCCCTAGCTAGCCCGGTCGACTACCGCCGCGAGGGGCTCGGTTCGCTGCTGCAGTGCGTGCTCACCCCCGGCGACCCCTGGATCCCCCGCCGCAATGAGGAGATCGTCGCCCACACCGATCGCCAGGTGCGCGACCTGTTCCCCTCCGCTCGGGATCTGAGCTTGGTTTGGAGCAATGTGGTCAAACTGGCTCAGTCGCTCTACCGCGAAGCCCCAGGCATGGAGCCGTTCCGCCCCGCCCAGCGCACGCCGGTGCCCAACTTTTTCCTGGCCGGGAGTTATACCCGCCAGGATTACATCGATTCCATGGAGGGGGCCACGATGAGTGGCCGGCTGGCCGCCGCCGCCATCCTCAACAGCCCGGTGGCCTTGGCCAGCGGCGCTGGCGTTCGCTGAGGTGCACTGATGGGACGATGGCTCGACAACACGGTCACCACCGAGATCGAAGCGCCTGTCCGCCAGGTTTGGGAGGTGTGGAGCGACCTTGAGGCCATGCCGCGCTGGATGCGTTGGATCGAATCGGTGAAACAGGATCCCAGCGATGCCGATCTCACGGAGTGGACCCTGGCCGCCCAGGGATTCCGCTTCCAATGGCTCGCCCGCATCATCCGTCGCGTGCCTGAGCAGCAGCTGCACTGGGAGTCGGTGGGGGGGCTGCCGACCCGCGGCGCGGTGCGCTTTTATCCCCTCGGCGAGGATCGCACCGCTGTGCGGCTCACCGTGAGTTACGAGCTGCCGGCCGTGCTTGCGCCAATCATGGAACCCAGCATGATGGGTTCTATCGTCACGCGCGAATTGCAGGCCAACCTGGACCGCTTTCGCGACCTTGTTGTTGATGGCTAAGCGCTACCTGTATCCCCTCGCCCTGTTGCCCTTCCTGATGCTGGGAGGCTGCGGCAACAGCGCGCCACCTAAGGCCAAAACACCCAGTGGCAGCCTCAAGGCCAGGCCGGCAGCGCCCGCCGTCACAGTTTCCACCCCGTCGCCGGATGCCAGCTTCACGCCCTTGCCAAGCCCGGAGCAGGTGAAGCGGGCCCAGCCGATCGGTCAGCTCGATCCGTTCCGGCCCCTGTCCCAGGAGATCCGCGACCTTGTGGTGAAGCCGAAGGCCAGCTCCAGCGCCACTGCCGCCTTGCTGAACTGGAGACGCTCCAGGCCCGAGCCGCTGGAATTTCCCTCGGGTTTACAAGTCACCGGTCTGATCGGCGCGGTCGGCCGGCCCGAAGCGGTGATGACCTACCAGGGGGCCAATGGCACCGTGCGTGTGGGCGATGTAGGGGCCGCCAGCGGCACTGCTGCCGCCAACGCCACCAACCTGCTGCCAGAGGGTTGGCGGGTGGCCTCGATCGATCTGAACAGCGGTTCCCTCGTGCTTGAGTTCAAGGGTCGGACGACCAAGAAGCAACTCTGAACGGCAGGCCACAACAGGCGGACACCAGACCTGTCAGGTCGTGGGGAACCGCTTCGGCATCCACCCGACCGAGGAGCTCCAGGCAGCGGCGGCTGGTCTGGGGGCCGATCGACACCACAGGCACCCCTGCAAGTTGCTGCCGCCAACCCTCGCCGAAGCTGCGCTCCAGCAGCTGGCATGTGTGGCTCACGGTTTTGCCGCTGCTGAAGGTGATCGCCGCGATCCATCGCCGCTCCAAGGCCAGCAGCGCCTCGCTGGGGAGTGCGTTCGGGCAGCGGGTCTCATAGGCCGCCACCTCCACCACCCGCCCCCCGGCGGCCGCGAACGCCTCCGCCAGCACGGTGCGGCCGCCGCTTTGCACCCGCGGCAGCAGCAGCCGCTGGCCCCAGGCCGACACTGGGAAGTGCTCGATCAGGCTGTCGGCCACGAACTCCGGCGGCACGAAATCGGCCGCGGCCCCCAGCTCCTCCAGCACCCGGGCGGTGCGTCGGCCCACGGCGGCCAGCCGCACCCCCGCGGGGCGTCGCCCCAGGCTGCTCCCCAGCCGTCGCAGCCGCTGCTCCAGGGCCTCCACGCCATTGGCGCTGGAAAACACGATCCAGTGGAAGGTCTCCAGGTCCTCCAGGGCGTCATCCAGGGGCCCCCAGTCGTCTGGGGGGGTGATCACCAGGGCCGGCAGATCCAGCACCCTGGCGCCGGCTTCGGCGAACAACCGCCGCGCCTCGCCCAGCTGCAGCTCCGCCCGGGTCACGGCGATCAGCCGACCCGCCAGGGGGCCGGGGGGGGCGTTGGCCGTTCCAGAGGCGAGGGCCTGGGGCTCCGGTGGCCCTGAGCGCTCCCGCCCCGCGGTGGCTGACAGGGCCGCCTCGGCCACCGCGTCGCGGCTGCCGTTCAGCGGTGGCTGGTCGCGGGGCTGAGAGGGGTCCATCAACCGTCGAGTTTCACCAACGCTCCGGCACTCTCCCGCAGGGCCGTCGCCGCCGTCGTGTCGCCGCGGGCCCGCAGCGCCAGGATCGCGGCGCGAAAGCCGGCCCTGGCGCCTTGGATGTCGCCCACCAGCAGCGACGCCACCGCCAGGTTTTGATGGCTTTCGGCGTGCTGCGGATCGCAGCGCAGGGCCTCTCGATACGCCGCGATCGCGTCCGCTAGCCGCCCGCGGCGCCGCTCGATCAGGCCCAGGTTGTACCAGCCCAGGGCCAGCTCCGGCGCCGCTTCGGTCACAGCGTGGGCGTGGGCGTGGGCCGCTTCGGCAGCGCCGTTCTCCAGCAGCAGGGCCGCCAGGTTCAGCCGGGCCGCCAGGGTGAGGCGAGGGTCGAGGGGAAGGGCCGCCGCCTGTTGGTACCAGGCGATGGCGCGGTTCGGATCGGTTTCGGCGTGGGCGATGCCCAGGTGCAGCAGCAGCTCGAACCGCTCCGCCATCGCCTCTCCCGGGCAGTGCGCCAGCCCCTGTTCCAGCAGCCTCAGGCCGCGTTGCCGCTCGCCTTCCGCCACCTCCAGCGCCCCGAGTTTGGCGCACACGTAGGGATCGCCGGGCCGCTGCGCCAGTTCAGCCTCCATGGCCTGGCGCAGCCGCCGCGCCTTGTCTCGACTGGCCAGCAACTCCGGCCGGTAGCCCTCATGCGTCAGGGCCGGCGTGGCGCAATGCCCCAGCCGCCAGTGGGGCTGCCGCTGGCAAAGCGCCGCCACGCTGTCATCGATGCTGGCGTGGTAGGCGCCGCTCCAGACCAGGGCCGGATGGCGGCGGAACAGCCGGCTGACGCTCGAATAGGGCGACTGGCGGGCCCCGATCTCCTGACGCAGCAGGGTGATGACCAGGAGATCCGGCTCGGCCATCCGCTGCCGCAGCTCCTGGCGCGGCTCCGGCAGCAGCTGCTCGTCGGCGTCGAGCACCAGCACCCAGTCGCCGCGGCAGAGGGCCAGGGCCTGGTTGCGGGCGGGCGCGAAATCCCCCGGCCAGGGCAGCTGATGCACCGTGGCACCACAGGATCGCGCCACGGCGACGCTGTCATCCTTGGAACCCGTGTCCACGATCACCATCTCGTCGACGAAGTCGGCCACCGACGCCAGACAGGCCGCCAGCCGCTCCGCCTCATCCCGCACCAGCATCGACAGGCTGAGCATCACCGCAAGGCTCCCTAATTGGTGAAGCCGCCGCTGGCGCACGGCCCGGGAGAGGCGGTGGCATCCCAGCCCAACTGCCGCAGCAGCACCGTCTGGGCCAGGGGCATCTGGCCCGGGCTCCAGGCGGCGGGCATTCCCTGCCGCAACAGCGGCCGCAGGCTCTCCCACAGGTAGGGGCTGCCGTACACCGCCAGCCCCGCCAGCCGCTGGGCTGCCTGCAGCTGTTGGATCACGGCGGGCCAGGGCTCAACGCCATCGGCGCTGCCGCGGAAGGGGTTGCCGCGCACGAACAGCTGCAGCAACACCGGCCCGGCTCCGAGGCGCTCCAGTTCCAAGGGCTGCTCCGGATCGATCATCCCCTCGCGGCGGCGCCAGATGGGCGGGCAGCGGGCCTCCAGCAGCAGCGGCGCGTAGCCGTGGATCTGCGGCAGGCTGAGGGCCGGGGCGGTGGCCGGCAGCACCGGGTTGGCCAGGAGCGTGTCCAGCCGCAGCAGGTTGATGCCGCCGCTCGGGGCTGGCCTCAAGCTGCCGCCCTGCCACTCCAGGCTGCGCTCCAGCAGTTCCAGGGCCAGGGCCCGATCCTCCGGGCTGGGGCCATCGCTGAGGGCCCCGAGCGGGGCGGTCTCCAGGGGGCGGAGGCCCTCGCTGGAGCTGCCGCTGCCCCGTTGGTGCGTCTCGGTGGTGGCCCCCTCGCCATCCCGGCACCGACCAGAGAGGTGGAGGCCTGCGTCCTCGCAATGGGCCAGAGCGGCCTGCCGCCGCCGCAGGCTGGCCTCCAGGTCCGCCATCCGCAGGCGGCCTGTCAGCACGGCCGCCTGGATCGCCTCCAAGGCCTGATCCGCATCGGCGGGCATCAGCACCAGGTCGGCGCCGGCCTCCAGGGCCAGCACCGCCGCCTCGCCCGCCCCGTAGCGTCCGGCGATCGCCTCCATCACCAACGCATCGGTCACCACCAGGCCGTCAAAGCCCAGGTCCCGCCGCAGCAGCTCCCTCAGCACCGCCGCCGAGAGGGTGGCGGGACGCAGAGGATCCAGGGCCGGCAGCAGCAGATGGGCGGTCATCACCGAGGCCACGCCGGCCGCGATCGCCGCCTGGAAGGGCGGCAGCTCGATCGCCTCCAGCCGCGCCCGGTCATGGGCCAGCAGGGGCAGCTCCAGGTGGGAGTCGCTGGCGGTGTCGCCATGGCCGGGGAAGTGCTTGGCGCAGCACAGCACCCCTTGCGACTGGGCGCCGCGGCTGAAGGCGGCGGCCAGGGTGCCGGCCGTGGCGGGATCCTCTCCCCAGGCCCGCACGTTGATCACCGGGTTGGCCGGGTTGTTGTTCACATCGCACACCGGCCCCAGCACCCAGTTCATGCCGAGCTGGCGGGCTTCGCGGCCGGTGCAGCTGCCATAGCGTTCCGCCAGCTCCACGGCCGCGGCGGGATCGTGGCGGTGCAGCCGGCCCACAGCTAGGGGCGGCACCAGCCAGCTGGCGCCATCGAAGCGCTGGCCCACCCCCTCCTCCACGTCGGCGCAGAGCAGCAGGGGGCTGTCGCTCCAGCCGCGCAGCTGGCGGGTGCGCAGGGCCAGCTCGGCGCTGCAGCCCCCCAACAGGATCACGCCGCCCACCCCTTCGGCCAGCAGTCGCCGCAGCGTGGCGTTGTCCAGCTCCCAGCGGGGGTAGCCGCGCTGATCATCCAGCAGGTGGCCGCTGGCGCGCACCACCAGCAACGCGGCGATCTTGCGGCGTAGCTCGGCATCCATGGCCGTTTAGCGCTCCTCCGGCCGGGGCTCGGGGCTGGACTCCGAACCGCCGTGCCCCGCCTGGGAGAACGGCTGGCCGTTCGCCCCAGCGGCGGCTGGCAGCTCCACCGCGGAGCCGTGGGCGGGGTCAGCGTCGGAGCCCGGATCCGCTGGCTCGTGGCCGGCACGGTCGAGCCGTTCCGCCTCCAGCCGCTCCAGCAGGCCCAACACGTTGGTTCCCTCCTCGAGCCCACGGTCGAGGCTGAAGGTGACCTCCGGGGTGCGCCGCAGCTTGAGGCGGCGGCCGAGTTCCCCCTTCACATAGGGAGCGGCGGCCCTCAGGCCCGCCAGCGTCGACTGCCGCTCGGCCTCGTTGCCGAAGACGCTGACGTGGATGCGGCAATGCTGCAGATCCCGGGCCACATCCACTCGGGTGATGCTCACCATCCCCTCCACAACCCTCAGGTCGCGGATCCCATGGAGCAGCATTTCACTGGCTTCGCGACGGATCAGGGCCGCCACCCGTTCCACCCTGCGGCTATCGGCCATCCCTTAGGTCAGCGGTGCTGGATTCACCATGGCACGCAGCACCAGGGCCAGGCTGAGCAGGCCGCTGATCAGGGCGCCCACCAGAGCCACCGCCGTGACAGGGTTGCTGCGGCGGCGGGCCAGGGGTTCGACCACGGAGTTGATCACGCCGAGGCTGAAGGCGATCAGGTAACGCGGGTAACGCGTCACGTTCACGAAAAAATCGCGCATGGCCCCGGGTTCAGTCCTCGGCAACCAGGCCATGTTGACGCCTGGTCCCGCCGTCTGCCCAGCGGCTCGCGGCCGACCCTGGCGGCCGACCCTGGCGACAGGCACCAGCCACGCTCTCGCTGGGTTGCTTGCGGCAACGGCTGGAGGACGCGGGCGGTCGGGGCGCATGGCGTTGCCCCTCGCTGGGCCATCCCCGCGGCGCCTGCCGATCGAAGCGACGGAGCCGCCAGGATGCGCGCGTTGGCGCTGCTTCCATGTCCGATCCGCTGCTGCGGGAGCTTGATCACTATGTGGTGTTGGAGCCGGGGGCGGCTGAGCGGATCCTCACCGCCGCCGAAACCTGTGCCTGGCTGGCCGCCCACCTGGAACGGCTGGCCGAACCGCCCGCCGATCTGGCCGGCTTGGCGGATCCGGGGCGGCGGGCGCTGCGGCTGCTGGAGACAGCCTGTGAGCTGGAGCTGGCGCCCGGGCTGGTGATCCAGTGGTTCGCTGTGCGCATCGAACCGCCGGCGGGCCGTTGAGGCTGCCGTTGGTTGAGCGGCCCGTCAGCGGCTGGGCCAGCCGCCCAGGGGAGGGGTTTCAGTTGATCGAATCGAGGCGGCGACCTTCGCGGTCCACGATCTCCACGGCGCCGCCGCCGCTGGCCGCGCTACCGAGGGCAGGGTTGCCGATGGCCGCGCCGCCGCTGGCAGGGTTGCCGGTGGCCGCGCCTCCGAGGACCGCGTCGCCAGGGGTCTCGCTTGCCGTCGTCCCGGGCAGTGGGCGCAGGATGGTCGGCAGAGCCTCCAGCAGCTTGGCGGCCACCGCCTCGGCGGGTTCCTCCTCCTGCGGCACATGCAAATCGGCCTGGGCGTAGAGCGGCCGGCGCTGCTCCAACAGCTCCCGCAGCCGCTGCCGCGGATCCGGCATGGCCAGCAGGGGCCGTGCGGTGGGGTCCTGGCGTAGCCGCCGCAGCAGCACGGCCTCGGGCGCATCAAGCCAAACCACCACGCCCTGGCGCAGGTAACCCCAGTTCACCGGGCGCAGCACGACGCCGCCACCGGTGGCCACCACCGTGCGTTGCCAGGGGCTGATGGCGTCCAGCACCTGGGTCTCCAGCGACCGGAAGGCCTCCTCCCCCTCGCTGGCGAAGATGGAGGCGATCGAGCAGCCAGCGGCTTGCTCAAGAAGCTGATCGGCATCCACGAAGCGATAGCCGAGGGCGGAGGCGAGAGGCCGGCCAACGCTGGTCTTGCCGCTGCCCATCATGCCCACCAAGAACATGTTCAGGCCTTGGAGGCGCTGGGCCAGGGCGGCGGCGGCAGGCGGCATCGGCGGGCCTCGGCAGGCGTGGGTCGCGGCAGGAGTGGGTCGCGCTGGAATGAGTCGCGGCGGGAATGAGCCGCGGCACTGCCGGACCCACGTTTCTAAGATGTGACGTTACCTGGAGACTTTGGATGTCGGCGATGGGTTTGGTAGCGCCGATCTCCGCGGTCCCGGACGGGGCCCTGGCCTCCTCGCCAGGCCCGCAGTTCGCCCTGGCCTGCGGGTCTGGCGCGCTCGGGGCGGCCCACGGCCGCGGCCGTCCCTGCGTGATCACGCGCCGGGCCGGGTTCAGCTCCAGCCATCTGTACAGCCTGCCGGAGCTCGACGCCGCCGCCAACCGCGAGCGCTTCGGACCCTGCAGCCTTGCCCCCGGCCACGGCCACAACTACGAGCTGATCGTGGCCATGGCCGGGCCGCTCGACGCCGATGGCATGGTGCTCAACCTGTCCGAGGTGAAGCACGCCATCCGCCGCGAGGTCACCGACCAACTCGATTTCCGCTTCCTCAACAGCGCCTGGCCGGAGTTCGACCTCTCGCGGCCTGAGGGGCGCCTGCCTACCACCGAAGCCCTGGCCCTGGCGATCCGCGACCGCCTCCTGCCCCATCTGCCGGTGGTTGCCCTGCGCTTGCACGAGCAGGACAACCTCTGGGCTGACGTTCTTGTTGATCCCTCCCGCGATTCCATGGAAGCCTTTCTCTCGATCCGCACCCACTTCGCCGCCGCCCACCGCCTGGCGCGACCCGAGCTCAGCCAACAGGACAACGAAGCCATCTACGGCAAGTGCGCCCGGCCCCATGGCCATGGCCACAACTACCTCTTGGAGGTCACCGTGCGCGGGCCGATCGATCCCCGTACGGGCATGGTCTGCGATCTGGCGGCCCTGCAAGCGCTGGTGCAGGACCTGGTGGTCGAACCCTTCGACCACACCTTCTTGAACAAGGACGTGGCCCATTTCGCCAACTGCGTGCCCACCGCCGAGAACATCGCCCTGCACATCGCCGATTTGCTGGGCCAGCCGGTGCGCACCATCGGGGCCTTGCTCCATAAGGTGCGCCTGCAGGAGAGCCCCAACAACGCGGCTGAGGTGTTTGCCGAGACCGCCCAGCTCGGCATGCGGCCGGAGGCGCTGGAGGCGCTCGCTGGCGTCGCCTGACCATCCCAGCGACCGACCCTGGCTGCGGCTGGTGCTGGCCATCAGCCTGGATGGCCGCCTTGCCCCAGCCGAGGGTGGCCCCGCCCAGCTCGGCGGTCGCGGCGATCGGCGCGTGCTCGAGGAGGCCCTCACCTGGGCCGACGCTTGCCTGATCGGCTCCGAAACCCTGCGGCGCCATGGCAACACCTGCTTGATCCGCGATCCCTCCCTGCTGGCCAGCCGCCATGGGCGTCCACCCCAGCCGATCGCCATTGCCGTAACCCGGGGCCGGGGCCTGCCGGCGGACCTGCCCTTCTTCCGCCAGCCGTTGCGCCGCTGGCAGCTGATCCTGGGCTCGGCGGACAGCTCCGCTGGGCGGCTGGATGCAAGCGGCGGCCTTGGTGCTGATCCCCTGCCGAGGGAGGTGCCAGGCCAGGAACTCGGCTACGCGCGGCGGTTGTGCTGCGACACCTGGTCAATTGCGCTGGCGACCCTGCTGGCAGCCGGCCAGCGGCGGCTGGTGGTGCTCGGTGGCGCCGCTTTGGCGGGCAGCCTGGTGGCGGAGGGCCTGGTGGATGAGCTGCAGCTCAGCCTTTGCCCGTTGCTGCTCGGTGGGGCCCATTGCTGGCTGCCGATCTCGCCGCCACCGCTCCCGCCACCGCCCCAGCCCTGGCAGCTGATCGAGCAGCGGCCGCTCGAGGGGGGCGACCTGCTGGTGCGCTACAAGCGCAGCTCGGATGACCCATCGGCCCCAAGGCCGGAGCGCTAAGGCGCAGCGGAGGGAGCTGCCCCCGCGGGGGCGGTCGGGGCTGGCGCCGGCTGCGATGGGAGGGAGTAGGGCAGGAAACGCCGCCCGATCTCCCGCAAGGGCACCTCCCGCAGGCTGTCGACGGGCAGTCCGAACATCCGGGCCAAACAGCGTTTCACCACGTCCTCACTGTCATCGCCGAACCGGCCCGCCAGCAGCTCGCTCAACACCCCGAGGCCGCGCCCGCTGTTGTCCGTTTCCTCCACCAAGCACTTGCTGGTTGGTACGGCCAGCTTCTGGCAGGGATCCCGCAGGCTGGCCTCCAGCTCCGGCCGGCCGCCCGCTGTGGCCTCAACGCAGATGCGCGCCAGCCGATTCTCCAGTTGGGGGCGCATCAGCATCAGCACAGGCCGCAACAGACCGGCCTTGGCGGGAGCTGGCTGCGTCAGCCACAGCGCCGCCAGCAGCGTGAACAGGCGCGGCGCCACGCTTTTGGGGCGGTGCTGGCCGCGGCGGGCAGGTGCGGGGGACTCGGGCTGGGGATGCATCTGGTTAGTTTTGCGCCTGACCGCCCCCAATGGAGACTGCCCGCCATGGCCGCGCTCACCGCCCGTTGGCACAGGGCGACCAGCGAGCTGCCAGAGGGGCCGTGGCAGCAGCTGTTGCGCCAATCGGCTGAGGCCCTGCCCACCGCGGCCGGGCCAGGTCCCTTTTTCGATTGGCTCTGGCTGCATCATCTCGAGACCAGCGGCAGCATCGTGCCCCGCCAGGGCTGGCAGGCTTGCCATCTGAGCCTGTGGCGGGGGGAGCGGCTGGTGGCTTTGGCGCCGCTGTACCTCAAGGGTCACAGCTATGGCGAGTTCGTGTTTGATCAGTCCTTCGCGCGGCTGGCGGCGGAGATGGGCTTGCGGTACTACCCCAAGCTGGTGGGGATGAGTCCGGTGAGCCCGATTCAGGGCTATCGCTTTCACATCGCCGCTGATGAGGATCCAGCCGAGTTGACGGCGCTGCTGTTTGCCCAGATCGATCAGCTCTGCCGAGACAACAACATCCTCAGCTGCAATCTCTTGTATGTGGACCCCGCCTGGCAGCCCCTGGCCGAGGCGGCGGGCTGCGCCACCTGGCTGAATCAGCAGAGCCAGTGGTCGAATCCCGGCCATCGCGATTTCGAGGACTACCTGGCGGGATTCAATGCCAACCAGCGCCGCAATATCCGCCGCGAACGGCGTTCGATCGCCAGCGCCGGCTTGCAGGTGACGCCGTTGGTGGGCGAGGAGATCCCGCCCCGGCTGCTGGGGCGCATGCATGGGTTTTACGACCAGCACTGTGCCCGCTGGGGCGCCTGGGGCAGCAAGTATCTCACCGAGGCCTTCTTTGAAGCTGCAGCCAGGGATCTACGCCAACATCTGGTGCTGTTCAGTGCCCATCGCGGCGATCCGCTGCAGCCGTTGGCGATGTCGCTCTGCGTGCGCGACGACCGCCATCTCTGGGGGCGCTACTGGGGGAGCGACGTGGAGGTCGAGAACCTTCACTTCGAGGTCTGCTACTACGCGCCGATTGCCTGGGCCATCGCCCAGGGGCTCGCCAGCTTTGATCCGGGAGCGGGGGGTAGTCATAAGCTACGGCGTGGCTTCGTGGCCCAAACGCGGGCAAGCTTGCACCGCTGGACGCATCCCAGATTTGATGGAATGGTCCGCAGCTGGCTGCCCCGGGCGAATCAGGCGATGCTCGAGGAAATTGAGGCGATTAACGCCGAGCTGCCGTTCACACCCGCGTACGATCCCTTGAATGGCTTCCCTGACCCACCCCAGTCCTGAAGGGCTGACCCCGGCCTCTGCCCAGCGCCGCCAGATCGATGACCAGCTGTCGCAGCGCTTCATCGCCCTGGATCCGGCTGGCTACTTCCTGATCCGCGTCGATCACGAGACGGCCGAACTCGTGGCGGAGCACTACGGCAATGGCATCGATGAGCGGGGGCTCGCCACCGATCCCGACACCGGTGAAGTGCTCAGTTGCCGCGGCGGCGGCGTCAGGCAACCACTGGCGGTGGTTCGCGGCCGCACCGCCAAGGAGCTGGGCATGCGGTTAACCGAGGGCGATGGTCCCTTTCCCCTGAGCCGGCTGGACCATGCGCTTTACCTCGGCCGGGAGCTGCAGAAGGCCGAGCAGGCGTTGGAGCTGGGGGTAGCGTATGTGCAGGATTGACTCTCCCTGATCCAAGCGCTGGCGTCACCCCGTGATTCCTGGCTCTGGGGATTTTGGTTCGCCTGGCGCTGTCAGGAGTTTTGGGCAGGCTTGGTTGCTGGCCGCCCACTGACCACAACTTCAGTGCCCTTGCCAACCCAGGGCGCTGAAGTGGAGGTCGCCACGCGTGTGGTCTGGTGCCGGCGGCACCAAGGTCTGGCTCTGGATGCGCTGTCCCGACGCGCTCGACAGGGCTTGGTGAGCGGGAAGTGGACCTGTGCTGAAGAGCCCAAGGCGCACCGCGAGCCCTCAGGCCGCCTGCAGAGATGAGGCAGCCTCGCGGATTGGCGCCAGCGTTGGTTCGGGCGGCAGATGCTCCAGCTGCTGCTCAATCTCGCGGGTGACGATGCTGCGGTATTCGAGGAAATGTTCGTTGTGGGCTAAGGCTTCGAGGTATTGCACGAAGTTGTCGGGGTTGCGGCGGGCGATCGTCAACAGTGATCGCCAGAAGCGCCAACGCGTGTCGCGCTTGAAGCCCTGGCGCCAAACGACAATGGCGAAGGCGCGCAGATCGGTCCAGCTCGGCAGGCTGGGGCGCCCGAGCGTGGCGCTCTTCGCAAACGTCTGCCAGCGGGGTTTGCCGACTTTCAAATAATAATGGGTGACCCGATCGATATAGGCATTGGGCTCGTAGAGCTGGCAGAAGGCCTCCACGTATTCATTGGCGATGTCGCGGATGGGTCGGGTGGGAACGAAGTTGAGCAGGTTGGTTTGATTCACCCCCTTCGCATCCACCCGATCCTGGATGAGCCGCCCCTCCCGCTCAAGGCGATGCCAAAGGGCCGTGTTGGGCAGAGCCTGCAGCATGCCCATCATCGCCGCTGGCACGCCGGTACTGGTCACGAAGCGCACGATGCGCTCACCCGCCCCGGTTTTCTCACCATCAAATCCGATGATGAACCCGGCCATCACGCGCATGCCATAGGAGGTGATGCGATCGACCGATTCCTCCAGCGAGCTGCGGGTGTTCTGGAGCTTGCGGGCCGTTTCCAGGCTTGCCTCATCGGGTGTTTCGATGCCAAGAAACACAGCCTCAAAGCGGCATTCGGCCATCATCTGCATCAGCTCTTCATCCGCCGCCAAATCCACCGAAGCCTCGGTGGTGAAGCTGAACGGATAACCCCGCTCAATTTGCCATTGCTTGAGGGCTGGTAAAAGTAGCTTGGCGTTGCGCTTGTTGCCGATGAAATTGTCGTCTACCAAGAAGATCGATCGGCGCCAGCCCAGGTCGTAGAGAACTTGCAACTCGGCAATCAATTGCTCCGGCGTCTTGGTGCGGGATTTGCGGCCGTAAAGCACGATGATGTCGCAGAACTCGCATTGGAAGGGGCAGCCGCGCGAAAACTGCACCGACATCGAGTCGTAGGCGTCCAGCTCCAGCAGGTCGAAGCGGGGAGCGGGCGTGGCGGTCACATCCGGCTTTTCGCCTTGGGCGCTGAACTGGCCGCCGCGGTCGCCCCGCTCGATCGCTGCGACGAACTGGGGAAGGGTGATCTCGCCTTCATCCAGCACCTTGAAATCGGCCAGGGCAATCTCCGGCGCTTCCGGGGTGGAGCTGGCGAATGGTCCGCCCACCGCCACCGGCAGGCCACGCCGCTTGGCCTCACGGATCTGAGCGGCCATATCGGCCTTCTGCACGATCATCCCCGAGATGATCACCAGCTCCGCCCAGTCCCACTCCTGCTCGCTGACCTCGCGCACGTTGCGATCCACCAGCTTGTAGTCCCAGGACTGAGGCAACAACGCCGCCACGGTGACGAGGCCGAGGGGGGGTAGGAGAACCTTGCGGTTCACCAACTCCAGGATCTTCTCGTAACTCCAGAACGTTTTGGGAAATTCCGGGTACAGGAGCAGGGTGCGCATGCTGGGGGTTGGGACTGGGCGAATGTTCAGCGGCCTGGAGAACGGCTCAGAGGATCGGCGTTCAGAGTTCGGCGCGCGAGGGGCGGTCTGGTCTGCAACGGTGCCGGTCGAAACCCCTTGGGAGCAGGGGCAGGTCTTGACAACAACATTGATTTGGTGGCCAGAGCCTAAGGGGTCGCGGCCGTCGCTTCGCAACAGTCGGGGCAGGTGTGGCGCTGTCTCTGCTGTAATGGCATCGACTTTTTGCTTGAGGACCCATGGGCGCGGCGTTCTATCTGGCCTTGGTGGGCGGTGGCCTGACCGCCGCTTATCTGGTGACCGTGGTGCTGCGGGGCATCCGCCTGATCTGAGTCAATCCCCCTTGCGGCGCCCTCGCCAGCGGCTGCCGAGCAGATTCCTCGGCTATTGCCCGTCTTGAGCTTGCAGCCTCAGGCGTCCGCGGCGCCAGATCTCCAAGCTGCCCAGCATCAGCCCGATCCCTCCCAAGAGCCCGAAACAGGCCCTCAGCCCAATCTGCTCGCTGAGCAAGGCGGCCACCAGCCCGCTGATCCCGCCTCCCCCGAGGAAGGCGATCTGCCCGAGTCCCGCCATCCGTCCGCGCAGCACCATCGGTGCGCCAACCTGCGAGATCAGGTTCACCCCCGCCAGCAATGAGGCGGTACCGGCGCCGATCAGGAAGGTCATCGCCAGGCTCAGGGGGGTGGAGCCTGAGCTGGCCATCCCGAGCTGAGCCACAGCGGTGATCAGGGTGCAGCCGCCCAGTAACAATCCGGGCCAACGGCTCAGCAGCTTGCTGTGGCGTTGCAGCACCAGCCCCCCGCAGACGCTGCCCGCGGCCAACACGCTGGTGAACAGGCCAAGATCCTGCGGACCGGGGCCCACCACTTCGGCGGCGATCTGCGGCGCCAGCCCGGGGTGAAAGAAGCCCACCAGGCACGCCAGAGCCGTGAAGCGCAACACATGGCGCAGGGTTGGTCCGCAGCCGTTCCAGGCCGTCAGCAGGCTGGTGCCTTGGTTGCCGTGGCTGCGTTGCTCAAGAGCGTTGTTGGGCCGCAGAATCCAGGCCACCGCCGCCAAGGGCAGCAGGTAGGAAGCGGCGTCGATCGCCAGAGCCATCGTCGGGTTGGTGAAGGCCACCAGCCAGCCCCCCAGCGGGGGGCCCACAAGTTTGCCCACGTTGAACACCACGGAGAAGCTGGTGAGATACGGGGCCAGTTGTTGGGGATCCTCCACCAGCAGGGCGCAGTACTTGTTGCGGGCGGTGAGCTCGAAGGTGCTGGCCACACCGATCGCCAGGGTGCTGAGCAGCAGCATCACCACCTGGGGACCTCCCTGCAGCAGCGGCAGCGCCAGGGCGGCGGCGGCGGCTGTTACCAGCAACCCCAGCTGGGCCCGGATCAGCACCGCCTCAGCGCCGACGCGATCGGTCAGCACGCCCGCGGGGCCGCTGGCCACCAGGCTGGGGAGGGCCAGGGCGCCAAAGTGCAGGGCGAGCACCATTGGGTTTTGGGTGCTTTGCAACAGGATCCAGCCCTTGGCTGTGAGCCCGGCAAACGAACCGGCGATGCTCAGGCCCGAGGCCGCCAGATAGAGCCCCCGTTGGCGTTTCAGCCAAACCCCCCGGGCGGCCCCCTGGGCGGAGCTGGTCAAGAGCGGCTCCGGCGGCTCAGCTGGGCGTCCTCGATCAGGGCGTTGGCGCTGACCACTTCGCCCTGGAGGTCATAGACATCAGCGGCGGTGATGCGAACCGGCACCAGCGTGCCAGGGGCGGCGCACAGGCCGCCGGGCCCTGGCCAGATGCGCACCTCGCCATCCACATCGGGCGCGAAGCGGGCACAACGGCCGATCATCTCGCCCGTGGTGGGATTCTCCTGTTCGATCAGCACATCCACGATCCGCCCCACCCAAGCCTGGTTGCGGGCGGCGGCGATCGGCTGCTGCAGCGCCATCAACCGGTCCCGGCGTTCCTGGGCCACATCGGGCGCCACAGGATCGGGCAGGCTGGCGGCGGCGGTTCCCTCCTCCGGAGAGAAGGTGAACACGCCCACGTGGTCGAAACGCTGTTCGGCCACGAAGTTGAGCAGATGCTGGAAGTGCTCCTCGGTTTCGCCGGGGAAACCCACGATGAACGTGGTGCGCAACACGGCATCCGGGAGCTGCTCGCGAATGCGGCGCAGAAGCTCGCTGGTCACCCCGGCTTGCCAGGGGCGGTTCATGGCCCGCAGCACATCAGGATGGCTGTGCTGCAGCGGCAGATCCAGGTAGGGGAGCACGTTTGCGGTTTCGCGGAACGCCGTCAGCACCTCCGGCGTGAGGCCGGTGGGGTAGGCGTAGTGCACGCGGATCCAGGGGATCTCCACATCGCCAAGTGCCCGTAGCAGGTCCGCCAGCAGCGGCCGCCCCGCAAGATCCTGGCCGTAGTTGGTGGTGATCTGGCTGATCAGGATCAGCTCCTGAACCCCCTGTGCCGCCAGCTCCCGGGCTTCGGCCACGATCGAGGCGATCG
>Ga0315903_10002891_pt1 | contig 24517 bp, 15 predicted proteins | sample LakEriMetagenome_7_FD_203524 | JGI IMG/M metagenome (GOLD analysis project Ga0315903, IMG submission 203524) | Freshwater fungal communities from buoy surface, Lake Erie, Ohio, United States - Buoy 2 MA119 | ecosystem: Environmental > Aquatic > Freshwater > Lake | place: USA: Lake Erie, Ohio... | reverse complement strand
GTTTCGCAGTGTGAACCCTGATCTGTGTGAGGGCTGTCCGCACTTCGATAAAATCCTAGGCCCCAAGGAACTGGGGAAGGTGGTCAAGGAGTCCGTCGAGGACGCCATAGAAGTGGAGACCTCACCCGGTGTGGTCGAGCAGCTAGACATACCGAAATACCCGTTCCCGTTCTACCGTGGCGAAGGTGGCGGGGTGTGGCGCAAGCCACCCAAGGATGATGCCGAAGCTGAACCCCTGATGGTCTACGCTAACGATTTCTATGTCGTGAAACGTATGCACGATCCGGGTGAGGGCGACTCAGCGCTGATGCGCTTGCACCTACCACAAGATGGGCTGCGTGAGTTCACCATCGCCATGTCGAAGGTCACCCAGAAGGACGAGCTTCGCAAAATCCTCTCGTCGAACGGGGTATACTCCTACGGCAAGCGGTTCGACATCCTGATGGAGTACGTACTCAAATCAGCAGAAAACCTACAAGACAGACAGAAAGCGGAAATCATGAGACAGCAATTTGGTTGGGTGGACGGTAACAGCCGGTTCGTTCTGGGGGATCAGGAGATCACCGTCGATGGCAACATCTATTCACCACCTTCAAAAGCCACCAGCAAACTGGCTAAGTTCATCGGCCCGGTCGGGTCGTTCGACAAATGGAAAGAAGTATGGTCGCTCTACGGCCAAGAGGGGATGGAAGCACAGGCATTCGCTGCGCTGAGTGCGTTCGGGTCGCCGCTGCTCAAGTTCCTCAACCAGACAGGCGCCGTCATCAACCTGTTTAACTCCCGCTCTGGTACGGGTAAGACCACCATCCTCAACATGGTGAACAGCGTGTATGGGCATCCCAAGGAGCTACGCCTCAAAGAGATCGACACCATGAACGGCAAGCTCCAGTGGGTCGGCGTCCTCAACAATATCCCAGCCACGATGGACGAGCTTACCAACGCCACGGCCAAGGAGTATTCCGACTTTCTCTACTCGCTGTCGAACGGCAAGGGGAAGGAGCGCATGCTGGCTGGCTCTAACGAACTGCGTGAGAACAACACTACATGGCAGAACATCACGGTCTCGACCTCGAACTCATCGTTCGCGGAGAAGCTATCCATCCTTAAGGATCACCCAGAGGGTGAGCTTATGCGCCTCATCGAGTATCCCATTGGTCTGGTGGAAGCCATCAACACCGCGCATGCGAAGAACCTGTTCGACCAAGTCCTGTTCTCCAATTATGGCCACGCCGGACCTATTTACCTGCGCTACGTGCTGAAGAACATGGAGTATGTGGTGGGCAAGTGCCTCCAGATGCAGGCCAAGATCGACAGGGAACTCCAGCTTCTACCCAAGGAGCGCTTCTGGTCGGCCACGGTGGCCGGTAATATCCAAGGTGGTATCCTCGCCAAGCAGTGCGGCCTGATCGACTGGGATATGAACCGCATCTATATGTGGGCCTGCGGCATGATTGACCGGCTGCGTAAGGAAACAGACGCCCCGTTGAATGGTCCGGAGCAGGTCGTCGGTGATTACCTCTATCGGCATATGCAGAACATCCTTGTCGTGAACGACGCGGTGGATCGCCGCACCAATCTGCAATCTGCTCCTATACGCGAACCACGGGGTGAGTTGCTGATCCGCATCGAGCCGGACACCAAGATGATGTTCATGATCGCCAAGCCCTTCCGAGAGTACTGCGTCAAATACCAGATCAACTATAACGAAACGCTCAACAAGCTGGAGAAGGAAGGTCGGCTGGTGCAGCGCGGAGGTAAGCGCCTATCCAAGGGCATGGCGGTCTCAGGTGATAATGTTCACTGCCTCTGGTTCAAGCTCGACGATGATTTCGTAAGTGTCGACGAGTACGCCAAGGAAGATGCTTCGGAAGATGCAGATTGAGGGCGTAGACTATGAGGTTAACTGGAGCGCGTTCCGGAAGGGGACTTCCTTATTCTTTCCCTGCCTCGACCCGTCACGCGCTCGGGCACAACTTATGGTGGTTGTTAAGCGCCTACGCCTCAAGGTCTTGATAAAGACCACCATCGAAGATGGGATTAGGGGTTTACGCGTCTGGCGTATGTAAGTATAAAGGCAGCGGAAGTTTGCTCCTTCCAGCTGTGAAACGCATCACTCTTAGCCCCCGGTTGCTCACTCAACCGGGGGTTTTTTATTCCTCTGCCTCTACACGCCGTAGGAAGATGTCTTGGAGATACGGGGTCTTACCCTTCTCATCTAGCGGAACACCGCGAGTAGCCTTGCTCTTAAGTGCGTCAGTGATGGCGTTGGTCTGTACTTCGTACAGCGTGTCGACCCCGATCACATCGGTTGGGTAGGTTTGGTTAAACTCGGCCCACTCTTCCATGACCTTCTGGCGCTCGGCCATGACCTCAGGGGTGTACCCATATTGGTAACCATCCAGCGCTACCTTCCTGATCTTAGACAGCATACCCTCACGGGCCTTCTTGACCTTCTCGGTGATTGTGCGCCCTTCGTAATTCTGCTGCTGGCGCTGGGCGGCCTCGGTTGAAGCAAAACCAAGACCTTGCAGGATAGCCTTATCGCTGGTCCAGAAGTCCGCATCCATACCGACCAGTTCGCGGTTGTAGTTTAGCTGGCCTTCTTCAGCGAAGCGGCTCGCCTTGGCGATGTTGCCGTAGAGCTTGGGTGCCTTCTCCAGTGCCCGGCTGGTGTAACCGTTCATCAGGTCCTTACCGGCTTTGACGTAATCCATAACGGCATTACCAAACGCGCCGGTCAACCCGCTGAACGTATACTCCACGATCTTGCCTTCGGCTGTGTCAGCGCGCGGCTCCCTCGGTACAAAGAACATGAAGTCGAGTGCCACCGAGTTGGCGAGGTCAATATCGGTGATGGCCGAGATCGGCCCCTTCTCCATGGAAAGAGCTAGCGTGGCAGCGGTATCGTCGTCCAGACCAAATAGGTTAGCGACCGTACCTTCCGGGCCAAAGAACTTGGGTATCCAGACATTCCGGAACCACCAGTCGATATCGTAGGTGGCCTTTATGTTACCATCTGCATCGACGTAGCTGAGACCGCCTTCTTCCTCGTCATCATCGAAGAGCCAAGCCAGCATGCTACCAATGACCTTGAACAGCCCGTATAGCGGAATACCTGTGAGACCCGCATAGAGGCCGATATTCACCATTGTGCCAGTCGCAACCTGCGCGGCAGCCATACGCTCACCGGGTTCGAGCTTCCCGAACTTGATGGCCGTGTACATGTTCCGCACCATCAACGACGACATCATATACGGATAGCTGAAGAACTGCCCCGAGATGCGGCCAACTGGCGTGGTGAGGACACGCGGTTTGTTGTAGGAAGAGAAGTCGAAGGTAGCCGCTAACGTAGTATCAGTAGCTGCGTCGATAGCGTTCTTTTTAGCCTCGGCGTGGCTCTGCCCCTTTTTCTTGTTCTCCCGGTACGCCAGTTCCAGCGCAGCCATGTAGGTGGCTTCACGGTTGACGCGCTCCATCTGGTGCATCAGTGCACCCATGGCTTCGAAAGTGAAGGTAGCCCCGCGCAGCGCAGCCGTTAGCGGACGCCCAGAGGTAAGCTCTTGGAGCGCACTGCGCTGTTCCGGGTCCACCATGGCGAAGCCGCCAATGTCGTTGGCGAATGTATCCATATACAAGTTGGTGTCGCGGCCTGCGGCCCACCCTTCGGATAGCACCTCGTAAAGCTCTGGATCGCTCTCCTCTTTCAAGGATGAGATGGGGTTATCCAGCAGGTTGGGCTGCTCCCAGTTGAACGACCAGCTACCGTCCTTCTTCTTTACCGACGTCAGTGGGCTTACCACAAAACCGCCGAGACTGGAGAAGCCATACTTCGCCAGCGCCGCCGTAGCTTTAGCCGACCCATATTTCTGAGCCAGTATCGGGAGCGCCACGATGTGCATTTGTGTCAGCTGGATAACCGCAGTCTTAGGGTTAGCCAGATATTGGTAGAACGCCATCTTGTTGCCGAACTGGATAGCCTGTTCCCATACCGGGCTGCCACGGTCGGGCGGCATCAAGTCGCTCAGGGTGCGAAGCTCAATCTCTTTGATGAAGGTATCCAGCTTCTCACGGTCGGGCATCTCCTTAATCAGGTCCCGTGCGCGCGAGATGTCAGTCCGCAGCTTGTAGCCGTACCGAGCGCGCTTCACATCGTTAATGGACGAGCGACGGAAGTTGGCGAAGTTCTTCAGGATGTCGGTGCTGTAACCAGCGCGCATCTTACGCGGAGCCATGTGCTTGCGCATATCACCAGCCGACATGGTCTGGAGCCATAAGTCAAACACTTGGCTCTTAAGCGCGCCGATATCCTTGGGGTTGTCGTCGAACAGATCGAGGACTTCCTTCAGCGGACCACCCGTCACCTGCTCAAAGTTATTCCGCAGGTCCTCCACATTTCCAGTGTCGGTGATATCCTCGCCACGGGACTGCATCAACCGTACGAACTGGTTACGCTCAGTCTCCGTCTCGAACATCTTAAAGATGCTGTTGGCACCCTTACCCACACGCGCGTAGTAGGAACCGAAGCGCATAGCCGGGAAATAGATGACCTGCTCCCGAGCGGGTTTGAACCGTTCTTCGAGCTTCTCCAGCGCCTCGTCGAGGTCCTCTTCTTTCTTGGTCTCAATGAGACGCTCACGAAGCGCGTTATACTTCGCTTCCAGATCGCGGCGGTGGGCGTCCCGGAGGAACTTAAATATTTCCTTACCCTTGTTGCCGCCAAATTCAGGACGAGCAAGGTCACGCCAGCCGATCACACGCTCGTCGCCGGGCACACCCTTATAGACACTCTCGATCTCACCGAACCGGGTCTTGAGCTTGGCCTCAAGGTTGTTCTTTTTCTTGAGGTCTTTCTCAGTCTTGATCTTTGCCCTGATCTCCTTGGCCTTACCATCGACCTTGGCGAAATACTCCTCCGGGGTGGCTGCCTTGGTCGGGTCCACCTGATAAGCCACAGTGGCGAACTCAAGGTCCGACAGGGCCTGTGCGGCCTTCGGATACTTCTTTAGGAACTCGGCAACTGTTTCCAACTCGTTCGCAAGCTGGAGATACTCTTTGGTTTGGAACTTGGCGATATCCTGCCGGATGGTACGGTCGGCGTCGATGAGACCCGGGATACGCCCCTTAAGCGCGCGGAAGATATCCTCAGTGGACAGCGTGGGGAGGATCACACGCCACTTACCCACATTCAAAGTATCAATCGCACCGCGTAGGAGCGCCCAGTTTTCCTTATCTCCACGAGCCAGTTTGATAAGCTCGATCCCATCACCCAAGATGTCGGCAGTGTCGTTGGTACGCGCAATCCGCTTCTGGATGCGGTTCATCTTTTCGCGCGTAGCCTTGGCCTTAGCCAGTGCCGTGCGCGTCTGCGCCTCGGTCAGCTTAACGACCTTACCATTGGATACTACCTTAGGCTGCGCGCCGCTTCCTCCAGACTGCCCCCGTTCTCCAGCACCGCGACGGCTTTCATAAGCAGGTCCGAATAAGGATTCCCCGGTGCCTCCTTCTCCGCTAGGTCCGCGTACGTCCCCAGTTCCGCCAATGCCTGTTCCCTCGGGCGCTTGCTCCGGGCTGCCGTCCGTAAAACGGTTTCCGCGATATTCAACGCTGATGTCTGAGTTTTGTCCACTGAAAAGCTCCACGCCTAATTTAACAATATCGGCATAGTCCGCCGCGATGGTATCTGCGAAATTATCCTTAAACCTCTGGTACGCAAACCCGACGTCGGATTCCATATTCAGTAGGATATCCTGCATCTCCGCAGGGAAGTTAGCATTATGGCTACGCACCTTATGGTGCGCAAGCTCATGGATCATCGTACCGAAAATACCGTAGCCAGCACGCAACCCGTCCCCATATTTGGGGATCAAGGGGTTAATGAAACTGCCAGAGAATGGTAGCCGGATCGAGACCCCACGATACTCGGGGTCCATAGAGACACCGACCGCTTCATCATAGAGGTCAGAATACCCCATAACGCGAGCGACTTCGTTGCGCAGGGTGAGGAACGCGGCACCGTTGAAGTTGAGAAATTCGTCGAACCGTTCGCCAAACTGACGGCGCATGAAGTCCGGGATCGACATCTTTTCACCGGTCGACTTTATAACGACATCCGCATTGTCATGGACCATGACGGCATTGGTGTCGATTAGGTCGGAATTTACCTTAAGCTCACCCGCGCTAGGGATACCCGCTTTAAGCTGGTCCGGAGTAAGCTCGGGCATAGGCTGCCCGTTAACCAACAGGGACCCATCAGGGCTTAGGGTGATTTGGTCACCTTCTGCGATATTGGTAAACGCAGTATCCTGCACCGGGATGTCTGGCGTCAGGTCGATAACGGGACCAAGTTGCCCGTTGGCATCGAAATACTGGATATTACCAAAGCTCGTGGCTTCACCCGCACGGCTCTTATACGCATAGATTGCGTCGATATAACTCTTAACTTTCCCGAAATCCGCCTTAGCGTCGTCGGTGAAGTTTTGGCGATTGAAATTGAACGGGTAACCCGGCTGGTCCGGTTTAACCGATGGCACGATATCGACATAAAACGTGTACGGGACCGGATCGCTGAACATGTCAGACGGCTCTTTTTTCACTCTGGTGGAAAACTGCCACAGCCCGTTGGAGAGGATGTGCATATTCTCGCCGTACGTCTGGCCGGTCTGCTCCCGTGTAATGTACACCTTAGCAGTGCCCCATGGGAACTTTGCCCCCACAAACTGGGTGTAGTCCTGTATCGGGAACTTCGCGCCGATCTCTAATATATTGTTCGAATAGGGAAAATTTTCATTCGTGAATGTGACGTCGATGTTAGCGAAAAGCGGGCTTCGGATAAGCGATGGAATCGACTCCATCCAACGTGGAAGCTCCTTAATGGTATACTCCCCAGCTTCTTCGGGGATCGTCAGCTGGATTATAGTGCCATGGCCATCAGGGAACGCCATCTGATCGGCGGCGTCAAGGTCACGTATCTCGATATCAGGGGCCGCACTCGGATCATCAAGCGACTCGAAAAGCTGTTCCCCTGTTACATCCAAGACAGCAACGCGCCCATCGCGCGCCGTCGACACGCGAATGTTCTTATTAGCGTAGAGGAAGAGCATCTTGGCGATACCGAAGCCGCCAGCGTTCTTGTCGCCTTCCTTGGCTGTCCCCGCGATTTCGAGGAACTTACCCCCCAGAAGCTCGGGTGTCATACCGACGCCATTGTCTTTTACCGTAAGGGTACGGTTATCTTTTGAGACCGTGATGTCGATCTTACCCTGTGTGATTTGGCCTTCGTTTACTGCAGTACGGGTCGCGTCAAACGAGTTCTGGAGGACCTCCTTAATGCAGACCTGACCCATATTGGTCGGGTCACCATAAAGCTGCGGACCAAGCATCTTGGCCATACGCACAGCATTAATACCCGGCTTAGCCCGGATGGTTTCGTACTCAGGATCGTAAGGCGTAACCTGCTCAACGCTATCCTCTTTTGGCGTCTGGTCGATCTCCGCCTGCGCCATGTTCAAGACTTTTTCCGCCGCGCTCTTACCCGGCTTGCGTTTAATAGCCGCTTTGACAGCCTTGGCGTTGGTACCCTGCGTTGCACCCGTAGCTTTTATTTTACGGGGTGCAGTCTTAGCCGGTGCTTGCGTAGGTGCAGCACTTGCCTGTGTCGCCTCTGCAATTCGTTCCTGCGCCCAGCCTATACCAGCCTTATAAGCGTCGAGTGCTTCCTGCCCCTGTGAGAAGAGGATTAGTTGGTCAGAGAGTAGTTCGCGCCCACGCTGGATGTCGGCCACGCCCTCACGGAACATACCGGTGTCGTAGCCTTGGTCTCGCGCTGCATCACCCGCGAACATGTCGAGGTTCTCTACAATCTGCTGGGGAGTAAACTCTGGTGCTGCAGTGATAGTAGAAGGAGTTGGGGCGGCAGGGCGCACCATGGTGCCATCGGGCTGCTCTTGGAAGCCAAACCCACGATACCATTCAGTAAGCTCGGTAGGTGACATCTCCTTGCCTGCTTCGGCCCCAAACGGCTCGGGGCTAAGCTGGAGCGCAGCACCATTGGTATCTGCGGCCTTGGTAAGCTGCTGCATGGCCTTACGGCCACCACCCTTCTCGACTGCGCGTAGGCTGTCCACCTTGAGGATGTCGTCTGCCAAGGGCGTAAGCTGGATGCCGCCGCCTTCAACCAATACCTCATTGGTGTTTTCAGGGTTAACCGTGCCGATCCCGGCCATGTCGTTCATGGTGCGCTGTGCTGGGGGAGCAACAGGCGCAGCCTCTACGGGAGCATCTGTTTGGGTTAACCTCGGGATAGAGCCGAGATCAGGCATGGTCGCAATCGCCGTTTTTTGTTCGGCGGTAAGGTTAGGCGCAGCCACTGCGGGAGCAGCCGGAGCAACGCGCGAAACACCCGGTGCCTTCTTGGGCTTCTCACCACGCAGCGCTACACCGCGTTCAAGCACTGAGCCAATGGCATCGTAAGGGTCGACTTCCGGGCTTTGGATGACGATACGCGCGGCTTGCTTCTTTTGTTCGGCGTTCAGCTTCTTGACGCCATAGGTGTCGTCGAAATCTATAGCCGCAGCCTCGAACGTCTGCTCGATGACCGGGACGGTAGCTTTGACCTGCGCAGCCGTAGGTTCTACTAGTGGAGCGACTCCCGCTCCCGTGCCAACATCAGGAACTGATACGCCAGAAACAGGCCGCTCCAGTCGTCCTCCGACAACTTCTCCAAGGTCTGGAGCACCAGTTTTGGTTGGTGCGGGTTCGATATCAGGAGCAACGCTTGCTCCACTTCCTCCGGTGACATCCACTCCGGTATCAACATCGGTGCCCTCCTCCGGCCCCAGAAGGATATTCGCAACAGCTGTGTCGTACAGCTTACCTACGGTGTCCCCCTTCATGACTTGGTTAAATGCTTGGCGCTGGGTAAGGTTAGGGTCCGCATCGACGAGCGCTTGCGCTTCAGCGGCAACTAGACGCAGATACTCCTGCTCAACCTCGGGGGAATCCGCAGCGAGGCTTGAGGGCTGAGCTTCAGCTTTACGACGGAAGGGAGCAGCGGCAATTTCACCAACACCGCGCAGACCGCCACCGATACCACCACCAGCAAGCGCACCAAACGCAGCCTGCTCGAACAGTTCACCAGCGTCGATATCTGAGCCGGTAACCACGCGGGGGTTGGCGTATTCAATAGCAGACTGGATGGCTTCAGTGCCACCTTCGAGGAGCGCCGCCTTACCAATACGCCCAAGAGCAGTCTTGGCAGGGGCCGCGAGGATACCACCCAAACCAAGAGTGTCGAGCGCAGTAACCGCAAGCGCACCGGGGGCTACCTTGGCTACATCCGCACCGCTTACATCCTGCCGCCCCTGCAACTCAGCTGCCTCTCGGGCTTGACCGCCAAGATTGGAAGGGAGAGCTACGCCCAAAACCCCAAGGGGGTTGGTAGAGGCGAACATCTGCGGGAGGCTCTCGGCCCCCTTTTCGATGATATAGGGTATGGCGTTGCGCAGGAAGTTATCTTTGACGTCCTGCTCCGTGGTAGCGCCTGTGATTTCCGTCCGGCTGTCAGCCGCAAACTTCCGTGCCTCTTGGGTAAACTGCTTCTTTAGGGCAGGGTCAGCCTCGATAGCGGCCTCGACATCCTTGATCCCAGAACGTGCAGTGAGAAGCCCACGGGAAAACAGGTCCCCCAACCGGTCAAAGAAGCCAGTCTGGGTCTCTATGTCCTCCAACTCCGCACGCTGCATCTTATCTTGCAGGTAGGCCCGGTACTCCCGGTCCTGCTTGATCGCCGCCTGTCGGTCGGTGAAATAGTCGAAGATACCTGCGGGTTTGACTTCCTTCGGAGGAGCCGTAACTCGCGTGCTGGTAAGGGGAGCAGGTGCGGGCGTAGGTGCAGGTGCGGCTTCCGTGGGCCGCACTGCGAGGCGCTTAAACACATCCTCCTTCGGGAGGTCTGAATAATACTTCTGGTGGAGCGCTTCCGCCAACTCGGCGTCGCCCATATCGTCATACTGTGGGTACTTACGACGGAAATCAGCGAGCGTGCTCATATATCCCTATCCGATAATCGTTATTTGCGGAGTCCTAGCGGATCGCTCCCCCCACCGCTACTGTTACCGCCGCCAAGTGGGGGCATAACGCTGTTCAACTGCTGAGTAATCTGGTTGTTCCGGAACTGCGCAGCTTTTGTTGGGTCTTTAGCAACTAGGCTACGGTACTCAGGGTCCAACAGCGCATTCTTGTCCCAGTCAGCCGCAATCTGTTGGTAGACGGTGCCGCGCCGTTCGTTGTAACCCAACCTACCCACATCGCGCTGCGCGGAAGCCGAAATAAGTGCCTCGCGGATACCAGCACCCGCCATGATGCGCGCTTTGGCAAGCTCGGAGTCGATACCCAAACGAGTAAGGACGTTCTTAAAGTTCTGGTCTTGGAATGCCTGCTCCAGAGAGTTGTAGTTTTTCAGCATATCCAGAGCAACACCAGCCCGGGTTTCGAGTTCCTTGTTAGCCGTCCGCTCTTCAGCAAGAAGCTCTTTCGTGATCGCACGCTCTTCACCACGGCGCTCCTTGGCCGCAGCCGCGATACCCGGCAGTGCTTCACCGATACCAGCACTAGCAGCTTGGAGCAGTGACCCCGGTGTGGAAGCCATCTTAGCACCGATCTGACCGAGTGCCGCCCACATGTCTTCCTGCTTGCGCTTCTTACGCTCTTCGGGCGACCGTGCCTGTTCTAGGATTGCTTCGAGTTCCTGTGCCCGTTTGGTTGAACGAGGCGCAGCTTCCTCAAAGCGGTCAAGATTACCAAGGAGATCGTTCCTAAAACCACCGAGCACTTCCGGAGCGCTGAACATCATACCCTGCTGGTACTGGGTACTCAGCTTCGGCTGCTCCTCTGGAGCGTCCACTACGATGGTATCGGTTTCGTCAACCCTACCGGGTTTACCGGTATAGATGTACTTTTTCTCTTCTTCCTCGACGACCCCAGTCTTACCAGTACCGCCAGCAAACGCCACAAGCCCGCCATTGGCATAGCTACCATTGCTAGGCTCATCGAACATATCGTCAGGGACAGACAGCGAAGTGAGGCCACCCGAAGCGTAAGGCGGGACCATACCACCCATAGCCATACCGGGCATTGCCATTTCAGGCGCAGGCATAGCTGCAGCTTCTGGCGTAACGCCAAGCCCAGCGGGAGCCATAGGGGCCGGGGGAGCACCCACGGGCATTTGAGGTAGGCCCTGTGGCATCTGCGGTTGGGGCGGGGCAAAGACCTGCTGAGCTACGCTCTGCTGCGGGACGGCTTCTGCCTGCGCTGCGCCGCGCATACGGTCGATGAACATAGCAGCGAGCGTACCAGCCGTGGGGTCGACGATCCCCATCTGCATGGCTTCGGCAATCTTCTGTTTGTTGCCGCCATAGTCCTTGGCAATCTGCTCGGGAGACTGAAGGCTGAAGGGTTTGGTTTCCATAATTACGCTCCCGCAAATGCCTTGTAGACGCTAGCCGCGCCGAGACCTGTACCAAGAAGCTGCTGCCCAATACCCGGTGACGGTGTGTAGGTCGAAGTCGTCGAAGACGGCGTGACCGGGACACCACGCAGCAAGCTGCTATACTGCTGGAGCATCTCAAGCGGGTAGTCGCGCTGACGCAGGAAGTCCTGATATGCCATGTCGAGATACTGCTGCCGTAGCGCCTGCTCCTGTGCCGCCGTCTGGGTCTGCAACCCGAAGCGCGCCTGATCTGCCTGTGACCGGGCCGAGCCAATATTAGTGAGCGTCTGGCCCATCTGACCAGCTTGAGCGAGACCCGCAAGACCCTGCTGTGCTCCAAATTGACGCGACTGCTCCGCCATACGCTGACGCTCAAGGTCTGCCTGCTGGTTAGACTGAAGCGCCTGCAACCCCGTCTGGGCACCAAGCTGTTGCGTTTCGAGCGCAGCCTGCAAATTCTGCTGACCCGTCGTGAGACCTGCCTGCTGGTTAGCCAGTGCAGCGCGGAGCGCCTGATCGGCGTTCATACCCTGCGTCTGCAGCTGCGCTGCTAGGTTCTGGACATTTGCCTGTGTTTCTGCGTCGAGGTTGGCCAAAGCTGTACGAGAGCCAATATCTGCGCCAAGCTGCTGCACACCCAGCTGAGCCGCTAGGTTCTGCTGACCCCGTGTGACGTCCACACCCTGATTGGCAAGTGCGGCCTTCATGGCGTTATCGGCAGACATACCTAGTGCTTGGAACTGCGTAGCCTGATTATTGACCGCAGCCTGCTGCTCATTGGACAGATTAGCCAATGCAGCCTGTAGACCCGTGCTGACGCCAAGCTGTTGCTGCTGGAGCGCAGCCTGCAAATTCTCTCGGCCTGCGGTCATACCCGCTGCGCGGTCGCGCTCAAACTGCTGCTGGGCGCTCTCATATGCTGACTGCATCCCTCGCGCTTGGATATCACCCATCTGCTGGCCGAGGTTACGTTCACGCTCCATAGCAGCAAGAAGCTGACGGCTACCGCCATAAGTGCCCTGACGGGCTGCGCCCAAGTCTTCTGCAAGCTGGCCGCGCTTCGCGCTGTACACGGCTTCCCGCATCTGCGGTTCCAGCGCCTGCTGGATGTACGGCGACATATACTGCTGCGCCTGCGCAAGACCAAAAGACTGCGGAGCGTCCATGCGGAACTGCTCAAGCGGACCCTGACCGTAAGAAGTGCGCGCCGCCTCCATCATGGGGGCTTCGACGCCGATACCCGCTACATCACGAGCACCACCCATCTGGAAATAGTTCAGGTCCGGCTGGTACCCGGTCTGGGCAGTCTGCATCTGGGGTGCGCCATACTCACCGGCCTGCACCATGTCTGGTGCACCCATGCTATACTGCTGGAGATTAGGCAGACCGATCTGCTGCGAGCGGAAGCGCGATGGATTGTACTGACTAGCCTGAAGCGAACCAATACCAGCCGCTGTAGCAAGGTTAGACGCAGTGCCAAACTCACCCGGGGTCTGCTGGCTAAGGATATCCTGCTGGACCTGCTGCTGCTGTGGGGTGAAGCCCTGAATGCGCTCTTGGCCATAGGGAGTGTAGCCCTGTGTGAGCAGCGACTGCCCACGCTGCATCATGCCTTCGAAATATGGCCGTGCATATTCCGGGAGGTTAGACTGGGTTACTTCCTGTTTGACCGGTTGACTGCTACCGCCCTTAGCCATTCTGACCTCCAAGACCCGTTTCCGTTACGGGTAATTCAAACACCTGCCACAGTACACGATAACCATCGTCACGGAAAGCGCGGGCGAAACCGGGCCTACCTGATGCTTCGATAACATCACACCCGCTATCCCGTGCCCAACGTTGGAGAGTAGATAGCATTTCGTCCTTCCAGCTGAACCCATCGTCACCGGCAAGGAACACCAAGTCCAAGCACTTCTTGCGCGGGTACTGCCAGAAACGGGTTATCGTGATACCGATAATGTCTTCACCATCGAGCACGGCCCATAGATGTGCTTGGTTGCTAAGGACGAACTCAATGATGTCCTCTGCCTCATAGCGACCAAAGGTATACTCCGAAGCATTACTGAGATGTGGGAATATGCGGGGCCAAAGCCCTTCAACCAGCTGCGGCGGGACGAGTGATATCTCCATCATGCAAGCCCCTTACGCAGCTTGGTATCCTTACCACGCTCAGACTTCTTGCGAGCCTTATGGGCTTTCTCCATAAGAGCGTAGAGCTTCTCTGCACCCTTCTTCTGGTCGCCTTTACCAAGGCGCTTAACAGCTTCAGGGGAGAAGATAACTTCATCGCGGGCCACACGGGCAGGCTGATCGCGCCCAATCCGGGCGGGGACGGAATCGCTGACCCCATCACCCGGACCCCGGACTGGACGGCCCCCTAGACGAGCAAGAAGCTCGTGCCCAGCGTTGCTGCTTCCGTTACCAATTTCTGAGACGGTACGCGCATCAACCACAAACGCACCATCGGCCAGTTCGACTTCACCGCCTTTGGCGTAATCTTCTGGGGGCGTCATATAGGGGCTGCTGCGGAAGCCGTACATCGGCGTCCCTTTTTTCTTCTTAGGTGTCGGGAGCAGATAGGACTGCAAGATCGGCGTACCCGGTGCAGTCGACGACCCCGGCTGCACGACCTGACCCTGCATGTTGTAGATTTCCGGAGTATCAACCGAGAAGTAATCGCGCTCCTTGGATGACCCAAGGATTTCACTGGTGTCCGCTGCAAAGGTCGGCTTGCGCTGCTGCGCAGTGTACGGACCCTGATACGAGTTGTCGATCTGACCAGAAGACGTCGGCATGCCGGAAGGGGTCATGGCCCCACTTACACCGCTAAGAACACCTAGCCCTGCTACAGCAGGTGCAGCTTTAGCAACGATTCCGGGAGTACCAGCAGGGAGACCGGCCCGAGCAGCTTCTGCAAACCTACCAAAGAAACCGGGAGCATTCGTAGCAGCCTGCTGCGCAGTATTGGCAATCGCGTTAAGTGGCATCGGGCCACCGCCAATAGGTACAGAAAACGCCGAGGGCGTAGCAGCTGCAGCAGCCGGAGCAGTAGCAGCCGGAGCAGCAGTTGCAGCTGCGGAAGGAAGAGCCGTGCTAGCGGCCTGTGCAGCTTTACCAATACCAAAAGAGCCAGCGTTGAGACCAGCTGCCGAGCCGAGCGCAGCGCCGCCATATGCTTGGAGGCCAGCCATGAGACCTTTACCGAGACTGCCCGTGGCGATACCCGTGCCCGCACCGATGAGAGCACTTGCTGTGAGTGGGTTAATCAGACCGCCAGTAAGCGGCGTGGCGATTGCACCAAGGATCGTGGGGAGTAGTTTGCCAAGCCAGCCAGCTTCAGGTAGCCCGGTGCTCGGGTTGATGGTGAGCGAGCCGCCTGTGGCCATAGCCAGCCCCTGAAGGCTGTTTACCTCTGCGGGTGTCATGTGGACGAGCATAGTGTCTTCGCCGCGTCCCTGCGCCTGAAGCTGCTGCGCTATCGGGTTACCAAGTACAGACAGACCGCCCTGCGCCGGAGGCGAGTTAGCAGTTACCGGGTTCTGCTGACCAAGCATGGGTGGGGTACCTGAAGGGGGCATCCCCGCACCAGCGGGTGTATACGGAGACTGTGCCGGTTGAAGGTTCATCGCGCTTTCCTACCTTATGGCTACGCTTATAGCGGCAAATTGTTTAAAACCAAAGCTCTTACACATCACGGAATCTCCGAGGTGAACCGCACTTGCACAATGGCTGACGGTGTTGCTGGAATGGCAGGAGTGGTGCCCGGTACAGCCGTGACTGCAGGGAAGTGCTCCATATTCACCCCGATGTCCGATACGCGCCACATGACTTGGATATAATCGTTGGACGCCAGCTGGATCATAACCGGCGTGGTGGCAATCAAGTGTGACGGGTTGCCCGTGCTTTTGCGCGCTGGAATAGAGAAGCGGCTATTGGTGTCAGGGATATCGACACCGTTCTTGCGTATCCAGATGTCGATGTCCTGCGCGTCGTTGACGGTGTTTTTGAACTGCAGGCTGAAGGTAACGGTGTATATGCCCTCGGTCGGGACTGTTAGGCGCGAGCCACTGCTGAGTGTGATCCCATCCAAGAAGTCCGACTGGGTGTAGGTTACGGCGTAGGCAACGTCGATAGCAGCTGCGTTCTGGTCCACATTGCTCTGGAACTGCCCGAACGGGAAAGACAGGTGCACGCCTGACCCATAGAAGAAATCAGCCGTGTACTGGGACGCATTGTTGGCTGCCCGCGAGTCCAGCTGCGAGAAGTAAGTTTCCAACACGCGGATAACCTGCCGCATATATTGCGGGTCCCATTCCCCCGGAGGGCTGGGTAGCGGCGCGGCGCGGAACTTATCTAGAGCCATTAGCGCCGCCCATCCGGTCGGACATCAAGGCGCGGTGCACCCAGCTGCCACTTTACCCCGAGGGTATTTGATCTGATCTGGAACGCCATCTGGCGAGCACGGGCACGCATGAAGACCTGATCGGTGTAGCGACCTACAGAAGTCTCGATAACGCGCTGGGTATCCGAGGGGTCGGTGTTAAACGGACTGCCGGGGAAATTGCGAGGGCGCATCGTCAGGGTGACTTCTGGTGTAGCCACGGTAGACCTAGCAAAATTCACGTCAGGCAATATGCGACGGATCAGCATGAACTGATCGCCTTCGTCGAGATCAAAGTCGGACGACTGGATGTAGCTGTCCATAGCTACCCCATCAGCATCCACACCATCCTCATGATTATACAGATAGCCAGCACCTGTGGTCACAACGCCACCGTTGACAGTCACCGTGGTGTTCGCAGCCTGCGGGTTGTGTCGGAGCGGAGTATCAAGCCAAGCCGTGCGGTCGAGGTAGCCATAATACCAGATGCGCTCTAGGTAGTTGTAGATAACATAGGCGTTATTGAAGCTGCTACCCTGCGTTGGGTAGAACCACCAGATTTCATTCCACTGCTCGTTGGTGCCGCAGATGATCTGGTCAGACTGCTCGAAGTTGATGTCATTGAACACATGGTCACGCAGGGAGCAGGGTAGTGTCTCGACACGACCGGTATAGGCATAGAATTTATCCTGCCCCATCCAGTAGACCACATTGGCCGCAGAGATCATGCAGCGTGGTGAGGCGACCGAAATATTGTCGGCATACTCCTGAAGCCCGAAGACGTCCGTTGTCCCAAGGAACTGCAGTGTGTAGAGGTTGGTGTCAGTCCAAACCAAGATTTCCTGTCGGGTCGGCAGTGCGCGCACGATGCGCGAGCCGCGCGATATACGTAGGTCCCCAGCGGTGTTGGTTTGCGTCGGGGTCCAATCCCCCGGAGTGTCTTGGTCAGCCCAGCGGATCAGCATAGGATCAAAGTCTAGCGTACTGGTTGAGCCAAACGGGACAGCGCCAAAGGCAATAAGATGCTTGTCCTGCTGTGATACCAGTAGCTGCATGACCTGTACGGGTACCGCCGTCGAGCTAAACCCCTCGCCAGTTGCATAGTCTTGTAGCGTGATCGCGTGGGTAGCAAGTGAGGTAGACGGGTCGTCCACAGTGCCGCGTGCCCACCAGTAAGGTGCGCCGTCGCGGATATTCATAACAAGGTCGTTGTCGAAGTTATCAAACCACCAGTCACGTTGGGGTAGGTTCACCCCGCCGTTGGTAGCACCCAGACCCCAAGCATTACGACCCCAAGTCCCTGTGCCCCACCCAAGACCTATGACGCTGATAGCGTTGCCCGGTTCGATCTCAGGCCGCACGGTAAAGCCCACGCCGCTAACCGACGTGGTAGAAGTAGCTGGTGTCGTAGTGGGGAAAGTGAAGCTGTTGGCACCGGTCTTGGTAATGACGCGTGCGCCGTTAAGCTCGGTGATGGGGACACCGCCAAGGGCAGAGACAAAGCCAGCGATGAGGACTGGTTCGCCAGTTACGACCCATGAAGGCAGTGCAGTGGTAGTCGTGACCGTGACGACGCTCTGTGTGTTGGTTACTGCAAATGTGTTCGACCCGGCTAGCGCAGTACCAAAGGGTGTGATGTCGTAATAATAACCACCGTTCTCGATATACGCCTTCGAGTTGGTGCCTAGGGCAAGCAGGTTGTCGCTATAGGAGGTGATCCAGTTCCACATCTGACGGCACACGCCAGCAAAGGGAGTTGGGGTAGTCTTGGCCCAGCCGCCAATCTTCTCCGGATAACCGGAGCGAAACCTGATCTTGTCGCACTCGTACCAACCACCCTCGTTGGAGTAGTTGGTCTGGTCACGGTTGAGACCGGGTTTGAATTGCAGCTTAAGGAAAGACATTAGGTTGCCTCCATGTTCACCGTAATAGTAGCATTTGCCGTGGCGCTGGAGCTATCAGTTACCGTGCAGCGGTAGACGCCGGACTTGGGTATACCGACGATCAAAGAAGTCGTGAATGTCGTGGCCGCAGAGGAGGGAGAGTTGATGGTGTAGCTATCCCCAGACACGTAAGTCCACGCATAGGTATAGCCCCCGGTACCCCCTGCCCCAGTACCGGTTGCAGTCGAACTCGTAAGGCTGCCGTTGCCTACACGAGTGTTGGTCATAGGAGACGCGGGAGATATACTAATCGACAGAGGCGTGCCCGCAGCCCCCAGCAATGCCATCTGGATACCACTCATTAGCTTACCCCTGCACCCGAGATGATTGCTTCGGTCGAACTGTTGAACCAGATCGTAGCCATACCCCGTGCAGCTAGCGTGCGGTTGCCGGTATTAGCCGTACCTGCTTGGCGGAGCGTAGTCACACCTGCTGTAATAGTGATGGCCGAAGCGCTATCGTTATAGATCGAGATGGCATCGCCCGCTGCAAAGGTAGAGTTCGGGATCGTAATGCCAGCAGACACTGCGATGCACTTACCTACGTCAGCCACCACCGCTGTAGTGGTTGTGGTCGAGCGAGGAATATTCCGGTAACCGATGGTGACACCGTCGATGGTAGCACCGGTCGCCACTGAGGTGACGGAACCAGAAAGGGTGAGGTTACCCGATGTGCTGACAGAACCAGAAAGGGTGAGGCCGTTTGTCGAGCCTGTGCCACCTACACTCGTAACCGTACCAAGGTTAGTGGTATAGCCGTTGGGGTTTGTCGCGGGGTATGCACCTAGAGCAGTCAAAGCCAAAGGTGCAGTGGTAGCACCCGTGCCGCCATTGGCGATGGGTAGGGTGCCTGTCACATTGGTCGTCAAGCTGCAGTAGGCAGTAGCGGTAGACCCCGTACCACCATTGGCGATGGGAAGTGCAGTGCCCGACAGAGTGACAGCGAAAGTGCCTGAGGTAGTGATGCTGGCAGGCGTCACCGACAAGAATGCCGGGACCGTCATACCCACCGAAGTTACTGTGCCGGTGTTGGCGGTGTAGCCGTTGGGGTTTGTCGCGGGATAGGCACCTAGAGCAGTCAAAGCCAAAGGTGCGGTAGTAGCCCCTGTGCCGCCATTGGCAATAGGCAGTGTACCGGTAACGTTAGTCGTCAAGCTGCAGTAGGCAGTAGCGGTGGACCCGGTGCCGCCATTGGCGATGGGAAGCGTGCCCGAAACCTGCGTGGTAAGGCTGACGCCTGACAGAGCGCCGCCAAGAGTTAATGAACCCGAGGAAGTGACGGTGCCAGTCAGAGTAATACCATTGACTGTGCCGGTGCCGCCGACAGAGGTAACAGACCCGCTACCAGTACCCGCCCCGATTGCACCTCGGAAAGTCGCGGCGTCCAAAGCACTGACCGTATTGTCTGCGTTGAAGCGGGGGAAGGTAACAGCCGAAGGGTTGGCCAGAGTGTAGAGGTTACCCCCTACAGTGGTTGCACCGATAGCAGTCCGGAAAGTCGCGGCGTCCAGAGTGCTGACCGAGTTGTCGGCATTGATGCGAGGGAATGTGATCGCTGACGGGTTAGCCAGAGTGAAGAGGTTACCACCTACCGTAGTAGCACCGAGGTTAGTCCGCGCGCCGCCAGCAGTGTTGGAACCCGTGCCGCCCTGCAAGACAGGGAGTGCAGTGGTCAGCGTAAGCGACGAGAGATGCGTAACCGCATCGACGACATTCGTACCGTCGCCATATACCCACATGGTCCTACCGGCAGGGATCGCTATGCCCGTGCCAGCAGCAGTCTTTACCGTGATCGTGTCAGCGCAGTCGTTCCGCACGATGTAAGGCTTCTCGATGCTAGGGACGATGAGGTCACGGGCACCCCCAGTAGTACCAGTGCAGCGCAAGCGGAGATGGCGCGCAACCTGCGTGGCGTTGGTATTTGTAAGGGTAAGCGTGACGTTGGCACTGGCGAAAGTGACATTCTCAGAACCGACGATAGCTTCTTCAAGAGCCGTGCCAAGGTTGACGTTAGTGACGTCGCCCCATGTGGTGGTGTTCTCACCAGTGCCCATAAGCTGGATTTTGATATTACTATATGTGCTTGGCATCTTCGTTCCTTACGTCGGGATTTCCACCCAAACCACTGTATTACCGTCTACCACCTGCACCCAGTTCCCAGTCTGAGAGTCATTCACTGCCTGCCAGTTCGGTGTTTGAGCATCATTAATGGTCGTCCATACCCCACTTTGTGTGTCATTCACGGGCTGCCAGTTTGGAGTCTGACTATCATCGACGAGACCCCAGACAAGTGGCGTGGCCACAATACCCGCTGCTTGTACACCAACAAGAGTTACTTTGGAACCACCTACGGCAGTAGCCGTACCGACCGCACCGGTAGCAGACACCCCGGCCACGAACACTGTTCTTGGTAGTGATATGGACACCGTGCCTAGGGCACCGGTAGCTGAGACCCCAGTGAGCGTAGTGTTGGCGCGGCCAGAGACCGTAGCAGTGCCGATGGAGCCGGTAGCCGAGACGCCTGTGGCGGTGGTGTTTGCCTTAGCGTTGACTGTAACAGTGCCGATGGACCCTGTAGCCGACACACCGATAAGTGTGTTGCTTGAAACAGTGACGGTGCCTACGGCCCCAGTTGCCGAGACGCCAGTAACGGCTACCCCTACAGTAGCGATGCTCCCGGAGAAGGGGGCGGTGGAGAAGGGGACAAACCCAAACATGTGTAAGCCCCCTTCCTATGTTAGCGTGAGAACTATGCTATCGTGAATTACTTAGCACGTTTGGCTTTGACCGACCATACAGCCGCGATCACAGTGGCCCCTGCACCAGCAAGAGCTATGGCGGTTTCGGAGTCCAGATAACCTTTACCGACCATAAAACCACCGAACGCCGACAGGATAGCACGGGCTACGCCATAGAGTTCATCTTTATCCATATCATTTTCCTTTCGGATATTGCTTCCACGGAAGCTCCCAATGCGGACCATCTTTGAAGGTACGCCAGTCACCGCCCCACTGGAGCGGAACCTTTTCGAGTTCGGCAGCAGACTTCACAGTCTTAGCCAGCCGATGGTATAAGGGCCAATCCCACGACACCTGCCCATTCAGCATAGGGGCCAGATCGACAGCATGACCTGTCAGGTGGCGAGAGTTCATCGTCTTGGTCGCACCCTGCCTAAATAGCTCGCGCTGGCGCGCTTCAGTGCGAAGACCTTCGAGCACAGTGAAGTCGAGATCGGACATAGCCGCAGCGCGCTTGACGACGCGTACCAAATCAGGATGCACGCCTTCGAGACGTGACAATGACCGACTACCCAGCGTTATGCTCATCCGAATGCTCCTGTGGGGCGTTGGGCACTTGGCTCTCGGCCTGCTGCTTAATTTTTACTACGAGGGGCCATGCACCGCTTGAGGTAGGCAGGTTGCCCAATGTCTGCAGCACAGCGTTGATCTCGTCGACGGTTAGCTTAAGTTCGATTTCCATTATGCACTCCAAGGAAGCGGCGGCGATACCACCGGGGGGACAATCTGATCGTTAATCTGCTGGGCCACATTGGCTTCGTAGGCATCGACTTGCTCAGTACCCATAGCGCTTTGCACCCACCCAAGGACCTGCGCTTCGGTCAGATCGGCATAGGGTGTGAACGGCACATCGGGGTCGAGACCCACAGCCTGAGTGCCATAGACGTAACCGGTGAACCCGGCTTCGCTGCCAGTCAGCGTCCAGTGGACGTTGAAGACCACATCGGTCTCGCCATCTTCTTCGGGGTATGCGTCCATCTGCACGACGGCCCAAGTGTTGGTAATAGCCATTAACTTACTCCTGCTCCAGAAATGACCCACACGGTCGACGTCACTTTGAGGACTGTGGCTACACCATATTGAGCCAAGGTGCGGCTCCCGGTGTTAGCTGTCCCTGCCTGACGCAGTGTGTCGGTCGTGATACTTATAGTCTGATTGCTACCGCTGTTGTTAAAGATTGTAACTGCCGAGCCGATGGGGAATGCGACCGAGCCATTAGCAGGGATGACCACACCACCAGTCGTGATGCTGATATGCTTACCCATGTCGGACAGAGCCAGTGTGTAAGCAGCAGTCTGGCTGTTCTGCGGTAGACCCTTATAGCCGACAGCGTCGGCCAAGTTCGAGGATGTAATACCGCCTGTGGAGGTGATGCGGAAGTTCTCTACACCCGCCGCGCCAAAGGCAAGTTGGCTACCGCCAAACTGGGCGATGATCGAGGTAAGGCCCGCTGTAGTGACAGGGTCAATAGCAACAGCAGTGGAGTTGGTTGCGTCACTAATCCGCGTTATCCCTGCGGCATGTAGGCGCGAGGCGGGGGAAGTTGTGCCAATCCCAACGTCGCCGTTGGGGTATTTTATTGTCAGACGCGCAGTGGTACCTGCTTCCAATATCTGGAAATCATCGCCAACCGCCGACACGGTGTAGTTATAGTTCGTCGACGAACACAGTTTTATGTAGCGGTTAGCGCCGTTGGTCGTAGCAATGTTGCCCGCGACGGTCAGCAGCTGGTCAGCAGTGGTGGTGCCGAGTAGTAGGTTACCCGCAGAAGTGAGGCGCATAACCTCGGTGCCGTCCGCAGCTACATTTCGCCCGACCCAAAACGCAAAAGCGTTAGTTGCAGCGGGCTGTCCAAACGCCCAATCGGCAATACCGTTTTGGCTTAACTGTATCTGCGACCCTGTCTGCCCAGTTGCACCATCGTTACGCCCAAGATAAATGATGCCCCGCGTCGGATTGGTAACACGGGCGTCCATGCGCGTAGCTGGGCTGGTTACCCCAAACCCGGCATTCCCCGACGAGTCGATAACCTGTCGTATGGTACCGCCTACGGTTACCGAATACCCAGCATTGGACACACCGGCTATGTATGGGTTTATGTCTACTGTGTTGCCGCCGACATAGTTCGTGTTCAACCGCAAGGCGACCACACTACCCGCGCTTACATATGTCTCAAGCTGCGCACCGGGGGTAGAAGTGTTGATACCGACAGTACCCGTACTGGTCACACGCATGCGCTCAGTGTCGTTCGTACCCAACACAAGGGGCTGCGCGCCGTCGCTTTGAACCCATACTTGACCAGCACGGAGAGAACCTGTCGCCCAAGCTACAAGCCCCCCTGAAGCACCGGTAGCGCTAACAGAGAACGAGGCGTAGTCGAAGTTATTCCCAGTCGACGCCTGCTGCGTCCGCACGATAACGGGTGTGTTCGCGGTGTTATTGTAGGCGTGAATGCGAGTGCTGGGAGTAGTAATGCCGACCCCAACATCACCAGCTGCGGTGATGCGCATTTTTTCGGTAGCGTTGGTGGCAAAACCAAGCCCGTTATTGGTCGAGTTTTCTACATACGCCAGACCATCCCCACGCATATAAAAATACGCAGAGCCTACGCTTGAGCGGGCTAGGAACCCGGCACCAAAACCGCCAGTAGCGGTGTTGTTAAACGAACCAACCCAATTGAAACCTGAAGCCGCGTCCGTACGAACCTCAAGTTTATAGTTAGGTGAGGTAGTCCCGATACCGACATCACCCGCTGCGGTGATACGCATGCGCTCAGTATTGGCGGTCTGGAATCTAAGTATGGCGCTGCCGCCAGTCGCAAAGCTGGCGTTGATGTAAGAGCCTGAAGCATCCGCACCCGAAACAAGCTGGTTAGCTCGGGTAGCGTCGGTCTCGTGCAGTATAAGTGTGCCGCCGCTACCGACAGTGGTGCGGATATTCCCGTTGACGTCCAGCCTAGCCGAGGGGGTAGTACCGATCCCAACCTGCCCGGAAGAGTCGATACGCATGCGCTCAGTGCCTACCAATGTAGTAGCAGTCGCAGCGGTGAAGAACTGGATAATGGTAGCGGAGGTCATCGTCGAGACCCCGCCGCCAACAGTAATAGCATTAGCGCCTGAGCTTGAGGCAGACATAGCTATGGTAATAGGAGATTGCGCGTTCGTGTAATGGGCAGCACCGATCACACCATATTTGGTGGTCGCGTCCGTCGTTACATCTTGCAGGCGAAGCTGGTCGGCAATAGACGAATTTAATACATGCAGGCGAGCAGCTGGCGCAGTTATACCGATCCCGACATTGCCGCTGGAATTGATACGCATGCGCTCTACACCGTTTGTGTAGGAGGTTATAGACCTAGAAGGGTCCGCAAGTGTGCGTACCTCATTCGCATCCCAGTATAGATACCCCGCACGAGTGGCGTTGTTGCGGAACTCAATGCGTGTATCGGCGGTAGTGTTGCTCTCGAAAACGGCATTTATGCCGCCCGCACCTCCGTTGGTGTGGAGCCGCGCTGCCGCCGCAGTTGTACCAATACCGAGGCTACCGTTGCTATCAAGGCGCATGCGCTCGGCAGGAGTTGCTCCAGCGCCGCCGTTAGTGCGGAATATCATCGCCCCTGCGCTAGAAACTCCGTAGGCGGTGGATATGGCGGTTATCTGAGCTATGTCACCAGTGAAACTTGTGTTGGGATACCAGCCGATTTCGTTACCAACGCCATCGGCGCTGTTGCCACCAAGGATCAGTTTCTGTGTGCCGGTAGCCGGTGTAGACCCTGTCAAACCCACGCCTAGGGTGGAAAGCGCCATGTTACCCGCGCCGACCGTGAACCGAGCTTGGGGCCCTGCGGTACCTACACCGACGTTACCAGTCTGCGTGATGCGCATACGTTCGGAAGTGTCAGTGGTGAACGT
>Ga0315903_10002889_pt1 | contig 24535 bp, 19 predicted proteins | sample LakEriMetagenome_7_FD_203524 | JGI IMG/M metagenome (GOLD analysis project Ga0315903, IMG submission 203524) | Freshwater fungal communities from buoy surface, Lake Erie, Ohio, United States - Buoy 2 MA119 | ecosystem: Environmental > Aquatic > Freshwater > Lake | place: USA: Lake Erie, Ohio... | reverse complement strand
CACCAAACACTACACCTTCATGGCTATGGCAAGTCGTCATCAAAGCTGTTGGATTGGCGCGAGTGCGAATCACTTTGCCCCCATGCTTTTCTGCTATCAGTTCCACCATACCCGATGCAGAAACAGGCACGACGACAGTGCCACCATTCTGAGAAGTCAGTACCATTTCCACCATTAATCCAGTTAAAGCTTCATCACGGATAGGTTTGCCTAACTCATCAATTAAGATAAATTTCTCACCATTAGCATAGACTTGCACGCCAAAATTTGCCCGTACCGCCTTGACTACATCAGTTAACTGAGTCAACATTTTTTCGCGATCAACTGGTGCTGGGGCGACTTCATTGAGACTGGCATTGAGAACTACAACATCGGTACTAAATTTGCCTAATATTCTCGGTAAAACTGCACCTGACACCGCATACACATAGTCAATAACGATTTTTTTACAATCACTAAACCTAATTGCCTCAACGTCAATATTTTTTGCAAAGCCGCTATTGTAATAATCTAAAACGCGAGTGGGATAGCTAATTTCACCAATTTCTTCAATTCTTGCCCTACGAAAATCTTCTTTAAAAAATGTGCCTTCAATCTTTTTTTCTGCGGATTTGTTGATATTAATCCCATTAGCATCAAGGAACTCAATCATCACGCAGTCGTTACGATCAGGATGTACGCGCACATGGATACCGCCGACAACACCAAGACTAGGTGCTATAAATCTTGAGATAGGGATCGCTGTCGCCTCAAGGTTTTCCACATTGATGCCCACGGACATTAATCCTGAGATTAGCGATCGCGTTAACATTCGGCAAATCGTGCGTTGATCTCGCGAAACCATCACATGAGAATTGGGGCGGAGAGTAGCACCATAGGCTGCACCAAGCTTGACCGCAAATTCTGGCGTAATATCTACATTGGCTAAACCAGACACACTATATTGCCCAAACAAATTACGCGAAGCCATTGCTCCCCAAATCAAGTTTGTGGTAAGGGTTGCACCTGCTTCTACATGTTTGCTCGGCCAAATTCGCACATTCGGGAAAACCCTTGCCTCTTCACCGATGACTGAGTTGGAGCCAACCACTGCGCCCTCCATTACATGAGCGCGGCGACTAATGCGAGCATTGCGGGAGATCGTGCAAGCCCAAAGGTGACATTCTTCGCTAATCATGGCGCTATTGCCTATAATCGGACGCTGGAGATCGCAATCTGTGCCAATCGTGACGCGATCGCCGATGATAGTTCCTGCGGAAATCCTAGTGCGATCGCCAATTGAGCAATTACTACCAATCAGCACGGGCGGCTCAATCTGAACGGTGGGCGAAATAACAGTATGTTTGCCAATCCACAATCCTGTCCGTAATTGCACATAATCTAGATCTAAGTGAACTCTCCCTCTGATCGCATCATACTGGGCTTGTCGATAGGCATCTAAGGAGCCAATATCGCACCAATAACCATTGGCAATATAGCCGTACATCGGCACGCCTTTAGACAGTAAAAGGGGAAACAGATCTGTAGAAAAGTCGCTTGGTTCATTGGCTGGTAAAAAATCTAAAACTTCAGGTTCAAGAATATAAATACCTGTGTTGACTGTATCGGAAAAAACTTCGCTCGTTGACGGTTTTTCCAAGAATCTTTGAATGCGATCCTGTTCGTCAGTAATAACTACCCCAAAAGCCATGGGATCGCTTACTCGGCGCAAAATTAAGGTAGCTTTTGATTTCTTTTGGCGATGAAATTGGATTGCGGCAGTGAGGTCAAAGTCAGTAATACTATCGCCACTAATAACTATAAAAGTACTATCTAAAAGACTTTCAACATTTTTGACGCAGCCAGCGGTTCCCAGTGGTTGATCTTCTTCAACCACGTACATCATGTTTACACCAAAATCCGAACCATCACCAAAATGTTCGCGAATTACATCGGGTAAGTAATGCAATGTGGCAATTACTTCTCTAATGCCGTGACGCTTAAGTAAATTCAGGATATGTTCGGTAATGGGACGATTTAGCACCGATACCATCGGTTTTGGCATATCGCATGTAAGTGGGCGCAATCTCGTTCCTGAACCGCCTGCCATCAATACCGCTCGCATAGATCCTCCGAACGACAATACGTAATAGGATTAGGCTCTAGTATCGTTCAAATTTGCGATAAAGCAATGAAAATAAACCTTAATCCTGAAGCAGATCCCCAAACAAAAATTATTGTGGCGTTGGATGTCCCTTCTGCAAGCGAAGCCCTAAATTTATGCGATCGCTTGCCCCAAGTGAGTTTCTGGAAAGTTGGGCTAGAGCTATTTATCGCTGATGGTAGTACGGTTTTGCGCGAACTGAAGGCAAGAGACAAAAAGATATTTCTAGATTTAAAGCTGCATGATATCCCCAATACAGTTGCTTCGGCTTGTCGAGTGGCGACAAAATATGGTGCAGATTTCCTAACAATTCACGCTTCGGGTGGTAAAGCCATGATGCAAGCTGCTCAAGCTGAAGTCCAAGACTCATCAACGCAACTTTTAGCGGTCTCGCTGTTAACGAGCATTTCTATCGTCGAATTACAGTCTGATTTACTAGTACCTCTAGAAATCTCTGAATATGTCGCTAAATTGGTGCTTTTAGCCAAAGAGAGTGGACTCAAGGGTGCGGTCTGTTCGCCGCATGAGGTGACGAAGCTGCGATCGCTTCTTGGCGATGACTTTTGTTTCGTTACGCCTGGGGTTCGTCCCCTAGGAGACGCTGTTGGCGATCAAAGTCGAGTGATGACTCCCAAAGATGCGATCGCGGCGGGTGCGAATTACTTAGTAATTGGTAGACCGATTACATCCGCACCTGATCCTGTTTTAGCGTGGGATCAAATTTGTAAAAATTGTTTGTAGATGCCAATGTTTCATCTTAACAATGCTGCATCAATGTATCGCGGTTTATATCTAAGCCCTACCACTGCGAGTTAGTATCCAACAGCTAAGCAAGCTAACTTAAAATTGCGATCGTAAATTCGATTAATTTCAACCAAATAAATCATGAAAAAATTAAACTCCATTATCCTTACCGCCTGTGTCGTATTTGGTTCAGGTTTAGTTTGGAAAACTATGCCAGCTTTTAGCGCTCCAAGTGCAGATGTTCAAATCAAAGGATCTGTTAAGGCTGAAGCAGACATTGCGCCAGAGACATTGGTTAAAAAGTTGAATTTGACTGCTGACCAAAAACAAAAGGCTTTGAAGATCTTTACTGAAAGCAACAAAAAAATTGCTCTATACCTCACGCCTGAACAGCGCAAAAAGCTAGAAGCTGGATTAAAGGCAAAGCAAGGTTTTGGAGCTACTCTCCAAAGTTTAAATTTGAGTGCTGATCAAAAGAAAAAGATTGGGACTGTGATGCTGGAGCGTCGCAATCAGTTTGTAAGTATTCTAACGGCTGAACAGAAGAAGAAATTTGAAGCATTAGCTCCTATCAAGAAGTAATACCAAAGCATACAACGCGTAGCCATTGTATGCTTTTAAAACCCTTGCTGGATTTGGTTTTTAATTCACGAAAGTATTGCCACACTTTTGTGAATTGGTATAAAACTAAGTCTCGATCGCACAAAAGACTTGCTTTGCAAGTCTTTTGTGTTTCTAAATTGAGTGTTGTTGTAATTGCTCAAGAGACACAATTTTTAAAGCTGATTCATGGGTAGCGGTGAGATCTACGGGTGGAGCAACACCTGCTTCTAATGCTTCCTTCCATCGTGAAGCACACAAACACCAGCGATCGCCTGCCTTTAGTCCTAGGAAATTAAACATTGGCGCAGGTGTTCTCAAATCATTGCCTTGGGATTTGGTATAGGCAAGAAATTCATCGGTGACTTCAGCGCAAATAACATGCACTCCCAAATCGTGATCGCCTGTTTGACAAAATCCGTCGCGATAAAATCCTGTTACTGGCGATGAGCAGCATAGCGCCAGATTTTCGCCCAAAACATTTTTGATTACTGCCATAATTTTTGATATTCCGCTTCCGTAGCAAGATCGAAAGTATTTTCGACGCGATCTAAAAAGACTTTTCCTTCGAGATGATCGTATTCATGTTGAAAGATTCTTGCTACAAAATCAGTTAGTTTGGTGACTTGCCGATCGCCTTGCCGATCTGTATATTCAACTTCGATCTCGCGATCACGTGGTACTAGCCCCCGAATCATCGGTACTGAGAGACAACCTTCCCATCCTTTTTCGATTTCACCTGAAGAGGAAATGATTTTGGGATTAATCATCGCCGTTGGTTCCATTTGGGGCGCGTTGGGATAACGCTCATTTGGGTGAGAAGCGATGATGATTAATTGCAGCGATCGCCCAACTTGAGGAGCGGCTAAGCCCACACCCTTGCTTTCTTTTAAGGTAATTAGCATCGCATCAATTAACTGTTGAATTTCGCAATCACTTACATCTGCGATCGGTTGGGCGATTTTCCTTAATGCTGGATTGCCAAGCTGACAAACAGTAAGTTTTTGAGATTTTTGATTAAATATTTTATTAAGCGATCGGGCAAACATAGATTAATTGATTACCTGTGGCAGTTGTCATACAAAACCAGAATAATTAAAACAAAACTTGCTTTGCAAGTTTTGTTTTAATTATTCTGGTTTTAATGGATTTACTTCGTATGCAAGAATATCGATCAAAGCATCTGCTTCGGCAACCGATAGACGCGCTTTTTGGTACTCATCTTCAAATTTAGCATTGGCTGTTGTGTATCCCTGCATGATCATAATCGCAAAATACTCGCGTTTAGTCATTCCTTCAATAAGGCTGTCAGTATCTCGGTTATAACCAATGGGAAATGCGCTATCACTGCGTCTGGTTGACATATATTGTTTTCCTGACAAAATATCAAGGCATATTTTAGCATCAACAATGTGAACCGTAAGGGCAATTCATGAATTGCCCTTACGGTTCATTGCATTACCTTACCAAGACACAAGTTCAGGAAATTTACGGGCTAACTCAGTAATTGCAGGACAACTTGGGGCATTTTCAGTGCGATTTTCTAAGGTGTTCCAACTGAATGGCGCTGACTGAGCAGCCGATAGCCACAAAAGTCTTTTGGCACGGGTCATGCCGACATAGAGCAGCCGAAACTCCTCGGCTTGTTTGAGGTAACTGCATTGCTTCCAAGCTTCCTCTGCATTGGGAAGTCGATCGCTATGGACGATTGCTCTAATCTGTGCCCGCGTCACTTCGGGCAAGCCAAAATCTCCTAAGAACTTTACAGATTCGGGAATATAAGCTTCCCCTGGACAAATGCGTTTATGTAGAAAAGGCATGAATACCACATCCCAATCTAGCCCTTTAGATTTATGCAAACTGATTAGCGTCACTTGTCCAGCAGTCATATAGCGCCCTTCCAGATTCTCATCTTCAACTGCTTCAAAATTCTCTGACTCGACAATTTCTCGTAATGCCTCGATTACAGTTTGCATCGAATAACTGCCCACAAGTTGCTGATTGAGTCGATCACCTAATTTATCTGCCGTTGCTAATAGCCCTGCCTCATCGTCATAGAGGGTAAACGCAACAAATGGAATTAGGTTATATAACGGAAGTTCGATTTTAGCGCGAAGTAAGCCGATACATTTTGATTGAGTTTCCTGAGCGAGTTGCGATAGAGCAGGATCTAACAAGGTCGGATAGAGAAACTTCTCAGGATTGCTGGCGAGGGCATTAAGATCTTGCTGCGATGAAATTTTTTGGCGATCCTTGAGAACTTCTAACGCTGATTTGAGATTGTTGGGGGAGTGGGGACGCTCCATAAATTGTAATATCGCCAACATATCCATTGGCACACGCGAGCGCCGATCACTCTGTTCGACATCGTAGATTTTAATTTCATGCTCTTTAGTTAACCATCCCAAAGACTCGGCAACAAAGCGACCTTGATTATGTTGGCGTACTAAAATCGCCATACTGAGTTTGGGATCTTGATCATGCAACTGTTTAATGCGATCGCCAATCATTGTAATTTCATGCTCGATATCATCGACAATATTTGGTAAATAGATTTCTACACCCTTGCCTATCGGTTCGGGATTCGCATTTTTTTGAGGGTCATCCACATCCACAGGAAGAATTCTTTGCATACGAAAGGGCTTCTCGATCTTGGCGTATTCCGAATGATTGACCCAATGCAATATATAATTGGCGACACGCATCACGTTTCTAGTGCTGCGTCCTGCTTGGTCAAGAGTCGAGAGTTGCGAATTGATATAGCAGCGATCGCAAAATTCATTAAAAAAGCGTGGATCAGCAGGAGTAAATGTAGAGTTAATTGCTTGGTTAGGATCACCAACCCGCATTAGGTTTTTAATACCCTCACCCCCAGATCCTCTTCCTGAGGGAGAGGAGAGCGAGATTTCTGACTCCCCATCTCCCCTAGGGAGATGGGGCTGGAGGGCAAGAATCTCCAACAACTCTGTCTGCAATGGTGAAGAATCCTGTGCTTCATCTTCAAATACAGCAAAAATCCGTTCTTGCCAATACCTGCGAACACCTTCATTTTTTAATACTCGCAACGCTCCCAAAATCATATCGTCATAGTCGATCGCACCTTCCTGCCTCAACAATCGCTCATAGGTTTCATAAAGTCCTGCCGCGATCGCCAAAATATCGCCACCATCGGGTGCTTCGGCTTCACGTAACTGCATCGCACTTAATCCTGAACTTTTAGCCGTTGCGATTGCTTCTCTCGCTAAGCTCGGTAATACATCAGTTCGCAACACGGTCTGTCGCCGCAATCTTTCCGTATCTTCGCCATCAAAGTTTTTCCCTTCTAGCAATAGATCATACAGTTTCGGATTTTCTTTTACCCAAATATTTGTGGCATTACGAATTAATTTCTGCTTAAGGGATTCTGAAATAATCTTAGTGTCGCCTAAGCCAAATCCTGATAGCTCACGATGGGTACTTGCGATGTTATATGCCAAGCTATGCAACGTACTAACTGTAAAAGAACTTTGTGGTAACCGCAGATTTTTGAGATGCTCAGATATTTTTTTGCGAATATTACTTACTGCTGATCGCGTAAATGTGACGATTACTAATTGCTTTTGGCGATGCAGATTGAAATTAGCGATCGCGATCGCTGCTGCTACTGCCATACCTGTTGATTTGCCTGCCCCTGGAACTGCGGATACAGCCAATTCGCCGCCTTGCCAGTCTGCCATTGGCTGCTGTCCCTTGCGGAGGGTTTGGCGTAATTTATTGAGGGTATCAGAAGTGACCATAGCAACTTTGGCGGGTGTACATCACGCATTTTATAGCAAGCTGGGAAACGCTATAGTGTTTTTAAGCAATCAAACTGTATTAAGTCATGCTCGAAACGTCTCGTGAATTTCTAGCGCAAATTAATAATGCATCGTCTATTAAAAACAAATTAAAAACTAGCGATCGCGCTCTGTTTATCCTTCATGATCAGCTAAATCTAGATGTATTCCCCAAAGAATTACTCGCACAAAAGCCATTATTAATCTTTGTAGAATCTCTGAAATATGCCACATTTATTCCTCACCATAAGCAAAAATTAGTTTATATCCTCAGTTCTCAGAGACACTTTGCGATCACCTGTCATCAAGATAGATTTCCTGTACTAAATTTGTTTACCGAAGGATTTCATGCTGAGGCGATCGCGGATTTTTTGGTGCAATATCCTCAGCTTAAGCTTACCTATATGCAGCCATCAGAATGGGATACGCGATCGCAGATGTTGGCATTAAATGATCAATTTAGCGATCGCATCGAAATACTTGCTAATCGCTTTTTTATTGTGGATGCTGAAAAATTTAAACCGAAAATCAAAAAAGGATATCGCTTAGAAACTTTCTATCGAGAACTTCGTAAACAAACTGGCTACTTGATGGCAGATGGTAAACCGGTCGGTGACAATTGGAACTATGACAAAGAGAATCGTAAAGCTTTACCAAAAAATACTGTGATTCCCACAGTTCCTGAAGTGGAACCTGATGCAATTACTCAGGAAGTAATTGAGTTGGTCAACCAATACTTACCTAATGCGTTAGGAAGACTGGACAAATTTGGCTATGCCGTAACTCGCGATCGCGCCCTAGAACTAGCTCAATTATTCATCGAAACCCGTTTAGCAAATTTTGGTGCTTATGAAGATGCTATCAAAGTTGGCGCACCATTTTTATTTCATTCTGTGTTATCAATTTATCTTAACAATGGCTTGTTATTACCACAGGAAGTATGCGGAATGGCGATCGTCGCCTATAAACAAAACATAGCTCCTCTTAACTCTGTTGAGGGCTTTATTCGTCAAATTTTAGGATGGCGTGAATATGTTCGTGTTTACTATGAAGCACAAATGCCACAAGTGCGAGAGAGTAATTATTTTGAATTTTTTAATAATTTACCGCAACTTTATTGGGATGCTAATACCGATTTAATCTGTCTAAAAGATGCTGTCACTAATGTTCTAAATTACGGCTATTCACATCATATTCAGAGACTGATGGTTTTAAGTAATTTTAGCAACCTCACAAATACAGATCCGCGTCAGCTAAATTACTGGTTTTGGCTTGCCTATGTCGATGCCTACGAATGGGTTGAGCTTCCTAATGTTCTGGGTATGTCTACTTTTGCTGATGGTGGCATACTTGCATCCAAACCCTATGTATCAGGGGGTAATTACATTAACAAAATGAGTAATTGCTGCTCACAATGTACCTATGATGTGAAGAAAAAAACAGGTAGCTCTGCTTGTCCCTTTAATTATCTGTACTGGAATTTTGTCGATCAGCATCGGCACAGCTTTATAGAGAATGGCAGGGTGTCAATAATGATTAGTACTTATGAAAACAAAACTGAAGATGAAAAAATAGCCATTAGAGACTCATCAATTTATTTTATAAAGAACCTCAAGCGTAGCTATTCTGAATAGCCATGATTTGAAATAATTATTAAATTGTGTAAGGTTTCTTTACATAACAAATTTGACCTTTAGCACAAGTCAATTATGATTTGAAATCGGGATACCTATGTCTATTCGTTCTTGTTTTTTAAAGTCTTTCAATTTTTTTGACGAGTCTGAAACTTTAATTTATGAAGGTGGAGGTGAATTGATTGCCGTATCTAAAGACTTTAAATGGGTAATCAATGCTAGTGACAATACTTTAAATCCTACATTGTTCGATATAAAAGGTGGTGGTAAAACATCGATATCTAGTGGAGGTCACAAAAAGAAAATCACCTCTTTGTCTTCTAGCTTTTATGACAATGTATTTGCTAGTGGCGATGAAAGTGGTTTTCTACGTCTTTGGAATTGTGACACATTTGATTCTATTGGAGGACTGCAAGTTTTTGATTCTTCGTCTATAGATGCAATAACGCTGATTTGTCTTGATTTAGGTCATTTGATGAGCCTGAAACGCACCAAATTCGTACCCCCCTTGGACGGTTACTGTGAAACCTATATTCGAGAAAAATTTTGTTCGGTTGAGCATTTTATTCCCTGTGAACAATCAAAAGTTAATAACTATGAGGAAAATTACGATCTAGATTGGCAAAATATGTTAGCTGTATGTATTCCACCAGGAGCTATTGAGGATGAAAATGTTGATAATTCGCAATTACCTCACAAATATCCCTGTTGTGGTAAAGCCAAAGCTAATTTTGTTCCTGATGGGCGTTTATTAAATCTCCTAGAGCTACCCGCATCAAGATTATTTCGCTTTAAGAGAGAAGATGGTGAAATTTTACCCGATGAAGCTAATTGTGAGAAAGAGGGTATTCCAGTTGCATTTGCTCAATTCACTATTCAAACATTAAGGCTGAATGTTGAGCGATTGAAAACACTGAGATTGGCCGTAATTAAGAAAATAGAAGAAGAACTTGACTTTTATGATGACGGGATAATTGATCCGACTGTAATCGAAAAGCAAGTTGCCTCAGAATATTTTGATAATGGAAAAGAGAACTATCCGAGGTTCTTTACGACAATCCGTTGGGCATTAAGTAAAGGAGCAGAAGATCATCTGCTTGATATTTCCTACTTAGGCTAGATGCAGCCTTATTGATACAAGATCAAAGCTTTGTGCGATAGCTTGATTGGCTAGTCGTGAGAATTTTTGGATGTTGTATTGTTTAGTTTCGCATTACATTTGTGTCATAGTTTTTTAATTACGTGAGGTAAGCAACTATGAGCGGGCGCATCTTAGGGACAACTAAAATTTTAGGAGTGATGGGGTTTCCTGTCAGTCATAGTCTTTCGCCTGTGATGCATAATGCCGCGATCGCATCGATGGGAGTGGACTATGTGTATGTGCCTTTTCCGATACCTGTGGAGCAATTACCTGCGGCGATCGCAGGTTTAAAAGCAGTTCAATCAGTGCAAGGCTTTAACCTGACAATCCCTCATAAAGTTGAAGTGATGCCGCTACTTGATGAAGTCTTGCCGATCGCTAAAGCCGTTGGTGCAGTCAATACGGTGAAGCGAGTTGGCGAACGATGGGTTGGCACAAATACAGATGTGGCAGGCTTCTTAGAGCCACTCAAGAAACTTAGCTGTGATTGGGCAAATACGCCTGCTGTGATCCTTGGTAGTGGTGGAGCAGCTAAGGCAGTAGTTGCTGCTTGCTTGGAATTGGGCTGTTCGGTAATTCATGTAGTGGGGCGAGATCCCAAAAAGATGAAAAAATTTCATGGAGCAATGACTAGCCAACTCCATGATTACAATCTGCGGATACATCCTTGGGTCTCAATACCCCACTTGCTAGAGGTTGCAGGAATCGTCATTAATGCCACGCCGATCGGGATGGCAAGCGATCCAAATACACCTATTTCTGAAGCGGAAATGAACTTATTGCCTGATCATGCGATCGCCTATGATCTAATTTATACGCCACGTCCCACCAAGTTTTTGCAAATAGCAGCAGCAAGAGGACTTAAAGCAATAGATGGTTTAGAAATGCTAATTAATCAGGGTGCGATCGGGCTGGAATTTTGGTTAGAGCAAACAGTCCCAATTGAGATTATGCGTCAAGCATTACTTCAGCATTTGGATACTAAACCCTAAAGAAATCGCGCACTAAACCTGCAATTTGGAGCCTAGCTACTGACTTGCATAGGGATGTAAAACTACGGCTTTGAGAATGCGATCGCCTTTCCACAGTGGCAGCGACAGCCATAATTTACCTTCATCTATCCATTGCTGGCGCAGAGCAGCACTACTAAGCTGCGGATCGTTAGATTTGATGCAAATAATATTTAAAGTTGGTTCGCAGACCAGATCTAATTCGGGCGATTCCTCAACCCATTGACACAGATGATTAGATAGATCAAGCGATCGCTCCACAAGATAACGACAACCCGAAATTCCCATCGCTTTCAAAGCCATCCATAACTTAAGGCTATCGGTACGTCTGGTTCCCTGCAAATTGAGATTTCCGAAGTTAAGCGTGTGAGCATCCATATAGGGAAGTTCCCCGTCAAAGCCATCAACGAGATGCTGCTTATCTTTCACGATTAGCATCGCACAGGTTCGCGCTACCCATAGCCACTTTTGCGGATTAAAGGTCATGGAGTCCGCAAGTTCACAACCTTGAAATAGTGGTTGCAGTTTTGGTGTAAAAATGCCTGCACCGCCATAAGCCGCATCAATATGAAACCAACAATCATAACGTTTAGCAATTTCACCTACCGATTGAATTGGATCAATTGCTCCTGTTACAGTCGTGCCTGCGATCGCAGCCACAAAGAAGGGTTTTTTCCTTTCCTGAATAGACTTCTGAATAGCAGATTCTAATTCTTCTAAAATGATTTCGCCACGATAGTTAGTTGGTACTCGCACTAAGTTCTCTTTGCCAACTCCGATTACATTCATCGCCTTCTCAAAAGAAGTATGTGCAGCATCAGAAACGAATGCAACTAAATCGCTGGAATTTCCTGTTTTCTTGCTCTGTGGCTGTTTCCAGTTTCTCGCTAATAATAGTCCTGTAATATTAGCAAGGCTGCCACCAGCCGTAAGTGTGCCAAAACAATTAGTTCCCATTCCAAAGATATTACCGAACCATTGCATCAATTGTGCTTCCATTTCTGTAAATACGGGAGCGAGTTCATAGCTCAGCATGTTGTTGTTAATCGCTGAAACTAGAGCATCAGCCCAGATTGTAATTGCAGTAGGAACACTGTCCATATGTCCCATATAGCGAGGATTTTGGAAGTTGACAGTACGAGGCAAAATCTGCGATCGCACTTCTGACAGCAATTCTGAAAGCTCTTGTCCTTGATCAGGAATAAGAATATCAAAAGCAGATTCATCTGTCACAAAGGGCTGATTTTGAGTATCCAAAACTGAATCCACAATCAGATCAACAAAGGCATATCCTAACTTACGGATGTCTTCGAGATTAGAGTGATCAGGATTAAGAAAGTGTGAATCAAGGAATGATTTTCTTGAAGAATCGGGCATTGTTGCTTTTTTTGTAAATAATATCCAATAAAAATCAAGGATTTAAAAGCTGTGACGCACGCTGCCGAGTGCGCCACAGCTTTTGGGAATTCCTAACTTTTAGCTATTGATGTAAGGAATGCGTGGAATTGAAGCAATCAAAGCCTTGGTATATTCATGTCGAGGATTGGTCAACACTTCTACAGTACTTCCCTGCTCTACAATTTTACCTCCACGCATCACGGCAATGCGATCGCAGAAAAATTGAGCAACAGCGAGATCATGGGTAATGAAGATATAAGTTAGCTTAAATTCCTCTTTAAGATCGCGCATTAACTGCAAAACTTGGCTCTGAATCGAAGCATCGAGCATACTCACAGGTTCATCACAAATGACCAATTTCGGGTTAGTAATTAAAGCACGGGCAATCGCCACTCGTTGCAATTGCCCTCCTGACAAATCTGAAGGATAGCGCTCGGCTAATTGTGATTTCAGTCCTACTTTTTCGAGAATTGCATATACTTTTTCGCGAGCAGATTCAAGATTAGGTTCAAATTTATGAATCAGCAATGGATCGGCAACGCTATGAAAGACCGACATATAAGGACTAAAGCAAGCACGCGGATCTTGGAAAATCATCTGCATCTGTGATCGCATTTGGCGTAGTTGTTCGCCCTTTAGTCTAGTTAGTTCTACGCTATTAAACCGCACTGAACCGCGATCGGGTTTGATCAATTGCAAAATTGCTCGCCCTGTCGTGCTCTTGCCTGAGCCACTTTCGCCAATAATGCCAAAAGTTTCTCCTGAGATTATTTCCAAGTCAACGCCATCAACTGCCTTGACTAAACCAATTGAAGGATCAATAAATCGTGTTAGCGGATTGCCTCCAGTGACATAATGCTTTTTCAGATTGCTAACATAGAGCATTACTCTTGTTGCTGATTTTTGGGTGACTTGGACTTTTGCAATTGCATTAGTTTCTCCAGAATCTTGGTTCTCTTCCAGAAAATTTTCTGGAATATCTTTTGGGATATCTTCGCGAACTTCCTGATTTTGTACTTCAGAAATATCCTGAAAATCTTGATTAGAAGCTAACTCTTCGGGATGAAAATGGAGAACAGATGCTAATAAGCTTTGTGTATAGGGATGTTGCGGGGAACGGAAAATTTCTTCAACCGATCCTGTCTCTACAATCACTCCGTTATACATAACTGCAATGCGATCGCAATATTCAGCAACCATCCCAAGATCGTGGGTGACTAGCAGTAAGCCCATCGAACGGCTTTTACGAAGCTCAGTTAGTTCTTTGAGAATATCTGTGGCAACTGTGACATCAAGACTAGTGGTTGGTTCATCGGCTATTAATAAAACAGGATTCAGCAGTAATGAAAGGGCGATCGCGACTCTCTGACGCATCCCACCACTAAATTCATGGGGATATTGCTTAGCTCGGGATGGATCGATACGAACAGCTTTAAGCGCATCTTTTAGCCGTTGTTGAGCAGATTTGGCTGAGAGCTTAGGATAATGAGATGCTAATACTTCTAAACCATGCGCCTCTATGCTCATGAGTGGATCGAGCCTTGTCATCGGATCTTGAAATATTAATCCGACTTTTTCACCGCGCCATGTGCCATCTTTTTTCTCAGCGATCGCTTCGCCATCGACACAGATTGTCCCTTCAATGCTGGCATATTGGGGTAATAGCTTAATTAGCGATCGCCCAATCGTCGATTTGCCACAGCCGCTTTCGCCGATTAATCCTAGCGCTTCACCTGCTTGCAAATGAAAAGTAACGCGATCGACCGCAGGTTCTGCATTGCCATAACGAACAGTCAAGTTTTCGACTTCAAGCAGCATGTTTTTTTTTAGGACTATGTATCTAAGCATCTCAAGCTAAAATATCATGCTTCAAGACACTTACAGTGCTTTGCGCTAACAGGGCAACCAAGATTTTAGTTAAAAGTGTTGCTTTGCAACACTTTTAACTAAAATCTTCTGATCTTCTGAGTCAAAAAATAACAGAGAGTTACGGCGCAAAGCACCGCAACTCTCTGTTTCCACTAAATTGATAAAAGCTATACATGCTAGATATCGAGATATCGACGAATTGCAGTAAGGTCTAGATGTGTTTCTAGTAAGCCTGCCATGTCATTATAAAGCTTTTGTTGATGATCTTGCCAAGAGATAGAGGCTGGCTGATGTTCAGGAATATTTGCCAATCTGGTTAAAGCTTGGCGTACAGCAACAGATTCAAATAAACCATGCAAATAACTTCCCCATACTCGATCGCATTGCATTCCTTCACCACGAAACTCGCGATCGCATTGTACTTGTAATAAAGGTTGAATTTGCAAAGATTCATTTGACTCAATTAATTTGGTAACTCCCATATGAATCTCATAGGTCATCCATTTGTCAGTAGATTGATTTGATTTCCAGACAGCCTGTACTTGACGCACCTGTTTGGTTGCCATAAATTCAGTGCTAATTGGTAATAGTCCCAAACCTTCTACTTCTCCTAATGAACCAGCCACACCTTCGCGATCGCATAGATATTTACCCAACATCTGATAACCGCCGCAAATCCCAACTATCGGCACACCGCGACGATGTGCAGTAAGAATTGCATCTGCTAATCCTGACGTTTTTAACCATTGCAGATCGCTGAGAGTGTTTTTACTGCCAGGGAGAATAATGATCTTTGCATTGGCTAAGTCCGCAATGTTTTTTGCCCAAACTATCTCTATTCCTAAATCTAATTGCCAAGGCTGACTATCTTGAGAATTAGACAAATGCGGAAATCTAATCCACGCAACCTTTGCACCCTGACCTTTAGCTTCCGCTTCGCTACATAGACTGTCTTCGCTCTCAGGTTGTAGATCTGAAGCATAGGGAAGCACACCTAAATAGGGAAGATGCGGCATATGATCGCGAAAGTGTTTCTCAGCATCACTAAACAGTCTTAAATCTCCACGAAATTTGTTAACAATAAACCCTAATCCTAACTCCCTAGCAGTTTCAGGTAAAAGCTGATGCGTCCCAATTATTTGAGCAAATACGCCTCCCTTCTCAATATCGCCAACAAGAATCCATCGCCCTTGCAAATGAACAATCGGGCGTAAATTCACAAGATCGCGATGCATGAGATTAAGTTCTACAGGGCTGCCAGCACCTTCTAGTAGCAAAACATCACAGCGATCACGCCAATATTCGAGAGAATCACGCACAGTCTCCCAGAGTGTTTCGATATGCTGATAATAATCAACTGCCGCTATATGTTGACGAGCCTCACCTAATAGAACTAATTGCGAAGTTCCATTTCCCGATGGCTTTAATAAAATTGGATTCATTTCTACAATTGGACGCATCCCACAGGCGATCGCTTGTACTGCTTGCGCTCTTCCTATTTCTCCCTCTTCCAAGGTTACATAGGAATTATTTGACATATTTTGGGCTTTAAATGGAGCAACTTTTACTCCATTTCGTCTGAGCCATGCCCCTAATGCAGTAACCATCCAGCTTTTGCCAGCATTAGATGAAGTTCCCAAAACAGATATGGCTTTCATAATATCGATGATAAGTTTAGTAGGGGCAACGCCCCTACTAAACTTATCATCGAATTCCTGTGCTAGAGCTATCTCCCAACTTTCTGATTTTAATTTTCGCGGCAAGCCTCGATCGTTTAATTGGCGATCCTGCTCATTGGCTGCATCCTGTGCAAGTTATGGGGTGGTTCATCTCGCAATTTACTGATTTGGTACTGATCAAAGATCCTGCTTCTAGCACTTGTATTCCTCGCTTTTCGCCCCTAATTATGAAAATGGTAGGTACAGTTTTAGGAACTAGCATGATTTTAGGAAGTGGAATCATCGCTTGGTTAATCGTGTTGGTAGCCGCAAAAATTCATCCTATTTTTGCGATCGCTGTTTCCAGTATTTTCCTAGCCGCCTGTTTTGCGGGAAGAAGTCTCCGAGATGCTGCCGAGTCAGTGTTAGCTGTGTTGCAAACTGGAAATATTGAAAAAGCTCGCCAAGAGTTAAGTCGTTATGTAGGGCGCGATACGGAAGATTTGACAGAATTAGAAATTTTACGAGCTGTGCTGGAAACTGTGACCGAAAATGCGATCGATGCTGTTACATCGCCATTGTTTTATGCCTTGATTGGCTCAGCATTGTTTGATTATGGTGGCGTAGTTTTAGCGATCGCCTACAAAGCATCTAGTACTCTCGATTCAATGGTTGGTTATCGCGAAGCTCCCTATACCGATCTAGGTTGGTTTAGCGCCAAAACCGATGATGTACTGACTTGGTTGCCCTGTCGATTAACGGTTATTACTTTAGCCTTACTTTCAGGAAAGCCCATTTATGTTTGGCAAATTTGCGATCGCGATGCTAAGCAAGATCCTAGTCCCAATTCTGGATGGAGTGAATGTGTGTATGCGGCAATTTTGCGAGTTCAGCTAGGAGGAGCAAATCGCTACCGTGGGCTTATCAAATACAAGCCGTTATTGGGAGATGCGATTGAAGCGATCGCTGCACCTAAAATTTCACATGCTCTTAAATTAACGCGCATCTGTTTTCTAGCTTGGCTTAGCCTAGCCATAGGCATAGCCATCTTTTTTGTAAACTAAATTATTAATCGCCTTTTCTAATTCACTCGTATCAGCATAGGTAAACTTCTTCGATTTATCTCAGCAAGGCTATAAATCCTGCTTGTTCAAAATGTTTATCATAGGCGATCACTTCTAATATATTTTGTTGCTGCATGATTTGAAATGATGTGCAATCTGTATGACTCCAAGCTTGATCGGGAGGTTGATCGTATAGCTCAAGAGCATTTTGAAATAGTGCGTCAGTCTGCAAAACCACTTCGATTTCAGGATTTGTAAAGGCGTGTTTGATAAATCTAACGGCTTTTTGTCGATAGGATTTACCTTTGCCAGAGAAGGCGTTGAGAAGTTCAGTAAATACCATTTCACTGGTAACTATGGGGGTTGAGATTAAGGTAACTGATATTTGTCGGGCTTTTTGATGTAGGTCATCGTCGGGGTTGAGTAGGGCAATCCAATAGCCTGTATCTGCAAATACTTTTTTCATGCTTCAAATTCTTTGGGGCTACCGTATAGATAATGATCTAGATTTTTGGCAAGGTCTTTGGGAATATTAGTTTCTGTTGGTATTTCGGAGTTAACTTGATCGATAAAGCTCAAAAAATCTGGAATATTGGATTCTTTGGTTTTTTTAATAGGTTCTTGGTTAGGGATTTGATTGGTTCGAGTTTTGATAAATAGTAAAAAGTTTAAAACTTCGCGTACTAAAAAGTCTGGGGCTTGGTCAAGTTCTCTAATTAGTTGGTCTTTGTCTGACATAGTTTTGCTCCTATTGTATTTTTTGCTTCTAAATTTTTTGGACTCTACTCTATTTTAATTTCTTCATATTCTGATTCTGTGAGCTTAAATTCTGGATCAATGATCTTGACTTCTTGATAGGTGAGTTCGTAAAGTTTGTAAACGAGGTTGTCTATTTGTTGTTCTAATGCAGTGGTATCTTTGCCTTCAGATTTTAGGGATAAGATTTTATCGACATTCTTTATAAATACTGATTGAGCTTTATTGTCAGCAATTTTTATTAAAAGTTTTTCTACATTCTGTTTTTTTACTTCGGCTAAAGCTTCACCTTTTTCTGGGTTAAGTGTCTCATAGTAAAAATTCATCAGCTTAGAATTAATGATAGCCAAAATATACTTTAGACTGTATGAATTATCTTTTGCATTGACAATATGTAGATTGTTCATACATACAAATTTTTGATTGTCTAACGTGGCTATTAAACAGTCAGAAGTTTGTCTTATTACAATCTTTTCAGCCAAATCAAAATTTGCACTGTAGCGTGGTTCAGCTAAATGATCTCCATATTTAATCCATCTTTTTTTATCCCACAAAGTAGTATATTTATTAATGTCTTTCCCTCTTAAAAGGGGTCTATATGTTTCATCAAGTTTAAATTCACCATCAAAAATCCTACTATTAACCATTTCTCTTGTTTGCTTTGGATTTCCTTTGCCAACTTGATATGGTTTCATCCCAATTACAATAATGCAAACTTCACTTAATAGTTTGCTATTTCTTTTTAGAAGATTGATAACTTGTTGTGCATTTTTATCTATAAAAATATTAATAGACTGTCCTAATAATAGCTTCCATTTTTCTTGATTAATTTTTGTTTTTATTGGATTTTCAATATTTTTATTGTATTCAAAAATATTGACTAAATGATTATCGCTTGTTTCCTTTTTAAGAAGGACAGCTTGCGTATCTACCACCACATTTTCAAAAACATTCCTATGATAATGAACAATATTTAATACCGTATTGTCTTGTACAATAAGTAGTCTAATTTTTTGTAGTTTTAAGTTGATCAACCAAGTATTAGGAATTATTAAGGAGTTAACTGCATTAATTTTCATCAATTCAAAACTTCTTTCCATAAAAAGTAAATAAGTATCTAGCTGATAATTTTGATGTTTATAGTTTTCGCTAAAATGCTTTTTTTCTTCTGAAGACAGGTTAGCTCCGTAAGGTGGATTCCCAATCACAATGTCAAATCCAAGTGAAGGATTTTGCTTTTCAATTCGAGGATTAATTAGTTTTATTCTTTTATTGATTTCATCGATACTTTTGTTTATACTTTGCACATTATAAGCAAAGCTCAAGTCAAGCTCTTTAACTATATTGCTATTAATATTATTTAATTTGCTATACACAATACTGATTTGAGATTCAATTTCTAGAAGTTGTTGTTTAATAATTGCAATTTGATTTTGAGCAACATTGGCTTGTAAATGGACTAAATGAAGATTGATTTCATTTTGACTTAAATGTAAATTTACAGCGTCGATTTGATCATTTAAAGAATCAATTTGTTTGTTGGCGGTTTTAATTTCTGGACTATTTTCTTCAAATAGATACGGATTCATTACCTCTGGAAAATCCAACTTCCAATCAAAAAAGTTAAGCACCCCATCACGCTTAACCCGTAACCTCCTTAACTGAGAGATCGTACTTTTCCAGCCAAGCGTTTGCAAATGCTTCTTGGTTTCTTCCGCTAACTTTTTGCCTGTACCAATCGGCGCAGCCTCCAACCCGCGATCCTTAACCATCAACTCCAACTGACTGATTAACAAATCAATCTTGAGATCCCGAATCTCTGATGACAACAGCTTCTTATTGCTGTCAGGGCTAAAAAATTCCCGTTGTTTCCCACTGATAGACCGCAAAATCCTCTCAGGCTTCGACACATCATAGAGAATATTTGTCTGCTTAGTTCCCTTCATCCCCCAATCCAGATCAATCACCTGATCATCCAACTTACTCACCAAACTATTCCCCACCACAATCTTATAATCCAGATTTGGCAAAGGCTTCGGCTCAATCTCATCCACAATCAGACTCAACCAAAACCGCAACCGCGCAATATCCACCGCCCCGCGCTCAATATCCACACCATAAATACTATTCTGAATAATATTTAACTTCACATCCGAAGCCGCAAACCCATTTGTATTCCCATGCACAATCCCATACAAAGTCTGCTTCGCCGTAAAAATCTCATGCAACAACCCCATCGGAAACGCCCCCGAACCGATCGCAGGATCACAAATTTTCACCGCATCCAACGCCACATTAAACTTATCCGCATAGCCGCCAACCAAAAACCTCTCATCATCACTCAAAGTCTTTTTGAGTAACTTCTCAATCAAAACACGATTAATCTGTTTAGCATTAGACTCAGCCTCCACAGGCACTTCTAACTCTAACTGACTCTCCCGCACCGTATTCTCAGAAAGCAAACTCGGTTGTTTAGGCTTAGCAATAGTGACAAAACCCACCACTTTATAACCATTATTCTCAAACCAAGTCGTCAGATACTCGATCAAACTCTCCTGACACATATAATGCACAATCTCTTTCGGCGTATAAAACGCCCCCTTATCCTTATTGTCCTCCAACAGATTCTCAAAAATATGCCCCAACATCTCAGGATCAACTGCCACAGTATGATCATTCGGATCATCCTCATAGATCGTGAAATTGTATTGATTGAAAAACTCAAACAGATTCTCAAATAAATTTACAGGAAACACCAAATGCCGATGCTGCGGATCATCTTCCTCAAACAAACCACCATTTAGATAGGGAATTCTGCAAGGCTCACCCGCAACCAACTCAATCACATCATCAGCACGCTTACTATTCAACGTATCAAAAAATAGCGGCGACAATAACTCCTGATAAAAAAGCGTCCGATTCCGTTTAAACAACTCCGTCAAAAAATTAAAATTCCCCTTCCCCCAAGCATCCCCAACCTTCACACCCAGCCAACCCTTCTTCTGGAGGCACTGGTCAGCTAAAACGTGATCGACGTATTTGCGTCTTTTTTGTTGGCATGAAATGTACATTTCAGCACCCATCCCTCATTAACTGACCAGTGCCACCATTGAGTCAGTCCAAATCCTGCTAGAAAGATCAGTAGCAAGGCTCCAAGCCAACCAATAAAGTTACCCATTGGATTCACCTGAATATATCTGTACCAAAATATGAGAGGCGGCGCTTTGCGCCACCTCTCTTTAAAAAAAATGTAATATCAAAACATAAAATGGCTACGCCATTTTGTACTTTTAAAACCCTTACAGGGCTTGGTTTGTAATTCAAGGAAGTGTTGTCACATTTTTGTGAATTGGTATAAGTCACTCAGCAAAATCAAATATAAAACCAAAAAAACTGTACCGCCCGCTGCGCGGGCGGTACAGTTTTTTTGGTTTTGACGAGTTACTTAATTAGGGAATTTTTGTGGGAACTGAGCAGTTTCCACACTTAACGCTATGGTTTGACCATTGCGTTTAACTTCCATATTAATCTTGTCACCAACAGCACGATCTTCCACTAATTGCGTGACTTGATCTGCTGTCAAGATTTCCTTATCGTTAAACTTGGTGATGACATCACCGCGCTTAGCACCTGCCTTTGCCGCAGGCGAATCATCAACAACTCTGGTAATTAGAACACCTTTATCTTCAGAGATTTTAATGCCAAACTCAGTGTCTTGATTAACTTGTTTCTTGACATTCGCATCAACTGTCACCATCTGAATACCAAGATAGGCTCGGCTGACTGTACCCTTCTCAATTATCTGCTTAGCAATTCGCTGAGCTGTTTCGATTGGAATTGCAAAACCTAGCCCCTGTGCACCTTGAATAATTGCGGTGTTTACACCAATCACTTCACCATTTTGATTGAGCAATGGACCACCTGAGTTACCAGGATTAATTGCAGCATCAGTTTGAATGAAGCTAACTCGCTTATCGACTCCAATTTGACCGCTCTTACGCCCGATCGCACTGATGATTCCTGCTGTAACGGTATTGTCTAAACCAAGAGGATTACCGATCGCGATCGCCCAGTCACCTGGCTGCAAATTTTGGGAGCTACCGATGCTCACAGTAGGCAAATTATCAGGCTTAACTTGAACAACAGCAATATCCGTAAGTTCATCACTACCTAAGACCTTACCTTCGATTTGGCGACCATCTTTAAGAATTACAGTCACTTTGTCAGCACCACTGACTACATGGGCATTGGTGATGATGTCGCCCTCTTTGTTGATGATAAATCCTGAACCAGTTCCGCGTTCAGTCCGCTCTTTAGGCATCCGTCGTAGTTGATCGCCAAAAAACTGGCGGAACATGGGATCTTCTAAAAATTCCTGAGGAATTTGTTGATTACTAGCGACAGTCCGTGAAGCGTTGATTCTGACCACCGCTGGACCTGTGCGATTAACCGCCTCTACGACGTAATTACGGGGGACTGTGATTGATTTCACTCTGTCGCTATCCTGTGCGATCGCTGGCGAGATCGTTGCAACTTGAGTCACAGGTGTAACTACTGTTGTATTTGGCGATCGTACTCCAGACACAACCGCCCAAGCTCCCAAGACGACACCTAGCAGCAGCATCGAAGCATAAATCAAAGGTTGCTTGTAACGAGATTTTTTATTTGAGTCTCTCATAGCTATTTCCGCGACCAATAATACCTAACATTCTACAAAATTTTTTTTATGGTGTTAATCTTTGACGCTAGACGGAAAACCGTCACGTAAGTACACGTAGGTATTTATCCATATTTTTAATGAATAACGCATCACCCATGAGAACTTATTTACGCTATAAAAATCGAATAAATAGTGGTGCGCTGCTTTGCCTCGCAACACTATTTATTCGATTTTTATAGTAATTCATAAAATTGCTATGCCATTTTGTGAATTGCTAAGTAGCCACCAACTTCCCATCCTAGAATTGAGGTGTGGCGCTTTGCGCCGCACCTCAATTCTAGGATGGGAAGTTGTGCCAATGTTAATAGTATTTTGGTGTTTGGGGTTTATTATCTGAGCAAGACTTACATTCATTACAGATAGAGTGTTCAAAGCCATATGCTCTTCTCTGTTTTGTTAATTAATCCTGACGTAAAAACTTTTTGGCAAACTAAACTTAACTGCATCTTTAACGTTCCTTAACCTTGCGTTGACGTAAGCAGTTTAGTATCGATCATGTCTAGTTTAAATGCCTAGTAAACCGTAACAGATATAATCACAGTAAGATTTCTATGATGTCTAAAAAGAGTATCAATTGTAGTGTAGTCAAGTTTGTAGCTGGTGTTACACTTGCCACAGCGCTAGCATCCTGTAGCGGTAGCAGCACCACCCCCACAACTGGTGCAACTAGCCCAGCAGCAACAAAGACCACGGCAGCTACTGAGCCTACTAAAGAACCTGCAAAGGCACCATCTAATCTATCTGGCAACATTACCATTGATGGTTCTAGCACCGTTGCCCCAATCAGCAAGGCTGTTGCTGAAGACTTCGCAAAATCAAACCCAGGCGTAAAGGTTCCAGTTGGTACAAGCGGTACTGGCGGTGGATTTAAGAAATTCTGTGCTGGAGATATTGATATTGCTAATGCTTCTCGTCCAATCAAAGCTAAAGAAGCTGAAGATTGTAAGAAGAACAACGTAGAGTTTGTTGAACTACCTGTTGCTGTTGATGGTCTAACTGTAGTTGTTAACAAAGAAAATACTTGGGCTAAGTGCCTAACTGTTGCTGAACTCAACACCATGTGGAGCCCTGACTCAGAAGGCAAAATCACAACTTGGGATCAAGTTCGCCCTGATTTCCCCAAAGAACCCATTGCCCTCTTTGGAGCAGGTGCTGATTCAGGCACATTTGACTACTTTACCGAAGCAGTCAATAAAAAGTCTAAGGTGATCCGTAAGGATTATCAACCCAGTGAAGATGACAACATCACCGTTAAGGGTGTTCAAGGTAGCAAGGGTGCAATTGGCTTCTTTGGAGTTTCTTACTATGAAGAAAATGCTAAGAAGTTGACTGCTATCGAAGTTGATGGTGGAAAGGGCTGTGTTGCTCCTACTGCTGAGAATATTAACTCTGGCAAATATGCTCCGTTGTCTCGTCCTCTATTCATCTATGTGAGCAAGAAAGCTCTAGCACGTCCTGAAGTCAAGGCTTTTGCTGATTACTACTTCAAAGATCTTAAAGTAGTTAAAGAAGTAGGTTATGTGCCACTTCCTAGCGACGCTGTACCCAAGATCCTTGAACGTTTGAGTACTGTTAAAACAGGCACAACCTTCATGGACGCTCCTGCTGGCGTTTCCGTAGCTGAATTGCTTGCAAAAGACTTGAAATAATTTCAAGTTAGTTTTGAGCTAAGCCCTCCTAGCATCTAAAAATCCAAGCCAAAAACTGTACCGCCCGCGCAGCGGGCGGTACAGTTTTTAGGTTTTTATATTTAATTTTGCTTAACTACCTATGCAGGGCTTTGACTTTTGATGTACTTGATGAAAAAAATTTATGACAAGTCCTGAAACTACCGAAGATCTTGACCTTTATCAACGCCGCGATCGCAATATTAAAGAGAGTGCGATCGGATATGCGTTGCTTTTTTGTGCTTTCGTATCTGTAATGACTACAGTTGCGATCATCTATGTACTTGCCTCAGAAACAGTGAGCTTTTTCGGCAAG
>Ga0315903_10002888_pt1 | contig 24540 bp, 26 predicted proteins | sample LakEriMetagenome_7_FD_203524 | JGI IMG/M metagenome (GOLD analysis project Ga0315903, IMG submission 203524) | Freshwater fungal communities from buoy surface, Lake Erie, Ohio, United States - Buoy 2 MA119 | ecosystem: Environmental > Aquatic > Freshwater > Lake | place: USA: Lake Erie, Ohio... | reverse complement strand
ACCCGCTGCTCCGAACGGGCTGGATAGGGTTCCATGGTTTCCAGCAGCCGGGCTGATGCAGAGTTGTCATTATCGCAATGATTCGCCTCAGCTGGTCATTCTGCGCTGCACCGGTGCGTCCGGCTTCTTTCTGGAGAAGGTGATCTTCCCCTGGGACGACTGGTGTTTTGACGGCCCTTCCGGCAGCCGGGTCGAGATCTGGACCTATGGCGCGGCGGGAGTGGAACTCCGCCATGCCATGGATGTTGAAGAGCTGCACTCCGAGGCTCGCAATGATCCCGAATGGGGACTGGACCAACCCAGCCCGCAGCACTCAGCCTCGCTCATGGAGCCCAGAAGAGGCTCCGCGGGGTCGCCATCGGCAGGGATCGCTGTTGCTCGCTGATGCAGCGGCAACGGCGATCTTTTTCTGTCAGCCTCCTTTGCGCGGGTTCGATCCGCCCTTGTCCCGCTGAGGTGGCTGCCATCTCGCCTTGATCAGAGGCGGCCCGAGACGACGACCACCGCCAGCAGCAGCACCATCAGGGCCAGTTCGCTCATCAGCGTCTGCATTCGGTCGCTCTCGGGTCAGCTGGCACTCTCGACTGCCGAGACCTCCAGCCGCGCCCCCCATCGGGGGGTAATCACCCCGAATGGGGACTAGGCCAGGCTGAACCCACCACGGCAGGCTGCATCCACCCGGTCCTTCACCGGCTCCCTGCCGCCGTTTCCGCCATGGCCACATTCAAGGTCACCCTCGTCAATGCCAACGAGGGCCTCAACCGCACCATCGACTGCGCCGACGATCAGACGATCGTTGATGCGGCCGCCGATCAGGACATTGACCTGCCGGTCTCCTGCCGGGCGGGCTCCTGCTCGTCCTGCGCCGGCAAGCTGATCAGCGGCAGCGTCAACCAGGACGATCAGGCCTTTCTCGATGAGGACCAGATCGCCGCTGGCTTCGTGCTGACCTGCGTGGCCATTCCCACCTCGGACTGCACGGTGGAAACCCATGCGGAGGAAGCCCTCTACTGAGGGCCAGCCCCACGGCCGCATCGCCCGCCGCTCCTCGTCACGAGGGGCGGCTCGGTGGTGACGCCTGCCGGAGCGGACCCCGGCCAGAGTGGAGGCCATGCCCGGGTGGATGGTCCGAGCTCCCCGGGCGCGCCGCCCGGCATCCGCTGCGTTTCACCCGTCAACTGGGCGACGGACAGGGCCTGGCCTCGGGCGTGCGGTCCTGCAGCGCCATCACTTCGGGATCCACCTGGGCCAGCCGCTGCATCACCAGGCTGAGGTCGAGCGCCGTCAGTTCGCCGTCGGCGCTCCACTTCAGACAGGTCCGCCCCAGGCAGTCGCAGACGCCCGTGACATGGATGGAGTCCGCCATGGCCGACCTCCGATTGTTGTGTGCACCCAGTCTGGGATTGCGGATGGGCACAGCGATGCCCCCAAACAGGGTCAATTGCGCCTCCGCGCCCGAGGCAGATTCGCCTCACGGGGAGCCGTGGTCGGCAGCCCCCCTTGACTCTCCAGTAACTGGAGCCATCAGGCTGGAAGGACCCCGGTCGTTTCGCCTTTTGATGTCTACCCCTGCCCTCTCTGCCGTCCGCCTCGTCCGGATGGATCTGCCGGATCACCCCTGTCCCTGGGGCCTGCGGGCCCTGCATCTGCTGCAGGAGCGGCAGATCCCCTTTGAGGACCATCGCCTCACCAGCCCCGAGGCGGTGGAGGCCTTCAAGGCGGCCCATGGGGTGGCGACCACACCCCAGATCTTCTCCGGAGCGGAGCGGATCGGTGGCTACACCGATCTGGCGGCCAGGCTGGGCGTGCGGCCGGAATCCACCGCCATCTCCTACACCCCGGTGCTGGCCGTGTTCATCACCGCCGGCCTGATGGCTCTGGTGCTGAACGCCGGCATCAGCGGTCTGATGGGGATCGCCATCTGCCTGCTGGCGATGCTCAAGCTGATGGATGTGCAGGCCTTCGCGGCCAGCTTTCGCAAGTACGACCTGCTCAGCCAACGCTGGCGGGCCTGGGGGCGCCTCTACCCCGGCATCGAACTGCTGGTGGGCCTCGGGGTGCTGCTCCAACCCCAGCCGGCTGCCGCTGCCCAGCTGGTGGGAGCCGTGGCGGTGGCGCTCGGGGCGATGGGGATGGTGTCGGTGGGCAAGGCCGTGTTCATCGATCATCTGGCGCTGAACTGCGCCTGCGTCGGCGGCAATTCCAGGACGCCGCTGGGGGTGGTCAGCTTCGCTGAGAACCTGATCATGGCTGCCATGGGGGCAGTCATGGTTCAGGCCGGCTGAGTGGGGCTCAGGTCCTGGACGGATGGTCCGCCCGCAGCATCGCCAGGCCTGAGCCGATCACCACCAGGGTGAGCCCGCCGAGCAGCAGCGAGTAATAGGGCTGCAGATTCAGCGGCCCGAAGCGGCCGGTGTGGATCTTGAGCAGCCAGAACGCATCGATGCCGCGCTCCAGCAGCAGGCTGTACAGCGAACCGCTGGCGGCGGTGAGCAGCAAGGGGGCCGCCGCCAGGGGCACCAGCAGCCGGTGCAGCCGCCGGACGCGATGGTTGAGGGATCTGGGCATCCGTCTCACTCCTCTCGCAGCTCTTTGTGCAGCATGGCCTCGCCGCTGCACGGCATCCACAGCCCATTGTTCTGGTGGGTGCCCTTGCAGCCCAGTTCCCGGGCCCGCTTCTCAGCCTCGGCCCGGGTCCGGTAGAGCCCCTTGGGGTGGGACAGGCCCTGGGCTGGCAGGAGCAGTGGCAGGGTCAGCAGCAGGGCACAGAGGCCGAGGTGGAGAGGTTTGAGCGCAGTCATGGGATCGCAGTCAGCCGATGCCTCGGATGGATCAGAACGAGAGCCGCTCAGAGGGAGAAGAGGCCATCGAACCGGTGGTACTCCGGCTTGTCGCGTCCGTCGTGTCTGAGCATCCGCCTCAGCTCGAGAATCTCGCGGCGCTGGGCCACGATGATCTCGCGGGCCAGGCGACGGATCGTCGGGTTGCTGGATTTGCGAAGCGCGTCGTGGGCCATCTCCAGGGCGCCGCCATGGTGGGCGAGCATGCCCTCCAGGAACCAGATGACGCGAGTCTCCCGGCCGGGGGTTGCGCCCATCATCCGCATCGCCTGGATCTGATCCGCGCTCATGCGCACCAGATCAGCCATGGCATCAGGATTTCCGCCGGGTTTCAGCGCCACGGGATACACGGGCGCCTCGGGGTACCAGGCCTTGCGCCACTGGCCCATCGCCTTGATCTCCTGGTCCTGATCCCGCCAGATCTGCTTGCCCAGCGCACCCACACCCGGCACGCCGATGTCGAACACGAACTCGCTCATGCGCAGGGCACCGGTGTGGTGCTGCACCATCGCGTCGAGCCAGCGCAGGTCGTAGGTGCTGCCGGCGGGGCCCACAGCGTGGCTGTGGGCGCTGTGATCGATGGCTGCGGACCCCGGCTCGGCGGCTGGGGCTTCCATCGGGTGATGGTGGTGGTGGTGGTGCGGATCCAGCTGGGCCCGGGCCGCCGGCGTGGCTGCCAGCAGGCCGAGCAGCGCCAGGGCGGTGGGGGCGGAGCGCATCGGAGTACGCGGGCGAAACACAACCCCTACGATGCACTCTCCCCTTGGTGGAGAGTCAAGTGGCGTCTGACCCGTCCTTGCGGCGATCGCTGAAGATCGGTGATGTGGCCCGCCGCAGCGGCCTCAGCGTCAAGACGATCCGCTTCTACTGCGATGAAGGACTGATCCAGCCGATCAGCCGCAGCGACGGCGGCTATCGCCTGTTCGACGACGCGGTGTTCGCGGACCTCACCCTGATCCGAACCCTGCGGGCGATGGAGATTCCGCTGCAGGATGTGGGCCAGATCCTGGAATCGCGGCGTTCGGGCGTCTGTACCTGCAGCGAGCTCCAGGAGCAGATCCGGCGCAAGGCCGGCGAGATCGGGGCCAAGATCGAGGCCCTGCAGGATCTGCGCTCCGAACTGGTCGCCATGCTCGACAGCTGGGAGGCCTGTGGGGGCCGCTCGCCATCTCCTGCCCCGCAGCCCCGGGTCGTCGCCGCTTCCTGACGGCGGCAGCGTGCTCCCGCACCTGGCCCCGGCCCTCGACCGCCGGGGAGGGTCGGGAGGTGGCTCAGAAGCGGATCGTCACCCCGGTGCCGACGTGGTGCTGCCAGCCCTGCCCCCAGCCCTCGCCGTCCTGGCTGCTGTAGATCGGCGTCCAGTGGGCAAACAGCACGGTGCGCGGGCTGACGGGGAGCTCCAGCGCCAGCTCGCCGCCCCAGTCGGTGCGGTTCGGGAGCCCGGCATAGCGGCCGGGGGCATAGAAGCGGGGCCCGCCGGACAAGGTGACATTGAGCCGGTCGATGTTGAAGCCCAGACCCAGCCAGGGATCGGTGTAATTGCCGAGATAGGTGCCATCCGATTCCCAGCCCGTGCGGTTCTCGAGGGACAGGAACACGCCATCGGCGATCGTTTCCAGGCCATCGCCCAGGGCGAAGTTCAGATCACCATCCCCCAGGGCCCAGGTCATGCCGACGCCGATCTCATTCTTGAGGCCGCGGATGTCGTCCTGCTGGCTGCGGGTGACGTAGTACGGCTTCCATTCCGCGAAGAACGACCAGCGCGGATCCGGGGCGTAGCGCACCTGCAGCCATCCCTTGATGTCGGTGCGGCGGTACGGGGCGCCATCGCTGTGGCTGTGGTCGTGGCTGTGGTCAGGGTCGTCGTGGTGGCCGCCATGGCTTTCACCGTGGTGGGCGTGATCGTCCTCGCTGGAATCCGGCCGGTGCTCGCTGCCGTCGGCCTCATGCCCATCGCCATGGGCCTCCTCAGACGCGTGCCCATGGTCACGGTCGAGCTCCTGCCGATGGTCGTCTGCATGACCGCCGCCCTCGTCGTGGCCAGCGTCACGATGCACACGGCCATAGAAATGTTCGGCCTCACCCCACACCAGGGCCGGTCCGACCATGGCTTCGATCGCCAGACTGCCGCTGTTGGGCAGACCCCACTCCAGCACGATGCCGATCAGGCCATCGAGGGCGTAATGGCGGGGATGGCCCTCCAGGTTGTTCTCCAGGCCAGCGTGGCCCTCCAGGGTGAGCACCGGTGCGATCTGGAAGGTTCCCGGCGCCAGCGCCTCTCCGCCACCGGCGCCGTGGGCGCGCAGCGGTTGGGGCACCAGGACGCTGATCAGGCCGGCGGCTGCGAGTCCGAGCGGAGCCCGGAGGGCGCGAAGGCGAAACAGGAGCGGCATGGCGGGGGATCGGTCAACAGCGGGGCCGGCCGTCGGAGGCCGGACAGGGGCGGGGCGGGTGGCCGGATCGCCTTGCATCGGTTCAGCGCTCATCGGATCGAGCCCCAGCGTTGGGCGAGGCGTTCGGCCGCAGCGCCATCGCAACGACCGCCCTGGCCCTGGACGAACGTGCAGAGGTTGGCGGTGGCGGTCTGCACGGTGGAGCGTCCCCGGGCGAGGCCATCGGCCACCAGTGGGGTGGGATTCACCGGCACGCCGCTGGCCCGGCTGATCCGGCGGAGGGTCTTGCTGATGGGCAGCGATTCGGCGAACAGCTGGCGGGTGCCTGAGCTGCGCACGGCCCGGGTGATCGCGGCCAGGCTGGCGGGACGCAGCACACCGCCGGTGGTGAAGGAGGTGAGCAGCGGCAGCTCCCGCACCCCGAAGCGCCTGGCAAAGCTGGAGAAGGCGCGGTGTTCGCTCACCAGCACCCGGCTGCCCGCGGGCACGCTGCGGATCTGGTTCTCCCCCCAGCGGCCGAGGTCGCTGAGTACGGCGCGGGCCTCGCGGCTGCGGCGTTCCAGGCCCGGCGCGGCGGATGCCGGCAGAACGGAGGCCAGGCGCTGTTCCACCACCCGAACCATGGCGGCAGCCTGGTCGGGATCGTGCCAGACGTGGGGATCGCGCCCTGGACTGGCCGGTACCGCCTGCTCGGCCACCGCCACGCGCGGCGCCCGGGTGCTGATCCTGGCCAGGGCCGGGGTGAGCCCATAGCCGTTGATCAGCACCAGGCGGGCCTCTGCGAGGGCCTGGCGATCGCGGGGGCGCAGCTGGGCCTGATGGGGGTCACTGCCGGCTTGAATCAGGCAGACCACCCGCGCCTGATCGACCGCCAGCGTGCGCGTCAGATCGCACAGCACCCCATCGGCGGCCACCACCAGGGGAGCAGCGGCCTGGGCCTGGGGGGCGCCGGTCGCCAGCGTGAGGAGCAGTGCGGCTGCCAGGCCGCCCACATGGGTCGCAGCGGAGGCAGGCGGACGCCACGACGTCGGAACGACCATCCGGAGGAAGCAGTGGACGTGCGGATGATAACGATTCTCATTCCAGTCGCCAGCTAGGCTGCGACTCCCTCAGCCGCTGCCCATGGATCCGCCGCTGCTGGAGGTTCGGGATCTGGCCTTTGCCTATGGGCGGCGCTCGGTGCTCCACGCCATCGATCTCGCGCTGTCGCCGGCCTCCTGCCTCCTGATCCGTGGCATCAACGGCGCCGGCAAGTCCACGCTGCTGCAGCTGCTGCAGGGCGCTCTGCAACCCAGCAAGGGCTGGGTCCGTCTCAACGGCCTGCCCCTGCGCGGGCAACGGCGGCGCATCGCCCTGGTGCCCCAGACCAGCAGCCTGAACTGGAGCTACCCGATCAGCGTTCAGGGCCTGCTGGAGCTGGTGGGCGGGCGTCCGTCCCCCCAGGCGCGCCACCATCTGCAGCGCGTCGGTCTCGCGGATCGGCAGTGCTGGCCGATCGGCAGCCTGTCGGTCGGCCAGCGCCAGCGGCTTCAGATCGCCCTGGCGCTCGCACAGGACCCCCAGGTGCTGCTGCTCGATGAACCGCTGGCCAACCTCGACGCGAGCAGCCGGCTGCATCTGGGGTCCTGGCTGCGTGCGCTGGTGGACCAGGGGCTGACGGTGGTGCTCAGCGTCCATGGCTCGCTTCCCCCCACCCTGCCCCGTCACCGCACCGTCGTGCTGGAAGCCGGGACGCTCCACCCCCAGCCTTGCCATCCCTTCGCGTGATGCCGTGACCGCCGCCGAGGCCCCTTTCTGGTTGATCCCCTTGCTGCTGGCGGCGGTCTGCGGCCTGGCCTGCCCAGTGCTCGGCTGCCTGCTGGTGCTGCAGCGACGCATCCAGACGACCAACCTGATGGCCTACGCCGTCCTGCCGGGGGCGGTTCTCAGCCAGGCCCTGGCGCTGCCCACCCTGGTCGGCGGTACGGCCACTGCCCTGCTGGCCGCCTGGATGGTCGAGGGGCTGATCGGCAGCACGCCCGCAACCGGCGGCGATCGCGACGGCCGGCCGGAGGCGGTGCTCAACGCGGTGCTGGCCGGCAGCCTGGCCCTCGGTGTTCTGCTTGTGCAGGCTCTCCACCTCCCGGTCGATCTGGAGGCACTGCTGTTCGGTGATCTGCTGGTGGCAGGCCCCGAGGACCTGCTTGGGATGGTGCTGATCACGGGCGTTCTGCTGCTGACGCTGCGTGCGCGCTTGTCCCAGTGGCAATGGCTGGCGCTGGATCCGGAGGGGGCGAAGCGTCTCGAACTGCCCGTCCGTGGGCTGCGGTTCACCATGGCGGCCCTGACGGCGCTGGTGGTGGTCGCCGCCACATCGGCGGTGGGGCTGGCCCTGGTGATCGCCTTGATCACCGCCCCGGCCCTGGCTGGGCTGCCCGGCTCCACAAGCCTCGGCCAGGCGCTGCGCCGCAGCGCCCTGATCGGCCTGCTGGTCTGCCTGGCGGGCTGCGGGTTCGCCCTGCTGCTGAACCTGCCCCCGGGTCCCGTGATGGCGTGCGGCTGTCTGCCGTTGCTGCTCCGGCGCCGGGCCGCCGGCTGATCCAGGGGCCACCTCCCGGGCGCTGCGAGGCCCTCGCCGGGGCTCAGCCGCCATCCTCCTATGCTGGGACCGGCTCCCGTTGCAGCAGGCTTTGGTCCTGGCGGAGCAGCCATGGTTCAGCACACCCATCCCCCCGATCCGGAACCCATGGCCCTGGGGGCCCGGCAGCGGGCGATCCTGGACGTGCTTCGTGCAGCGACTGCCGAGCTCAGCGGCCAGGAGCTGCATGCCCGGCTCAGGCAGGGCTCCCAGCGCCACGGCCTGGCCACTGTGTACCGCAACCTGCGGCTGCTGCAGCGTTCAGGCCTGGTCCGTTGTCGCAAGTTGGCCAACGGGGAGAGCGTCTATGCCCCCCTGGAGCGCGATGACCATCACCTCACCTGCGTGGGTTGCGGTCACAGCGAACCATTGCCGATCTGCCCGGTGGGAACCGGAGGCCTCGACCTGAGCCCGGTGGTGCTGCAGGGCTTCAAACCCCTGTTTCACACCTTCGAGATTCACGGTCTCTGCTCGGCCTGTCAGCAGGGCGACCCCTTGGCCGATGGCGGATCGGCGGAGGCTTGAAGCCGGGGGAACCGCCGGGCTCTGATCCGACATCGATCGCTTCCCGCCAGGCGCTCCGCCTGCCATGAGCATGGGCTGCCGCTGACGTCACCGGCAGGGGGGCGGCGCTTCAGCGATCGGAGCGAGCCTCTGTCCCCGGCTCCAGGCAGGCGCGCGTGAGCAGGACCTGGGTGATCTCGGCGATCGAGCAGCCGTGCTGCAGCGCCTGCTCCTTGAGCTGGTCGTACAGACAGGCATCGACCACGATCTCCAGGTGCCGGGGGCTCAGGCCTGGATCCAGGTGGCGCGGAGCATCGGATTGCTGATGGGTCTCGGGGGGGGGGCACACAAGTGATACATCTGTATTGATTGGGTGGTATTCTGAGTCTTGCGGCAGAACGATGCAAGGTCAGCTGATCGAGGCCGGCTGATCGAGGCCGGGTGATCGAAGCCGGTCTGCCCTCCCTGCGCCTTTAAGCCCCGGTGGCTTGCCGGCGGTTGCGTCTCTGCCCCGGTCGTGCTCCGCCGGAGCGGCATCACGGTCCCGGGCCTGCACCGCCCTGCCGCCGATGGCGGGATCGGTGCGGATCGGCCGGCCGTTGGCGCCAGGATTGGATCACTTGTTCCTGAACGCCATTCCGCCTCTGGTGCTGGTGCATGGTCTGCTGGACACCCCGGCGGTGTTCCGCGGGCTCCGGCGCGAACTCGGCGGTGGCCGCCAGCCGCTGCTGAGTCCTGATCTGCCCCTGCGGCTGGGCCGTACCGGGGTGATGGAGGTTGCCGAACAGCTCGGCAGCCACATCGAGGCCGCCTTCGGGCGGGAGGAGCCGCTCGATCTGCTGGGCTTTTCGATGGGTGGCGTCATCGCCCGCTGCTGGATCCAGCTGCTCGGCGGCCATGGGCGTACCCGCCGCTTCCTCAGTGTGGGCAGCCCCCAGCAGGGCACCCTCACCGCCCTGCCCTGGCCGGGCCGGATCTTCCCCGGCATCGCCGATCTGCGCTCGGGCAGCGCCCTGCTCGAGCGGCTCAACGCCGATCTCGAGCCGCTGCGGCGGATCGAGTGCCACAGCTTCTATTCCGCCATCGATCTGGTGGTCCTGCCGGGCTGGAGCGCGGTGCTGCCGGTCGGGGCCCGCACGATGCTGCCGGTGCTCACCCATCCCCAGCTGCTCCGCGATCGGGCGGCGCTGCTGCCCCTGGCGCGCGAACTGCTGCGTTCCTGAGCCAGCGGCGCTCGCAGCACCAGCGCGTCTCCATAGGCTGAAACAGCCCGATGAGCTCGGACGTTCCATGGGTTGGCTGGAGCTGTCGCTGCTGGTGCGCTGGCTGCTGGGCTGGGCCCTTGTCCTGCACCTGCCGCCCTTGCCGGCCGGCTCCCCCACCCAGGTCCGGAGGGTGTCGCTGTTGATCCCGGCGCGCAACGAGGCCACCACCCTGCCCCATCTGTTGGCCGCCCTCGCGCGCCAGAGCTTCAGGCCCGAGGAGGTGATCGTGATCGACGACCACTCCGAGGACGCCACCGCCGCGATCGCCCGCCAGGCCGCGGCGACCCTGCCGCTTCGGGTGATCCAGCCGCCACCCCTGCCCGCCGGCTGGTGCGGCAAGACCTGGGCGCTCCAGCATGGCGTGGAGGCCAGTGTGGGCGAGTTGCTGGTGTTCCTCGACGCCGACACCGAACCGGCTCCCGAGTGTCTGGAGCGCCTCCTGGCCTGCCATGAGCAGCAGGGCGGCCTGGTGTCGGTGCAGCCCTGGCATCGCACCGAGAAGCCCTATGAACAGCTGTCGCTGCTGTTCAACCTGGTGGGCCTGCTGGCCGTGCCACTGGGGCCTGGCTGCGGTGTGGCCTTCGGGCCGGCGATGGTCACCAGCCGCGCCGACTACGAGCGGGCCGGCGGTCACGCGGCGGTGGCCGGCAAGGTGGTGGAGGATTGGTTCCTTGCTCACTGCTATGAACAGGTGGGCCTGCCGGTGAGCGCCTGGATCGGCGGCGAGGCGATCGCCTATCGCATGTATCCCGGCGGTCTGCGGGACATGGTGAAGGGCTTCGACAAGAACTTCGCCACCGCCGCCGGCGAAGTGCGCTGGCCGTGGATGCTGGCCGTGCTGTTGTGGCTGTCGGGACTGTTCTGGGCGGCCTGGTGCCTGCCTGCCGCCCTGCTGGGCTGGCCGCTGATGGGGAGCCATGGCCTCGGCCTGAATGCGCTGATCTACGGCGGCTTTGCCCTGCAGCTGCTGCTGTTCAGCCGCCGGGTGGGGCGATTCAGCTGGATCAACCTGATCTTCCCGATTCCGGTGCTGTTCTTCCTGTGGGTGTTCGTGCTGGCGATCCTCAATCTCGAGCGGGGGCAGGTGCAATGGAAGGGACGGCGCGTCAGTACCCGTTGACGGCGTCTTGCGGGGTGCTGGTGAGCCTGGCGACGCCCTTCAGGCTGCCGGCGGAATCCTGGACGCCGCTCCTGGGGTCGATGGCGTTCTGGTTGACCGCCTCACTGCTGGTGGGCCTGCTGGCTAACCAGCTGCCGGCGACCTGGCTGGAGCGCCCGGGGGGACGGCCTGGATCACCCCGGCCCAGCGGCATCGCTCAGGGTCCGGCACCCCCTGGCGCCAGGCCGCCGTGGACGCCGGGGATCCGGGTCTGGAAGCGCTGGATTCCCGATGCCGGCGGCACCCTGCCCGGGGGGGTGCGCAAGGCCAGCCTGGTGCGGCGCGATGGACCGAGCCTGCGCCGGCTGGTGCTGGAGACCCGCCGCGCCGAGCTGGTGCACTGGCTGCTGCTGCCCGGCGGCCTGCTCACAGCCCTGTGGTTGCCGCCTGCCGGGGTGGTGGTGAACGTGGTGTTCGCGCTGGCGTTCAACCTGCCCTGCCTGCTGCTGCAGCGCTACAACCGCGCCCGCCTGCAGCGTTGCCTCGGGCGCTCGCGACCCCGAGTTCCAGCGGGCCATGCAGGCGCCCAGCCGGGGGAGACGTCCGATCGCCCCGATGGCCCCTGAGCACGGTGGCGGGCCGGTCTGAGGCTCGGCGGCCATCGCGCCGGCTCAGCACCAGGAGGGAGCCGCTCTCTCAGGGCCCCAGCACCGTGGCCTGCAGCTCCAGGTCCACCGCCTGGCCGGCATCCTCCGCATGGCGGGCCACCACCAGCCGGTGCACGCCCGCCTCCAGCACGAAGGCGTCCTGCCGTGGATCGAAGCAGGCCAGCTGGCGCAACGGAATGGGGATCACGAGCCGCCGCTGCTCCCCGGCGGAGAGGCTGATCCGCTGAAAGGCCGCCAGCGTGCGGAGTGGTCGCTCCAGCAGCAGACCGGGCGGTTCCAGGTACACCTGCACCACCTCGGCCGCGTCCATGGGGCCGGCATTGCTGACGCACAGCGCCAGCTCCACCCAGCCTTCGCCCGTCTCAGATCCGCTCCGGAGCGTGGCGCTCGGCTGCGTGAGCGACAGGCGGTTGTAGGAGAGGCCGAAGCCGAAGGGGTAGGCCGCCCTTGCGCCCAGCCGCTGCAGCAGCCGGTAGCCATGCCAGAGGTCGTAGCGCACCGTCTCGGCGCGGGGCTCGAACGATGGCAGTTGCTGTTCGCTTCTGGGAATCGTGAACGGCAGCCGGCCTGAGGGCGACACCGAGCCGAACAGCACCTCCGCCAGGGCGTGGCCTCCCTGCTCGCCTGGGTACCAGAGCAGCAGCAGGCCCGGCACCCACGCATCCCAGTCGCTGCAGCGGATGGCCCCCCCACCCATCAGCACCACCACGGTCTGCGGGTTGGCGGCGGCGACGGCGCGGATCAGCGCCACCTGATCGGTGGGCAGGCCCAGGTCGGTGCGATCACCGGCGGCGAAATCGCCCCCCTGCCGGGCCGAGGCGAAGCTCGTCACCCAGGCGATCCCCTGGCTGAAGCGCCGCCAGGCCGGCAGGGCGGCGGGCCAGAGGCGGCTGCGGCGCAGCCACCGGGGCGGCGGCATCTGTTCCAGGATCGGGGCGATGTCGCCGGGATGGATGTGCTCCCCCTCCTGACGCCAGTCGAGCCCCAGCACCAGCACGGCCGCAGTGCAGCGGGCCGCCAGGGCGGCCGCCGCGTCCGGGTCGTGGCCAGCGTGGAAGGCGATCGGCAGCTCGGGCCGCGCCAGCCGCAGGCCCTGCAGCGGCGTCACCACCGCCCCCACCGGTGGGCGGGTGTCGGAGGAGCCGCGATCGCCCAGGTTGGCCCGAGCCGCCAGGCCGCCGATCACCGCCAGGGAGCTCAACTGCCGCAGGGGCAGCACGGGCGGGCCCGCCCCCACCGGCTCATTGCGCAGCAGCACGATCGCCTGCCGCGCCGCCTCGCGGGCCAGGGCCAGATGCTCCGGGCAGCGGCGCAGCGCTGGCGGGTCGTCCCCCGGCTGGAGGCCCAGCTGCAGGCGCAGCAGGCGCAGCACAGCCGCATCGACGCGCTCCATCGTCAGACGGCCCGTGGCCAGGGCCTCGGGCAGGCAGCCCGGCAGGATCATCGGGAAGGGCATCTCCAGGTCGAGCCCGGCCTGCAGCGCGGCGACCCCATCGCGCACCCCGAAGATGAAATCGCTGACCACCAGCCCCTCAAACCCCCAGCGGCGCCTGAGGATCCGCTCGAGCAGCTCGGGGCTCTGGCTGCACCACTGACCGTTGAGCCGGTTGTAGGCGCTCATCAGCGAGCCGGCGCCGGCTTCGATGCAGGCCCTGAACTGGGGCAGGTACAGCTCGTGCAGGGGCCGCGGCTCGATCTGCACATCCACCAGGAAGCGGGAGCTGTCGATCGAATTGCAGGCGAAGTGCTTGACGCAGGCGATCGCATGGCGCTCGATGCCGCGCGTCATCGCCGCCCCCATTGCCCCCACGTGCAGCGGGTCCTCGCCGTAGGTCTCCTGGGCCCGCCCCCAGCCGGGATGGCGCAGCAGATTCACGCACACCGCCGCCAGCCAGTTGGCCCCGAAGCTGCGGGCTTCCCGGGCGATCGCCGCGCCGATCCGCTCCTCCAGCTCTGGATTCCAGCTGGCCGCGCGGGCCATCGGCACCGGAAAGGTGGTGGCGCCCCCGTGCAGCACCACGCCGCGGGGCCCATCGACGAAGTGCAGACCACCCAGCCCCAGCCGCGGCAGCTGTCCCGCTGGCCAGGGATGGCGGTGGGAGGCGTCCTGCAGCGCGATCCCGGCCATGCCCGACCAGAAGGGCGTGTCGCCAGCGAGCAGGCTCAGTTTCTCGCCGCGGCTGAGCTGCGCCAGCAGGCCCCTGGCGCGGGCCTCGCGATCACCGGCGGCAGGGGGGCGCGTGTCCATCAGATTGGTGTCCGGCCATCTCCACCCCCGATGTTCCATCCTGCGAGGACGGCCGCCCGGCCCGGCCGCCCTGCAGCGCATCCACCGCTGACAGCACCACGTCATCCTTGCCCCTTCGGCACCGGTATCCCGGTCTGCTCCTCCCGCAAGCGCCCCCGCCCCGCTCGCAGACATCGCCCTGCCGCGGAGCGGGGTTTCATGCCCTGCGGGTCCCGGTCCGTGCTCCGGTCGGCGGCGGCAGTTCCGGCCCGTTCCGGAACCTGCGGCAGCACCAGGGTTCCGCCGTGGCCCGGGATGGTTCTCTGCACCGGTGTCCGCAAGGGGATTGTGGATTGGCGACCGGCTGCACCGGCAGGGCACCCTGAAGCCTGCCCGGACACCTCCTGCGAGACCTGCCGCTGATCGCCATGGGCTTCCGTTTCCGTCAATCCGCCCGCCTGGGCCCCCTGCGCTTCCACTTCACCAGGGGCGGATTGAGTTCGATCTCCATGGGCGGGCCCGGGGCCTCGCTCAACATTCCGGTGAACCGCAGGGGTGGTGTGCGCACCACGGTGGGGTTGCCGGGCACGGGCCTGAGCTGGAGCGAGGAGCTGGGCCCGGATGTCCCGCTCGCCAGTCCGGCCGGGCCGGCGGCGGGTCTGCCGAACAGCCGCCGGCTGCGGCCGGGGCAGCTCGAGGCGCTCAAGCAGTCGCTGCTCACGTTGCTGCACCAGAAGGTGTTTGCGCCCGGCTCCACCGGGGCCCAGCTCTGGGAGCGCGGCCTGGTGAGCCGTCTGCTCGCCGATGGCTCCCTGGCTGCGCGCACAGCCGCTCTGCTGGCGCTGATCGAAACGCCCGAGGCGATGGAGGACTATCTGCTGCGCGCCCAGGGGCAGGACGACGCCAAACGCCGGGCCCAGCGCTGCATCACGGCTGTGCAGGAGGCCTCCCAGCTGGCCGCTGGACGGGGCTGGTTGGCCTGAAGCGACCGCTGGCTGAGGGCGGCTGGACCACAGGGATGGGGCCGGCTGGAGCGGGCTGGGCCCGGGATCAGTGTTCACGCTGATCTGACCGCGAGCTCGCTCCCCCCCCCTAGAGCTGAAGCCACGGATCGTCTGCGAGCAACGCCGGCAAACAGGGAGCTGCCATGCCCGGCCAGCGAGTGCAGGGACGATCAAGGAGTCCGTTGCGTACAGGCTGCAGACATGTCAACGTAAGCGATCAACTCTTGGTCCGTACGGTCGCTGTACGCGCACGGGAATGGTTTCAGCCTCGAGCAACACCGAGGGCAACACGCGCAGGCAGAGGCGAACCCGTGCGGTGCGGGCGGCCATGATCCTGGCGCCCTGGCTGATGATCGTGCCACACCCCAGGGTGATGGCCTTCGATTTGCCAGGCCCGAATGACTGGCACCGTGTGGGCGTCTCCGATGTTGATATCAAACAGCAGCATCGCGAGCCTCCCTATGCCTACGCGCTTCGGCGCGTTTATGGGCGAAACTATATTACTCTGATGCAGTACGACTGTGAACAGAGGAAGTCGCGTCTCGGCATTCTCCCCAATAGGGAACGCGTCCCGCCTGCTGATTGGTTCACACGCAAAGATCTGCAGTGGCTCTCCTGGATGCCACTCTCCTCGGATCAACAGGACAGCCAGGAGCTGCGCCTCGTCTGTCAGCCCCTCCCGCCGGCTCTGCTTCCCTTCGATTGAGCGCTACCGCCGGCCTGGCATTCCGCGGCGATCTCCTGCCAGCGGCGCGGCTCAACACGGCGTTCGATCCGCATCGACGCGACGACGCGGTTCCAAATCAAGAGGTTCTGGGCTTTCTGCCCCAGATCGAGCAGTCAGTTCCTCGGGACTGCGCTGGTCACTGGATTGTCGATCACTCCTGCAGGCATCGGACCGCCAAGGTGCGGACCTGGCTGGCGCAGCGGCCCCACTTCCATGTCCACGCCAGGCCGGCCGACCCCTGCTGGCTGCACCAGGTGGAGGGGTGGTTCGGCTTCATCACGCAGCGGGTGATCTGCAGGCCTTGCTGGCAAATCTCCGAGCCGACCGCCTAGGGGTTCAAGGTCTCCTCCGCCCAGCCCGATTCCATGCACCAGCGGCGCCGGCGGTGCGGATGGCCCGTGAGCTCCAGCAGCTCCACCTGGTGGATGGCGATGCGCAGCAGCACAAACGCCTCCGGCAGCGGCGTGTCCGCCGGCAGCTCGCCCGGGAAGGCCGCCTCCCGATCGAGGGGCAGCCCTGGGGTCGGCCAGCCCCACAGGGCGCGGCCGCCCGGGCTGAGGCTCTGCCAGTGGCGTTCGCGTTCCCGCTGCTCCTGCTCCGTTGGCAGGCACAGCAGGCTTCCCCGCAGGCGGAACTGGGTGCGGGCCCGCGGCAGCAGCCAGCAGAGTTCCACCGCCGGCTGCCGCGCCAGTTCGGATGGCTTGGCGCTGCGTCCATCGGTGAGCAGATCCAGCGCCGCCGCTGCCGCCCAGCCGCGGAACACCAGCGTGCGCACCCGCGGGGTGCCGTCGGCCGCGACGGTGGCCAGCTGCAGCCAGCGGGCCTGCGGGCTTCGCCCCTCGCGCTCGCGGGCGCCGCGCAGCAACGGGCGCCAGGGGGGGAGGGGGGCCATTCCGTCCATGCGCCTGCGGGTGTGGGTCTCTCCCAGCCAAGCCCAGCCGCTGGCCACCCCGCTGATCCGGCCTCCTTCCCGCCCAGGCGATGGGCCGATGCCGCGAGCTCCCTCCCTCCGCCTCACAGGGGCCTGGCCACGGCGCCGAGATGGCGGGGCAAGTGAGCCAGGCTGAGACGACCGGATGCGGCGCCACCTGCGGCGGGGGGCAGGGGCGTTGCCGCTCGCCGGTCTTCAGACGCTGCCCAGCGCCTCGTCGAGGCCGTTGATCACCTGGGCGAAGAAGGGCAGATCCAGGCTGTCCACGGTGTCGCTGGGGCGGTGATAGTGGGGATTGCGCATGAAGGAGGTGTCGGTCACCATCAGCGCATCGAAGCCCTGATCCCAGAACGGGCTGTGATCGCTCAGGCGCACATCCGGCAGATCGCGGCCCCCATCGGCCACCGGCAGCGCCTGGGTGCGCACATGCCGGCCCATCCCCTCCAGCAGCTCGGGCAGCAGCCCAGCCGCTCCGTCATTGATCACCAGCGCGATGTAATCGCCGCGCTCGCCGAACAGCCGGCCCATCGCCTCCTGCGGATAGCGCTGGGTGTCGCTGGTGTACGCCAGCATTTCCAGGCTCACCATCAGGCTCAGGGGCTGCCGGCGGTGGCGCAGCTCCGCCGCCAGGGCAGCGCCGCCGAGCATGCCCCACTCCTCCAGGTCGAAGGCCACCAGCATCACCGGTCGCCGCGGCGGATCGATGGCCCAACGGCGCGCCAGCTCCAGCAGCGCCACCACGCCGCTGGCGTTGTCATCGGCCCCGGGAGACTCGAGCGGCCCGTCGTAGTGGGCACCCACCAGCAATGGCGGCAGCTGCGGCTCCCGGCCCGGCAGCTCCAGAATCAGGTTCACGCCCGTGTCGAGCCCACCGCTGAACTCCTGCTGCCGCACCTCCCCCAGTGCCGCCAGCCGCTCGTGCAGCCGTGAGCGCACCGCCAGCAGCCCCAGGGGATCCCAGCGGGCGTGACGGGGGACGGCAACGCTGAGCAGGTCGTCGCGCAGGCGCTGCTGCAGGGCCTCGGCCGATTCGGAGGTCATCCCAGGCGTGGCTGTTGGGTCTCCAGTGTCAGGCGGGGGATGCCGGCACGGCTCCGCTCTCGTGCGATCGACCGATCAGGAGGCGGGCTTCACCCCTGGCACCCGGCGGCCCCCCCGGGCTGGCGTACCCGGTTCCCTCGCCCGCGGCCGGGGAGAGGCGTTCGTTTTGCCTGATTCCTGTGTGAGCAGAACCGCCGGTTTGGCCTCTGTTCCCTGACGTCGCCATCCTTCACCCTGACGGCCGGTGCAGAGCCGATGTGCAGGACCAGCCGATCCGAGCTGGTCCTGCCCACCTGCCGCGAGCGGCCCAGATTCGCTGGGATTGCCGATGATGGCGGTGCTGCACTGGCGCTCCGATGGTTCACCACGTGGTCCTGTTCCGCTTCCGCCCGGATCTGCCCCGGGGGTCCGTGGAGGCGGTGTTCGATCAGCTGCGCGGCTTGCAACAGTCGATCCCCGGTCTCATCGCATTCCAGGGCGGCGCCTACAACTCCCCCGAGGGGCTCTCGCAGGGCTTCACCCACGGCTTCACGATGACCTTCGCGGATCCAGCCGCCCGCGACGCCTACCTGCCCCATCCCCTGCACCAGGCCGTGGTGGAGACGCTGCTGCCGATGCTCGAGGGTGGCCTCGATGGGGTGGTGGCCTTCGACTTCATCGACGGCGAGATGGGCTGAGGCTCGCCCCAGCGAACGGGTGGCCACGTCGGGCGGTTCAGGGACAGGGGAGCGCCGGGGCAGGGCAGGCGTTGGCCCGTGCCGCCAGCCAGCCGCCCAGGGCGCTCAGGCCGCCAGGCTCGAGGCGGTAGTAGATCCAGCGGCCCTGCTGCCGCGCTGTGATCAGGCCGGCCTGCCGGAGCACCTTGAGGTGAAACGACAGCTTCGACTGGGCCAGCCCCAGCTCCGTGGTGAGGTCGCAGACGCAGCGCTCGCCGTGGGCCAGGGTGTCCACCACCTGCAGGCGGATCGGATCGGCGAGGGCGCGCAGCAGTGCCAGAGCCTGAGGCGAATCCGGTGGGGCTGGATCGGGTGGGACTGATGCAGCCGTGAATGGCTGGACGGCTGAAACGGTGTGACCGGCCTGCGGATCCAGGGCGGCAGGGCTGGCGGCGACTGGCATGTGCTGCAGAACACCGAACCCATCAACCCTAGTTGATCTATGGTCCGGATGCCTGCCGCCAGCGCCCACCATGAAACTCGGCATCAACGGTTTCGGTCGCATCGGCCGCCTGGTGTTCCGCGCCCTGTGGGGACGCCCCGGCATCGAGCTCGTCCACGTCAATGACCCCGCCGGTGACGCCCGCACCGCCGCACACCTGCTGGCCTTTGATTCGGTGCATGGCCGCTGGCAGCAGGCGGTGCAGGCCAACGCCCAGGGGTTGGTCGTGGCCGGCCAGCCGGTGCGCTACACCGAGGAGGCAGACCCCACCGCCGTGCCCTGGCAAGACGCCGGTGTGGAGCTGGTGCTCGAGTGCAGCGGCAAGTTCAAGACGCCCGAAACCCTGCAGCCCTACTTCGATCAGCTGGGTCTCCGCCGTGTCGTGGTGGCCTGTCCGGTGAAGGGCGTGATCGCCGGCGCTGAGGCGCTCAACGTTGTCTTCGGCATCAACCACCACCTCTATGACCCGGACCGGCATCGGCTGATCACCGCCGCCTCCTGCACCACCAACTGCCTGGCGCCGGTGGTGAAGGTGGTGCACGAGAGCTTCGGCATCCGCCACGGAGCGATCACCACCCTGCACGACGTCACCAATACCCAGGTGGTGGTGGACGGGTTCAAGAGCGATCTGCGCCGGGCCCGCTCCTGCCTGCAGAGCCTGATCCCCACCACCACCGGCTCGGCCAAGGCGATCGGGATGATCTTCCCCGAGCTGCAGGGCAAGCTCAACGGCCATGCCGTGCGTGTGCCGCTGCTCAACGCCTCGCTCACCGATGCGGTGTTCGAGCTCGAGCGCAGCGTCACGGTCGAGGAGGTGAACCATGCCTTTGAGCAGGCCGCCCATGGTCCCCTGCACGGCATCCTCGGCTACGAGACCCGGCCGCTGGTGTCTGTGGATTTCGTCAACGACAGCCGCAGCGCCATCGTCGATGGCCTCTCCACGATGGTGGTGAACGGCACCCAGCTGAAGGTCTACGCCTGGTACGACAACGAGTGGGGCTACAGCTCGCGCATGGCCGATCTGGTGAGCCATGTGGCTCTGATGGACGAGCGCTGATCCCAGCCATGAGCCACCATCCACAACCGGGCCGACCCACGCCCGTGAAGCGGGCGCGTGAGGGGCTCTCAGCCCTGCAGCAATACGCGATCGTCACCGCGAACTACTGGGCCTTCACCCTCACCGATGGCGCCCTGCGCATGCTGGTGGTGTTTCATTTCCACGCGCTGGGCTACAGCACGCTGGAGATCTCCTTTCTGTTTCTGTTCTACGAATTCTTTGGCATCGTCACCAACCTCACCGGCGGCTGGCTCGGTGCTCGTTTCGGGCTGCGGCTGACCCTCTGGAGCGGCACCCTGATGCAGGTGGCGGCCCTGCTGATGCTGATCCCCGTGGCCGAGTCCTGGCCGAAGTGGTGGAGCGTGGCTTATGTGATGGTGGCCCAGGCGCTCAGCGGCATCGCCAAGGATCTCAACAAGATGAGCGCCAAGAGTGCCATCAAGACCGTGGTGCCCGAGACGCCGGAGGATCACAGCCGTGGCGAGAGCCAGCTGTTCCAGTGGGTGGCGATTCTTACCGGCTCCAAGAATGCTCTCAAGGGGGTGGGCTTCTTCCTCGGCGGCCTGTTGCTCACCACCATCGGTTTCAACGCCGCCGTTGGTGCGATGGCGGCGGGATTGTTTCTGGCCTTTCTGCTCACTCTGGTGTTGCCGGCGGAGATCGGCCGCATGAAGTCCAAGCCGACATTCACCGCCCTGTTCTCCAAATCGGAGGGCATCAACGCCCTGTCGCTGGCCCGTTTCTTCCTGTTCGGTGCCCGGGATGTGTGGTTTGTGGTGGCGCTGCCGGTGTTCCTGCAGGCGGTTCTGGGCTGGCGCTTCTGGGAGGTGGGGGGCTTCATGGGCCTGTGGGTGATCGGCTATGGCGTTGTGCAGGGCTCCGCACCGGCCCTGCGGCGCGCCTGGGGCCGGAGTGCGCCTCCTGGAGTGGCGGCGGTGCAGTTCTGGAGTGCGCTGCTCACGGCCATCCCAGCGCTGATCGCCATCGCTCTCTGGCGAGAGGTGGCCCATCCCGCTGTGGCCGTGGTGTTCGGACTGGCGGCCTTCGGTGTGGTTTTCGCGATGAATTCATCGATCCACAGCTACATGATTCTTGCCTATACAGAAGCGGAAGACGTGACGCTGAATGTCGGCTTCTATTACATGGCCAATGCCGCCGGCCGTCTTCTTGGCACGGTTCTCTCCGGCGCCCTGTTTCTGGTGGGAGGTCTGCAGGCCTGCCTGTGGATGTCCAGCGCCCTGCTGGCCGCCACCTGGTTTGTGAGCCTGCGGCTGCCGCCGCCGCCGCGCCAGTTGCCGGCGGTCGGCTGAGCTTCATAGCGCCGGTTGAAGCCATCGCTGATCGCCACAGCCGGCGTTGTCTGGTCGCGATGGATCGGTGCCCATTGCTGGAGGGCTAATACGGACTGGCTCCAGTGTGGGCTCTTGGCATCCTCCCATCTTCTGCCTGACTGGGCGTGAACGCTGTGATTCCCTGCTGTGTGCTGATCTTGTGTGGTCGTGCCTCCTGTTTCTCCTGCCCGCCTGTGTTTTGCGTTGGGTGGGATGGTGGCAGCTGCGATGGTGAGTTCTGATGCACAGTGCAGTACAGCGAATCACACTGCGGCTTCACGGAACCTGCCATCCATCAACCCTTAGGCTGATGTCATCACCCCCTGATTCTCCTCCCTCTTCGGGTTCCTGACGCCCCATCTGATGCTGGCTTCAGCCTGGAAACCTCTCTGTGTTCTGGTGACGCACCCGCTCCCGCTCTGAGCCCACCCGAATCCTCGATCGGTGCCTCGATTCGCTCTCCCAAGCCTGCCGCTGATGGCCCCCGGGAGGTTGCCCTTCGTCGATCCCGGCCTGCTCCGACGCAGCCTGCGGCTCTTTCTGCCGATCAGCGGCGCGATCACGCTGGTGCTGCTGCCGATGGTGGCCCTCTACGAGACCAGTCGCCGGGAGACGCTGCAGGCGCGCGGTTCCAGCCTGGTGCAGGCCGGCAGTCTGCGGGTGCAGTCCACCCTGCGTGAGCTGCGTGCCAACACCGGTGTCGTCACCGCGGCGTCGCCGATGACGGATCTGCTGTCCGCTTCGCCTTCCGCTTCTGTGCTCCAGCGCCAGCGCCTTGAGGCGGTGTTGCGCACTCAGCGGCGAGTGGACGACCGTTTTCGCGCCCTGGCCGTGATCGGAACCCAGGGACAGCTGCTGGCTCAGGCCATTGACAGCCCCCTGCTCCTCCCGGCTGCATCCGTGCGGACGGCCCTCCGGCATGGTCAGGCACTGCACGATGGGCAGATCTGGCTGTCAACCGTGCAGTGGCCAGCGGCTGGACGGCCCTCCCGTGCCCCGGAACTGCTGGTGGTGCGGCCCCTGTTCTCCCCTGCGGGGACCCGGCGCGCTCTGTTGCTGGCCGTGGTGAGCCTGGCTTCTCTGGCCGGCGACTTCAACCTGATCACCAACGCTGACCCTGCCCTGCAGCGCGGCTATCTGCTCAGCCGCGAGGGTCGGGCGATCAATGCAGCCCCCGGTTCCGTGTCAGGGATGTCCTTCGCCGCGCAGCATCCACAGGTCTGGCGCCGGATGCAGCGGGAACCCCGCGGTGTGGTCAGCACGGGCTCCGGTCTGTTCGTGTTCGACAGCGGCTGGGGGCAGCACCATCTGGGCGTTGTGATCCAGTTGCGTCCCAGTCCTCTGGTGGGCGGTTCGGTGTTTGCCCAGCCGTTGGGCCAGGCGCTGGTGGCCCTGCTGTACCTGTTGGTCGGTGCCTTCAGTGTCGGGCTGTCGCTTGATCAGCAGAATCTGGCTGCCCTGCAGGAGCAGGAACGGCAGCTGCAGCAGCGGCTGCAGACGGTGCTGCGCAGCGCCGGCGTGGGCATGTTCCTCTGTGATCCGCTGTCGGGACGCTTCCTGTCGGCCAACGATGCCCTCTGCGCGTTCTTCGGGCGCAGTGAAGCCGATCTGCTGAACCACACCTGGCAGGAGCTCACCCATCCGGAGGATCTGGCCGCCGACCAGCGCATGGCTCAGCGGCTGCTTCGCGGCGAGCTGGATCGCTACCGGCTGCGCAAGCGGTGTCTGCGCCCCGATGGCAGCAGTGTCTGGGGAGATCTGGTGCTGGCCTGCAGCCGCAACGTCGATGGCTCGATCCGTGATCTGATCGGCCAGATCTCGGATGTGTCCGAACTGGTGGCCAAGTCGGCTTACCTGGAGGCCGCCGCCAGCGCCGGGGTGGTGGGTGTCTGGGACTGGGATGTCCCCCGCGATGTCCTGACCTGGGATCCGGTGATGTTTCGCCTTTATGGGCTGTTCGCCGAGGATGCCCCGCGCACCCGTGAGGCCTGGGAGCAGGCCGTTCACCCGGATGACCAATCATTCGTGCTGGGCGAGCTGCAGGCGGCGCTGCGGGGCTGGCGCGACTTCCAGCCCCACTTCCGGGTGGTCTGGCCCGATGGCTCCGTCCACCATCTCCAGGCCCGCAGCCGCACGTCCTTCGGCGCCGATGGCATGCCGCTGCGCATGATCGGTGTCAACTACGACATCACCGAGGAGGTGGAGCGGCAGCAGGAGCTGGAGGATCAGCGGCAGTTGCTGGCCACCAGCTTTGATGCCCTCGTTGATCCGTTGCTGGTGCTCAGCCTCGACGACATCCGCTCGCCGCGCGACTCCTCAGCGCCGGAGCTGCGCATCGCCGAGCTGAATGCAGCGGCCGCCCGCTTCTTCGGCCGCAGTCAGTCGCAGCTACTGGGCCAACCCCTGGAGCGGCTGCTGCCTGTGGCCTGCAACAGCGATCTGCATGCAGCCCTGCTGGCGGTGGCGCGTGGAGGCTCCCCTCTGCTCGCCGATGCCCAGCCCGTGCGGCTCAACGACGGCACTGAGCCGTGCGATCTCGAGCTCCAGGCGGTGGCGGTGCGCACGGGGCTGGTGCTGAGCTTCCGCGACATCACCGAGCAGCGGCGGGCCGCTGTCCGGTTGGCGGCTTCGGAGGACCGCTTCCGGCTTCTGGCTGAGAACGCCTCCGATGTGGTGTTCCGCATCAGTCTTGACGGGGTGACCGAGTGGATCACCCCTTCGGTTACGCCACTGCTGGGCTGGGACCCAGCCAACCTGATCGATCGGCCGTTTGCCGTGTTCGTGCATCCCGATGATCGGGCTCTGCTGCAGGAGGCCGACGCCGCGCTGCGCCGCGGCGAACGCCGCCAGTTCCGGCTGCGGGTGCAGCGCCGTGCGGGCGACTACCGCTGGATCGGCCTCAATGCCCGCGGCCTGGTGTCAGAGCAGGGTGAGGTGGTGGGGATCATCGGCAGTTGGCGTGATGTCCAGGCGGAGATGGAGGCCGAAACGGAACTCGATCGCCGCGCCCGCATCGATCCGCTCACGGGGCTGTTCAACCGCCAGGAGATTCTTGAGCGCCTCGACCGCCTGACCCGCCACCGCCGCCAGGGCGATGCCGCGGTCGGCGTGCTCTTCTGCGATATCGATCACTTCAAGGACATCAATGATCGCCATGGACACGGCGGCGGCGATGCCGTGCTGCACGCCCTGGCGCAGCGGTTGCGCAGCAGCACCAGGCTCGGCGATCTGGTCGGACGCCTGGGTGGGGATGAACTCCTGGTGGTGCTTCAGGCCATGCCCTCCCTGGACGTGGCCATGGCGATTGCCGACAAAGTCCACGGCGCCGCCCGCGAACCGTTGCAGCTGCCGACGGGCGAGGTGGTGCCCACCCTCTCGATCGGCGTCACCCTGGTCCATCCCGACGAGCCTGTGGATGCGGTCGTGAGCCGCGCCGATCAGGCGATGTACTGGGCCAAACAGGCCGGTCGCGACCGGGTTGTGGCCTTTTCGTAGTCCCGCGTTCCGAAGCGATGCGGCACGGGTCCGCGCTCAGCACTGGGGCCCAAACAGCTCACAAACGAAAACCCCCTCTCCAAGGAGAGGGGGCAAGGCCGGCCGGAGCCGGTGGGGGATTCCAGGGGTTGATCCGGTGAGGATCAGCCGATCGCCGGAGCGACCAGGGCGACGGGGGTGGCC
>Ga0315903_10002885_pt1 | contig 24558 bp, 26 predicted proteins | sample LakEriMetagenome_7_FD_203524 | JGI IMG/M metagenome (GOLD analysis project Ga0315903, IMG submission 203524) | Freshwater fungal communities from buoy surface, Lake Erie, Ohio, United States - Buoy 2 MA119 | ecosystem: Environmental > Aquatic > Freshwater > Lake | place: USA: Lake Erie, Ohio... | reverse complement strand
TATCTGCCTAACTATGGAGTCAAGAAAAGTTTTCACGTTTTCTTCAAGCACATCATCCTTGTAGTTGTTTTCTCGCTTTGCAGTCACTTGTCGATTAACGCCGAAGCAAGCATGTCGAGTTATGTCAGAAACGTTTACAACCGTTAGCAAATTCGGATTCGCACCCGAGCAACTTGTCTTTTCTAAATCAATTCGGCCTTCAAAGAGGGGATGGTTCTTAATGAGATTTTGAGTCACGCGATTCACGATACTTGCAGAATCAAATTTAGCTTGAACTGTTTTATTTATGCCTAGGGCATTTTTTGCAATATCTACAAAGAATTGTTGATGGAGTTGAGGCGTGAGGGAATCAAGCAAATTAATGGCTACATGCTCGTTTTTCAACCTTTCAATAATTCCTCGAATCCGATCAATTTCGCCCATTACTAATTCAGATTCTTTTTTTGCTCCGCTAATAATTAATTTGTTATAGGCAGAGGTGGCATCCGTTAATCGGCTTTCCAATTCAATTTGTTTAAGGTACCAACCTAGAATTCTATGTTGGCCATCCAAAATTCTTAAAGTTTCACGATCTCCGCTGACAAGTTCCAACTCAACTAATTCCGTCTCGTGTGAATTTTTAGAAATAATTTCAAAATTCAACTTCAAGGAAGAATCAAGTAGGAGTGGTGGAACAATCCAGTCCGATTCATGACTCTCCCAGTAGTTTCCAAAATCCATTGCATGCTTTTTGGAGACGCGTCTATTATCTGGGAAAGGGTGTGCTGGGTCCGGAATTTCTAGCAGTTGAAGGGCTAATCCGATGGGTAATGAAAACAGGAAAGTAGAGTTCCCGATCCGCTTGATCCGCTGTGCAAGTACTCTTTCGACCGTCAACTCGCTCTCCGATCTTTAAGTACTTCCTTGCCACGATCAATGTACTCTTGGTCTTTAAGTGCTTTACTAATCTTTTTGGCAATTTCTGCAACCACTAATGGGCAAACACTGTTTCCAAACTGCTTGTACGACTGCATGTCCGATACTACTTGGGGAAAACCTTTATTAAAACCCTGTGTCTTAGCCATTTGGTTGTTGAACCCCATTAATCGAGCAGCTTCTTTAGGGGTAAGTCGTCTCGGATTTTTCCAGCCTGGCTGCTTAATCAAAATTTCCGCACCATCTTTGTAATACCTTGCAGAAAGAGTCCCGGTCGTGTCATCGGGACCGTAAAGCTTGTAGCCGAAACCATTTCCCTTCGCTTTATGTGCAGCTGCATAATTCTGTAAATACTTCCAAAGATTGTCTGTAAGCATGTATTTTCTGTCAGGTATAGTCTTTTCCAAAATTGAGCTGAGTTTATGTCTATTTTCTGGTTGAGGTGGGAAACCAAATTTCTCTATCACTTCCTTTGAAAAATGCTTCCGATTAAGTGCAACGATAAATACTCTTCGTCTATTTTGTGGGACCCAACCGGCTGCATTGAATACTTGATGTTTCACTTCATAGCCAAGTAAATCGAGACTCTCAAGAATAACTTTCCAAGTTTTACCACCATCATGGCTCATTAAATTCTTTACATTTTCTAAGAGGACCACTTTGGGTTTCTTAATAGAGATAATGTCGCAAATAGCAAAAAATAGATTTCCCTGCTGTAAATCAGAAAAACCATGTGGTCTTCCCAAAGAATTCTTTTTTGACACACCAGCGATGGAGAATGGTTGACAAGGGAAGCCTGCAGCAAGTACATCGTGAAATGGAATGTCTTTCTTGGGGTCCAATTCCCTAATGTCATCAGTGGAAACATCGTCCGTGCCATACCAAGCCTTGTAGGTCACGGCAGCGTGTTGGTCCCACTCATTTGTAAATATTGCCTCGCCGCCTGCTGCATTTAGCCCCAGTCTGAATCCACCAATTCCAGCAAACAGGTCGATAAATGTGAAGGCTGCCAACTTATTCCCCCTGGCTCCGAATCAAGCAATCCATCTAGTGCTAGGCGCTCTGCGTGGATTACTAGCTGTTTGATTTGTCACCAGCCTAACCAAACCCACTGACATATCAAAGGTTCTCTTAGCTGAGACATGTGTTTCTCCTCGACAGGTCTTCCAAATTGGGCCATCTGCCCAGATAGTTATCGCGAGGGGTCTTTATCGAACGTTAATTGTCAGTTACAAGCTTTAGAGTTTGACCTAGGTCCAGAACTAAGCGTTAAGCCCTTTAGCTTGCTTAGTACCAAGCCGCGCAATGCTCGATCCGCGCACGGTGGTTCTAAAGGAAGACCTGCTGGCGATGAAAGACACCGCCAGAAGTAGCGGGTCTCTTTTTATGTAAGAGCCCAGTTTGGGTTGGTTTGTTATGTCTAGTGACCATTCAGGATCTGTATTTGAAGCCGAGGGTGGCTATTTTCAGGCTCTTTGCGCCTGTGGGTGGCTGTCCACGGTCTCCTATTTCGAGGAGGTAGATCTGTTGCGTGCCATGCATGTACACGCGCACGCTACCTTTAAGAGCTACCAAAATTGAAGACACGAAAAAAGTTTGTGTTTGGAGTTGCAGATTCAAAATACTTCGTGTTATCTTTTTCTCGTACTCATCCGAGTACAAAAATCGTCCTAAGAAACGCAAGTTTCTTAGTAGAAGAAAGTCAGGGGAAACCCTGGTGCTTGTGGGGAAACTCGCAAGTTAGGAACGCAAGACGCACTTCAGGCAAGTTCGCGCCAACCGGGGACATCCACCGGTGGAACTGAAGAAGACGAGATCAGAGATCGCACCGCGGTCATCTTTTAAGGAGTCTTACATGAACCACATACAAGCCTCATAGGCCTCTAGAGCAATACCTCAAAACCGCCCAACCCTTTAGGGATTATTTGCGATCGCAAATTTCCTCTAACGGGTTGGCAATAGCTGCACCTTGAAAACTACATAGAGACGTAAAAAAGACGAAGACCGGGGGTCGTTGCCGAGTCGTGTCTTAAATCAATCAAATGAGGAACTAGAGAAAGAGGAATTTCATGAAATCAGTAATTACAACACCAGAACAAATCTTGGAAGTTTGGGAAAAGGCTTACATTCGATTAAATGCCGAGGGAAGGAGAGAGTTCAAGAATCACAAAGCTACGAAGCAGCTATGCGAGCAACGACTGGTTGACATAAAGGCAGCGATCTACCAAGGCAAGAAGCAATACCTTCCAGAGATTCTGGATTATCTAAAGAAAACACAAGCCGAAGAAAGGTCACGATCACAAGAAGTCAAAAGCCAAGTCATTTATGTTGATTCACATCTATGGGCTGGAAATTACACATCGAGTTTGAAGGAAACCAGCGCATATAACTGCTCTGTTTGTGAAGGTCCCGTAATCGGCCTTAAGTGCAAGTGCCCGGTGGCAGCATGAGAGGGAATTTGTCAGTGCCTTCACATAATGTCGCTAAACAAGCTCAGGAGGGAAAAGGTGTCTGAAGAGCAACCAATTGAAGAAGTAGAGAAGGAGCTATGGGAAAGAGTCGCTCAAGATGAAGGGTCGATTAGAGCAGATTCTTATGTTGCCTTAGCGCGTATCGCATACACGAAAGGCAATTTCAAAGAGTCGATTGCAATGTGTGAAGTTGCGAGAGAGTACTTTGAAAACAATGATGCAAGTGACCATCAGCACGAGATCTTGGATACGAGCGTAGGAATATCTAAGAGTTACGAGGAGCTAAACAAGCCGTTAGAAACGGCGCAAGCACTCGACAAGGCCATCATGGTGGCAAGAACATTGGAGCTAGACACTCTGGATGAACTACTTCGAGATCAAGGTCGAAGTTGGTACTCGGCAAGTGAGTACGAAAAATCACTTGAGTGTCATTTAGAGGCGATTGAGATTTCCAAGAGGTTACTTAAGGAAGTTTCAAGCGGAATCGATTACCTCAATATCGGGATGTGTTACAGGCAGTTGAGGAGATTCCCAGAAGCTATTGAAGTGCTGCGAAAGGCCCGTGAGTACTTCAAAGAGGAAAAGGAACCGAGTTGGGTAATCACCGTAGACGGTGAACTAACAGAGGTTTATATAGAACTAGGAAATCCAGTAGAGATCATGTACTACGGGCAGCGGGCGTTGGATTTCTACACATTGCTTCAAAGCCACCGGCAAATGTGGATGTTGAAGTATTACTTGGGAATCGCACAACGGTTGCTAGGTCAAGATGATGAAGCGGTTGAATTGTTTGAATCGGCTCGCGAGCTTTCCATAGCAATGGGATATCAGGAATGGGAGTTCTTGATCAAAGTTGATAAGGAAATTGCACAGATGTTTGTCTCACGTGGGCGACTAAGTGAGGCAGATGAGATCTTCAGGCGGATCAAAAACGTCGAGGAGATTGTGGAGAGCGAGACCGTGATTGAAGCGGCTTAGCTCAGAGTCTGAAACAGCGGGTATTCCCCACCCGCTGTTTCTAAATATTGCAGCGCTTCGAATAGTGGCGGGATATGCACATTGGATACCCATAACCAGAGGGCTCTATAAAGATTGCTTTAATCTCAACTTTCCCGGTTGGGAATGGAATCAGATCATCCCGGTACTTATTCAGCGGAAAGTCTTAGTTATGCATCCAACGGATCCAGGATACCGACAATTAAGTCAGGGGCTCTACATTTCAAGTGACATTGAAGGAATCACGATTTGGCCTAAAGATGGAGAAACGGAAGTTGCTGTTACAAGGAACATTAGCCAAGAAAGTATCGAGGGGTAACTGTGGGTGTTTGGGACATGATGTATTTAGTACAGCAGTACAAAAAAGCTTTGCGTCTTGCAGAGAATCAAAACTTCAGCGAGAAGACTCGTTCTGAATTCTCCTTGAAGGCCGAAAATTTGAGACTTCAGATGGCCCGATACCTAGAACGCGTAGAGAAAGAAATTGAAGTTCAAACGCTCGTAAAGGAGGAGAAATGATGATTGAAAGCACAAACAAGCGGCGTCGACGATCTATCAAATTACGCAGCTGCCCGGAGTGTGGGCAGATTGGCACTCTTCGAAAGATTATCTATGGAATGCCCGATCCTGAGACTTTTGATTTTGAGAAGTACGCGGTAGGTGGGTGTTGTCTCAATGGTGATGGCAGCGATCCTGATTTGAGATGTAGAGAGTGTGACTGGGAGGGCTTTTAAAGCTTGGATTTATAGCCGTCAGCACAACCATTAACGAATTGTTCTTTGTTTTCAGCACTGTTCATAATCCCTGCAGTAAGGCCTGTGATCACCCAAATGGCATCACAGTAACCCCGCACACCTTCCTCGGTAATGGAACCTAGAGGAGCATCGCCATCTTCAGGAAGATAACTCTCAATCAAAGTTCCAAGATCTTCGAGTTGTGTAAACCCTTCCCCCGTTTGATACCCAAGGTTGTAAGCCTCAGAGGTTGCTTGCTTAACTATTGAGCACCCTGAAACAGAGACAACAACGACAAGCAAGCCGCAAGTGAATTTAGCTAACGAGTACAAATTCCGTCTCTTTGTCATTATTTCCCCGATCAGTAGTAGGTAAGACCTTACTTCAGTTAACGCTTAATAAACCAGGGACTAGTCCCCTAGCTCCTTGAAGACACCATAAGTAAATCTTGGGGTGAAGTCGTTTAGCGTTGAGGTACCTTCGACAAAACGAATAACCTGGCGATTGCCCTTTAGAGAGCACATATACGCAAGTTGAGCCAACATGGTCTGGGAAGAATCAATGTTGTCGTTGTAACCCTTTTCGTCCATACCTATGTACAAATACCGCTCATAGACTTGACCATTGTTGAGTTGAAACTGCAGTCTCCAATGCCACTCAACTATGGTCACAAACCCCTTCTCAACATAGCTATCGAGAGCCACGACAATCTGATCGATCTGTTCCCACTTAATTGCCTTAAATAAATTCTTATCCCTTGCCACCATCATCAAGTTGATTGTGTCATTTATCAAAACTAAGTGGTTCTCGGTTAAAAACGCGTAATCGCGGTGTCCCCAACCTACATTCTCCTGTAATTGATGGAGCCCTTTGTACTTGTTGGCAATCTTGTACTCCCAGAAAATGAAGTTTCCTTTTTCGTCATCGTCGCCCATGAGTTTTTCTTTTAACACTTCTGGGAAATGTAGTTCTAGGCCCTTGGCAAAGTATTTGCGAACCTCTTTGACCTTATGGTTTTCAAGATGGTTCCTTAGATCCTCTTTGATGTTGTCGTATTTGTTTGTCTTGTATCGGGTAAAGACCCACGCATCACCTTCAGGCTCTGAATTGGCTGCAGCCGCACCAGATGCTTCAACTTTTTCCCCACAGCCAGAACAAAACTTTGCGACTTCCTGTAATTTCTCACCGCAGTGAACGCAGAATTTAGGAGACATCTGATTACCTCATCCAAACTAGAGTTCGGAGCCGATTAATTAAGACATATTTGCAAGTCAGTTGGCCATAATTCTCTGTTTGAACAACAGCACCAAGACTGCTGCAGAGTTGCAGTGGTGTGACGTCTGAATACACAGTGGACCCAGATGAATCTTGGCTATCACGCTCACGTTCGGCCAAAATCTCAAGCTCTTCTTCTGTCGGTTCGTTGGAAGTCGGATAATCTGACGGTTCAAAATCAAACTTGTCGCACTTAGTACCTTCTATTTCACCATCTCTTTCGCATAGCAAGATTCCTAAAAGCTGGTTCTTGCTTTCTTCTGCCGCACTAATACCATCTTCAAAAAGATCCTCCACTCTTAGGGAGTAATCGACCTCATTTTCGCTGTCTAAGCCCACGCATCCATTATCCGAATAAGGTTCTCCGATAATTTTAAAAACTTTTGGCTCAATGACAGTCTCATATCCTTCATCGGAGGTCTTTGAGATCATTTTCTCTTCTGCTGGATCAAGAACTATTGGGTTACTGGTTTGGCTAAAAAAGTGTAATGCTGCTTGTATTTTGTAGTTTTTTAGTCCTTTTTCATATTCACCGGATTGAATTCCGGCAATCGAATACGATCTCATGAAGGGGAATTGCTCAAAAATAAACTTCTTGTTATCGGATCGAGTTTGGTCTCCAAGTAGCATCGCTACAGAGTCTCCGTCGTAGTGAAGATCCCTGTCAAGAAGGGTTATGGTTTCCAGTGGCGTGAGTTCATTTCTCAATTGTTCGCAAACGGCTGCCAAATTTTCAATCTGCTTTTCACCACAACCAACAAGAACAAAGGGTGCTATAACTGCCAAAAACGCAATGAGTGCAAAACGTTTCATATTCTCCCCCCTCATTTTGATTTCAATTGACTTGTGACCAGAGGCTCTTTAGTCGTCATCCTCGTCGTCTTCTTTGTTTGCCGTCCGTGGCTGCATTGGTTCTGCAGTATCTACGGGTGAAGGATTGATTTTGATCGCATGTGGTGGCAATTTTTCAGACAGATCCATGCGGATAACTATGTCCATTGGTAAATTCTTAGACTCGCTGTAAGTTTCGACACGTGCATCTGGATTTGCTGCGGCAAGTCCTTCCATTCGTTTTGGAACAACGAAGTGAGACTTAACCTTTAAGTGGAAACCGTCCAAGACGCGACTTTCTGCAAGAGAGGCCAAGCTAAAGGGCGTTACCACACCATCGAATGGACCAATCGGCTCTTTCAAGAATTCATCCCACTCGACGCGAGTGTCCTCTTCGAGTCCAGCTAAATCCGCCTGAATTTCATCCAGGGCATTTGTGCGGTTTTCCTTTACAGGGGGTCGCGATTTTGTGATCTCTTCACTTTGTACTTTGAAAGCTAGTGGGACTAACTGGCGTCGGGCAACCAATTCAAGGGCTTCTGTATTTTCTAGCCCTTTGCGCAACTCATTTCGAGGTCCACCCGGTGAGTAAGAAATATCTTTATCAACTCCATCGATGGTCATGCGCTCAAGAGGCAATCCAACCTTCTGAGCAATTGCCACAATCTGATCTTTCAGAACGCCAGTGCGCCAACCACGGACGGCATAGCGCTTCATTGTGTTTCCTTGAAGCTGATTCATTGACGATGAATCCTCTTCTTGAGCTTGAGCAATCCTTAGAGAGAATGGGAACTCATCTTGGTTTAAGTCCGTAATGTAGGAGTTAAACCACTTACTATTCATTGACCATGGACGATTCAGGGAATAGCCGATGATTTCCAACCAATCTTTAACCTGCGGATAAAGAGACGCGAGTCTAACTTCCTCATTACGCACTAGATCTACACCATTTGCGACATCATGAAGCTGGTGATTAAGTTTCTTAACTTTCCAGTCAAATCGACGCCAATCACGATAGTACAAAACAAGGGCGGCCAATAAAGTTGAAGTGAAAATTCCAATCAGCCACTGAACGACTTGTGCTGTTGTTACTGCAAGCTTTGCCACAAATCCATAAGGAACATAATTGATAACTAACCACCAAATAAGTCCACCAACACCAACACCCGTTAACCCTGAAAGAATCGTTTTGTGGAAGCGTTTGCGGTAACGGACTAACTCGCCGGGTTCTGGCAGTTCAATTGCCGAGACTGTTGATTCAAATTCATTTTGCTTTTCCTGGACTTTATCTAATTGCTCGTTCATCTTGGACAGCATTTTCCATAAAAATGTTCGTCGATGATTATCTACCCATACAGCAAACCTCTGTGCCGACTCATCTTTAATCGAAATCTCTTGAATAAGATTGTGTGCTTCGCGCTCAACGATCAAGCGTGCTTCTTGTAGTTCACGCACCCTTGCTTCCTGATCCACATTTGCAGTCTCGGTGACTTCTTCTGGCGCAGAATCAATTGCCTCTTCGGGCACTGTCTCAATAGTTGCTTCTGTTGGTTGATCACTCATTAATAAATTGCTTGTCTCAACTTCGAGAGTTTCAACATTAGTTGTTTCCAGGTCCGACATTGGAGTATTCACGTCCACCTCTGGAATGTCAGAGTTGCTATCATTTTGAATCGGAGATGGATTATTCTCGTCATTATTCGACATTAGTTAAACCCCCTCATTCGATTTCTAGGTTTAGAGACTACTTCTTCCCCAAGTAGCTCCTTTAACTCAGCATCAATTGCGACTAGCTGCTCAACTTTTACGTCAAGTTCTACTTTCCGGGACGCAATGTGATTTGCGTGAATTTCAACAAGTTCAGCGGCTTGATCAATATTTTTCCAAGTGATTTCAGTAACTCCACTCAAATCTGCTAAACCTCCAGGCACGGAATAGATTTCCTTGGGATCTTGGATTAGATCACCAACCTTTGAGAAGATTTGGAAACGATCATTGGGATTTTTAACGCCATATCTTGATAGATCGTTGCCTTCGAGAAATCCATAAACAAGTTGACGAATGTCCGACCACAACTCTGGACGTGAAGCTGAGTTGGTCCGGCGAAATGGAGTTACGAGTGCTTTCTTTGCATCTTGCATGTTTGCCTGAATGGTTGCCATGGCCTCAAAGAGTGCTTTATCGCGAATGTCAGCCGCATCATCTTGGTCAACACCAATCACTAAACCACCATCAGGACCTGAGAGAGAATCGGTCAACTTCTTACCAACGCGACGGCGCAACCAAATCCAGCACCACTTTGGCATTGAGATTATTTTTTTACCAGCAAAAGCTAAGAAATCTTTAATGCCTTTCCATTCGGTCAATTTCACTTTCTTCAATTCATCACTTGATGGCGGTGCTTTAAAGGTCAAATCACCATTTTGAAACTTAAAGACAATTTCGACCATCTCATCAACCAAAATTTCAGTATCAGTCTCTGGGATAAAGACAGTGTCAGGGATTTCTGCCACAAGTCCCTTTCGGTGGAGATCAATCGTTGGATCTGCCAAATCGCTTAGGACGGAAGCTGCAACGCGACGGGACAGGCCGTCGGTGAGAACTGAATTCACGAATACACGAGATAGTTGATATGAATGAGCCCCTGATTCAGGCTTGGCAAGTTCATCAAAGGGGCTACGGGATATTCCGTTCCAGAGGCCACCGGTGGCGGCAATATGCATAGAAATGAATTTTGGGTAGCGAGAATCTTCTTTTACAAATCGATCTGCAGATAAAGGGGTCTTTCGATCTTCTGGCGATGCGATGACGTGGTGATCCCAATGACCTTTAAACACCCGAGAGTAATCCGTTGAATTCAAGTCAGTCGGATAAACAACCAAATTGATGCGACGAAGATTTGTCTTTTTTCCGCGCTCATCATTGCTTGTTTCAAGAGGAAGCGAGAGTTTGATGTACTCACTGAAGACATTAAATTTCTCGTACTCTGTTTCGTCGGGTTCGAATGTATTTGATAGCACGCGGACAGCAACGAGTCTGACTGTTTTGAAGCTATTTTTAGCCATTTCTTCAAAAGGATCAACTTCAATTCCTACAAGCTCTCGATTGCGATCTAGTCCCCAGACCGTTCCCCTCACAGTGGGTGGACGAAACTCCTTTTGCTTGAAGTTTTCAGCTGGTTGGATGTCTGCAGCAGTCATCCAAACAAAGTTGCCCAATAAGCCATCATCGATCCACTGTTTAAGCTGCTCATGAACTTTTGGATAGCGAACTTCACTCGGCAGTAAAACGATACTGATCGAGTTGTTCTCCCACGTATGTGACACTTTTAGTCGTCATCCTCTTCTGCGGTTATGTCGATTGCAATTATCTCGTCATGCAAAGAGCGCAATGCACGCATGAGGGCTTCGCGGATTTCCCAAGTCAAGTCTTTTGGCAGCGAATTGTCATTATCTGCTGGCAAGCTTTGTTTAGCAAAGCGCGCCTCATACTTGACTATAAAATCAGTGATGTAAGCAGCAGTTGTTACCTTTCGTGTTTCTGCACTATCGCTGCTTGCGCCAGCACGCTTTGGATCGGGCGTTGGAGCGTCTTTGAGATCCCCAGTCAGAATCCACTTCTTCATCGGCGAGCTAGGCGAGTCAATATGTGCCAAGGTCTGAAGTCGTGCGTATCCTGCAAGTGGGTCTAGTGACTGAGATGCATTACAAGCAACTATGCCCAAGGTAATCGAATAGAGAAGTGCTCCTGGGAAATCATTAGTTTTAATTACATCCGGCGAAAGTAATGGATGAGGAAAATCAAACCAATTTGGCCCTTGACCAGACCAAACCGAGAGCTTTGGTCCTTTAGCTGTAAGCACGTCGTCAGAAATACTCTTATCAGTTTTAAACTGCTTTAGAGCCTTGGCAACAAAGAACCCCATCAGGATATCTTGCTTAGGCTTTTCTGAAGCTGGAATCGATTCATACAGATAACGTGGTCGGCGATCCTGCAAAAGACTTTGTCGCGTTGCAGGACGTGAATTATGCTCATTCCAGTACTTAGAGATTGGTTGAATGATTGAATCAAGAACCATAGGTTGAACACCCTGATGAACACTAAAGAAATCAATACTCTGAGCTGGCGATTGTGCATCAAAAGTCTTTCCACCAACTGCATCCTTGAGTCCCTTTTGGATCAAAAGTTCTTCGACTTTGCTATAAATAGCATGTGTTTGGTCAAGCGGGAAAGTTGAGACCACAACACTTGCCGTTGGTTTCGAATCATGGATCTTTGAGAGCAATCCCTGATTAATTGTGATCAGCGGCGCACCATCATCAATTGCTTCACCTAGTTTTGCAAGAAACTTATTGTGACGATCCTGAAGAATAGATTTGTCAGGTGCTTTTGTTAGATATGTTGCTAGATTTTCATTGATGTAATTAACGAATGGCGTTCCCATTCTCTTCATCCACTTGTATGCACGCTCAAGATATTCATATGGGTTTAGAGAAATATCGAATCTAGCGGCTTGTGCGGTCTGCTGACTATCTTCACGGGCCTCACGAATTGTAGGGACCCAGTCACGACTAGTCGATACCAATGTCCAGTAATTACGGCGATCGAGATCCTGAATTGCGAGTCCACCCATGATGACTTCATCAATAACTACACGCATAGAATTTGCCCGCTTTTCGGACGTGACTGAGTTGTTGACTAATTCAGCAAACTCGGATGGATATTCCATGGTTTCAATGAGCAATTTTTCGTTTTTGGATGGCGAGAATCGCTTAGGAACAGAAACAGAATCCTCAGTTGACCAAGAAGCGAACTCATCTTTATTTGTCAGAAGACCCTTATGGACTGCAAGCAAATCACCACGGAGTGGCTCAATAAAGTTTTCGCTCATGTCTGAAATAAGGGTTGCCAATGTCTGCTTTAGGGCAGCCTCCGCACGATAGCTAAAGGAATCCACAACTCTTTCTAGTGCAGCATCAACTGCTGGGTGATCGGCGCGAATCTCATTTTGATTTTTTTCTGGGACTTGTCCAAGTTCGCCACGAATATATGAGGACAAATCAGCAGCATGCCTGAGTGAAATTTCTGCTTCTGCTCTCAGCTCCTCAGATACGCCAATGAGTTTGTCGCCTAAACGTCTCAAAATTTCTACAGTGACTTTGATTCCTTGCTGTGATGCATAACGTGAAGTTGTGGCAAGAACATCAATCTTCTTCTGCTTAACCCAAGGGCGCATCTTCTCGTTTCGTGCCAATGCCTCGTTGCCAAGATAGGACTCGATACGAACATTAAACCCATTGCGCAAATTGTCATCCCACTCGATCAATGATTGCGCATTTGTCTTGGCATTAAGTCCTTGGGAAGCCAAGGCTAGAATTTCGTTTTTAAACTCTGAAAAGAACGAGTCGCGGACTGGCCTAATTGCATCAATTACATCATTGTGCTCCTCGGTCTCTTCATTTAGTCCAACCTCATCAATGAAGTCAAAAAGGTTCTTCTCCGCATAAAAAGTAATCCACTCGTCTTCTGTCTTTATGGCAAAACGAGGATCATCAAGTGTGTGTGCAAACAACATGCGATCAATAGCTGAACGCGCAAGACGTTCTGCAGAGTATGCAACAAACCGTTCCTTACCTAGTCCTACACGTCCAAATCCAAGAGCCATAAACGGTGTTGCATCCTTATTAGGCTCCTTCAGGCCTGAGCGATCAGGAAGATTTGATTCTAATGTTGAGTTTGCATAGTTACCTCTAGAAAAGGCCGTAATACGATCGTTAACTTCTTGGTCAGTTATCCAGGTTGTTAGGGAAGAAGCTACCGCAAGATAAACATCTTCTTGAGTCTCAAAGCCACCCTTACCAACCATGAAATTGTATTTGGCTCCAGTTTTGTAATTTGGATCGCCATACGGAATTGCTGCACCCATTCGATCAGTCATGCGAATTGTGCCTGCCGCTGGTTTAGACCAGATTCCGCTCATTACTTCAGCCATAGCAAACAATGCATTACCAGCCAATAGTTCTGGATCGACTTCAGTAAAGACATCTGGCGCATAAAGCATGTTGAAAATTTCATGCACCCAGTTTTGTGAAGGCTCTAGCCCCTTAATCATTTCGGAAATTTCTAAGAATTGACCCGCGCCGGAGCCACCAGCAATAGATGAAATCACAATAATTGTAGGTGATGGTTGAACTTGATCATCAACACCTAACTTGCGTGCAAGATTGCGGAGCTCTGCATCTGCAGCACCAGAATTCATCTTGTTGAGTTTTTCACGAAGCGCTGCCTTCACCTGATCATGCGCAGAGAGAACTAATACACGCCCTACTCCACGGAACTGTCCAGCACCAGCCGTGATGTCAACGTCAACTGTTTGATCACTCGGAACGAATTCCTTAAAGTCTTCTTTATCTTGGCCATCAACAAATGTCATCATTCGTTGGTATGCATCTGTGTATTTCTGTCCAGCTTTTGAGAGTCCCATGTAATCCGTAGCCGGCAACATAGGGGCCGGAAAACCTGTTCCATCTTGAATGACTGGGCTATCAATGTGCAGGAGTTGCCATGCTGCAGGTAAACCTGTTTCCCATCCGGCTTGTGTCAGCCTGAGTTCAAGGTTGTTCTTCAGGGCACGGAGAGTCTTTCCTCCGGAACCGCCGACACCTACGAGTAGGAACTTAGATAGCATTTTTTAACCTTTCGATTGTTTTCTTTAACAATTCTCAAACTCTCTTCGGAGGTTGGGAAGATCCGGGGCGCGGTGGCGGTGTAGTTGGAGTTGTTGCTCCACTTGGCCGGCTCGATGTGCTCGGCGCGGCAGATGGCGTAGAACTTCCTGGGCGCGCTGGCGTACTACTTCCAGATCCTGGGCGAGCAGGTGCGGGACCAGTTGAGCCCGGCCGTGGTGGAGTTCCGCCAGGTCTTCCTGGACCCGCTGATGGTGGTGGCGGTGGGTTTGTGTCACCACCCTTTCCGCTCTTTTTAACTTTTTTCTCTTTTTCAGGTTTTGAATTTTCGTTTTTAACCACATCAGCAAGACGTGTTATTTCGCGCCACATTCCTGCTTTGGTTGTTACACCATTGAAAACATCCCTGAACTGGTTTGGGTTTGCAAGATTGTTTCTCTTGAAAACTACAAGTGTTCCTGGAATTGGCGTGGATTTCTCGAACTTGAGAAGATCAGAATCAGTTACCTGAAGTGCCCAGATCTTTCCCATGTCTCCTGGAATTGGCGCGAGCTTTCCAGATGAAAAACGATGTTTGTGTTGTGGGGCAGCGTGAGCCAAAGTAACAATACGTGTTCCTTCAGATGCCTTTACTTCAAACCATGGTGCCGGAAGCACCAGCTTGGAAATCTTCGTTCTAAAGGTTCCGACAGAATCTTCAAAAGAGCGAACATCAGGTTGCTCAGGTCGAATCTTAAAATCCGTACCATCAAGTGCAATTGCATTTCCGTCACGTCCTGTGTATCTATCGGATGGTGTGAGCATTACAGGGTAGGCAGCCCGTTGGACTTGGCGACCAAAGGCAATCTTTGTCGTAAGCCATGACATCAAATAGATCAATCCCAGAGGCAGCAATATTCCCAAAATCGTAAGCAAAATGATCCACCACTTTGCATTTTCTTGCCCCGGTACTAGAGAGGTGAAAGCGATTGGCGCACCTAAGGTGAAACTCTTGCCTGGTTCTGCGTCCGAATAGTAAGTGACGGGAATTTCAAGTCGTACATCTGCCGAAGCTGTAACGCCATTACTAATACTTAGAGATATCTTTCCTTCACTTTCACCATCTCTTATCGGAATGCAGCCATTTGCATCCACTCCGGAGGTCTTAAGAACGTATGAATCTTCTCTTGAAACAGAGTCATTTAAAACTTTTACCTTTGTATTTGGGGCAATACAAACCCGGCCGTCAGTGCCTACCGGTGCATTAAAGACAGCCTCACCCGTCGCAGGGTCAACAGCATTTCTCAACTCACTTAGTGTGATGGGGTTTGACTTCAGTGATGGGTAATTTTCCGGTAGTCGAACTTCTAGTTTCTGTGAAACGGAAATTGGAGCAAGCTCGAAACCTTCTTTGGTTGTCAAATACAGAGTTACGCGAATTTCAAGTTCCGACTGGCCTGCAGTGGGAGTGAAATTATCGAGTTTAAATGATGATGGTGCAGTTTGCGTTGCCTCAACTGGTGGGCTATATGAGCCATCACCAGAAATCTGTTGGACAGTTATGGGATGTTTGGCTGCATAAACGCCAAGGTTTGCAGGAAGCCCATTGCGCTGCGTAATTACTTTTCCTGAAAGGGAGCCTGGTCGACCAGCGATGAGATCATTTCCAGAATCAATGACAATATCTAAACCTGCGCAGAGGTAGAGCACGGAGTCTTTATCTCCAGCAAATTTCCAGTTACCAACACCTGATTGAGTTGTTCCAACTTTAATCTGCGAGGCACCCGCCGTTTCGAAAACGCGAACCCCCGTTGAAGCAGAGTTGACTGAATTTCCTTGCGGGTCGCTCAGTCGCCAATTTGGAGCTTTAGTTACAATCTGAAAATCACTAATTCCATTTTCGATTTTAAATTCGCTTACACCGCCACGAATCGATGGAGATTCCTTGCAACCTTCAATTTGTGGTGGCAATTTTAAAAATTCAAAGGCCAGGTCCTTGGGGTCCTGCGCCACAAAGAGTGCACCTTGCCGATAATTCTTTGGCACTGGGTAGCTACCACAATTCTGTACGGTGTTATCGTAAAGGCGTCCAGTTCCTTCAACCATCGGCTGCATATATGCCATGCGAAGGAGATTACTTTTTTCTTCTTCAGCTGGTAGTGATTCAAGGTAGGCGTCATTTTTCAGAAGAATACCCAGAACTGTGACGTTGTTCTTTCGTAGAACATCAAAACGATTGGTACAAAGTTCTTTGATTGCGTTTACTGTTTGATCTACGGTCTCTAGTTGAATTCCACCATCAGTGAGCCAAATCAAAGTACTGCAGCCGTTGGTTCGCTCATGCTGGGCATTAAGTTCATCAGTAGCACCATTAATTCCTATGAGCCAGTTCGTTCCTGTGCCTAGATTTCTCTTCTTTACTTCCTCAGACAAGCGCCCAGCTTCAGGAACAATTCCACCAGGATTGACGGTGGTCCATTGCTTCCACACACTGTATTTATGTGCAAAAAATCCAACTGAATAGTTAACAGTGACATCTTTTCTAAATGATGCCAGCTGCAACAAGCTTGAACTAAGAATGTCGGCTCGTTTATTCTCCGCGTCCGTTCCTTGAAGACTTTTTGATTCATCGATTAGGTAGAAGACATCCAAAACCTTTTCTTTACCTTGTGACTGCAGGCATCGACCAAGGTCAGCAAACGCTCGCTGCCCATTTTCTGAAAGAGATGAATTGCCATTTGATTCGTGCGAATCAGCGGAAGCGGTCAAATAGTTGCTACTTGAAAAGAGTAGAAAAGTACTCAGCGCAACCGCTAATGCTTTATTCTTCATCGCAATACTCATGAGGCTAGCTTCTCTGCGATGTCTTTAGCCATTGAAGCAATGTGCGGCAATGCAATGATGAATGAGAGTCCAGTGAGAATTCTTAGGATTAAGGAAAACTTCGTATTCTTTTCGAACCATGCATCTGATCCAGTTTTCTTACGCTGGTCAATTGAATCCAATCCCATTGCGAGGGCTACAACCAATGGCGTGAGGACATACCCGACTAAATGCAGACCAAAAGCATGTGCCTGGTTTCGAGTAAGAACGGAAATTCCTAAACTGATACAGATGGCGATTAATGCAACCAGAGTTGGAAGGAAAGAAGCTTTTGAGGATTTTTTAGCCACAAAAGCACCTCAAACCTTCTATAAAAATCACTCCACTCACCCTGAGTGAATGCTTGGAAGAAGAAAGTGTCCTAGAGAATGCCCAAATGCGCTAGCGCCAGAATCAACTCCTGACTGGTCAGGTCATCGGTTGAACTAATTCACTTCCATTTCTTGCGACACAAAGTGGTCTTGACATCTTAATTTGGGTATTGAAGGCTTGCCCAAAAGAGAGGAACCACAATGACCAGCCCAAACCTGCTTTTAGTAAGAGATAAAGCTCAAAGATTTTCAAAGCAGTTCTTTAACATTGTCCAACTTGATGACGACGGTGATCTGAGCATCCCCTACGAGTCAACACACATGTACATCTCATGTACTGAATTAGACGACAGCAATCCAGATCTCAATGAATTTCGCAAAGAAAATGAAATCTCGACAACGTTGGTAAATGTTTGGGCGTTGGTTCTTCGCGAAGTTCCAGGTTCTCCAGAATTGTTTAAGTGGATTGCCACAGAAGGACAGACTTATAACTATGGTCGATTTGGAGCTCGTGAGCTTCCAGACATGCCTGGAAAGTACTTAATCGTTTTTGAATACAGTCTGCCCGGAGATCACTTAGATCCAGGTGAGTTAAAGGGAGCTCTCGCATCAGTTGGCTTTACAGCCGATAACGAAGACGACGAGCTAAAGGCAAGGTTCGGCGGAAAGACAGTCGCAGATCTACGGCAAGAGTGAGCTAAGTTCTGAATAGATGAGTCTTAGCTACGAAATACGAGAGAGTGCAACCAGCGTCGCAAAAAAGTACGATCATTCTGCGCTTACAAAGTTGCACATTCTCTACGGAATTCGACGAAGGTTTCCTGATCAGCTCAATGGTCTGAGTTTGGAAGCAATCGAAGAAAAGATTTCAGCTCTGCCACGCGCGCAATCAGGAGCTTTAGGGGTCACGGAAGAAGTTGATGAACTTTTGTTGGGGATCCAATACCCTCAACAGGCTTTGGAATTAGCTTCAACCTTGTCACTTTCTTTATTGGGATTAAAGCTTGATGAGGCAACAGCCCCTAGCGCCGTGGCTGCGCCAGCCGTTGAAGAAGAGCAATTAACTCTTGATGTTTCACTTGAGAGGCTCAATAAGTTAATTGGCCTCAATGAGGTTAAGTCTCAAGTTTCAAAGCTAATCAATGTCCACCAAGCCAACAACATCAGATCAGGCCAAGGCTTACCTAAGGTTCCAGTAGGTCTGCACTGCGTATTTACTGGTAGCCCAGGAACAGGAAAGACAACTGTTGCGCGATATTTAGCGGACATGTATTTCTCAATCGGATTATTGCCTTCACGAAAAGTTCACGAAGTTGATAGATCAGCATTAGTTGCCGGATATGTTGGGCAGACAGCGCTGAAGGTACAAGAGGCAGTTGAGAAGGCAAAAGGTGGTGTCCTATTTATTGATGAGGCATATTCACTTTCTGCAGATTCAGGTGCGGGTTTTGGTGACGAGGCAATTTCAACTCTGGTTAAGGCGATGGAAGATAATCGGGATAATTTGGCAATAATTGTTGCCGGGTACAAAGAACCCATGAAGCAATTCATCGAATCCAATCAAGGACTGAAATCTAGATTCCAGAACTATATTCATTTCTCTGATTATTCAAGCGAAGAGCTATTGAAGATATTTGATGAACTCTGCCTCTCACATAAAATGGAGATTGACGAATCTGCTAAGAAAGATTTGCTGCAGCATATAGAAGATGCCAAGCCTCAAGGCGACCTAGGTAACGCTCGCTACATTCGCAACCTATTTGAGAAGATGTATCTGAACATGTCACATCGGGCAGCCGAGGATGGCAATATCGATCTTCATGAAATTTTAAAGTTTGAAAGTGCAGATATTCCAAAGGTGGAAGAGCGCAAGCAGTCGCTCGGCTTCTCCCCCAACAAGGAATAAAACTGAGCTAGTTAGCCCAGGTCGGTTTAGGAATACTTGTAAAGTTTCAAGCCCTTCCAAGAAGTATAGATTGCTGGTGGCCACTGATCAGGCGCAGTGAATTTGCCGATCATCGCATCGCAACGCAGCCATCGTTGTCCTTTAGCCCAAGCTGCACGGCTAGGTGTGTACCAGGCCCAGTAATTAAAGGATGTAGTGCTATTTCGACTATTCGCTGCTTTTGGAAAAGTTCCCCAAAAGTCGCAGAGCTCGTTAACGATTTCTAACGCAAGCTCACGGTCCATATCCACGGGATTCTCATCGCGTGGCCAAGTTTCTACTGCAAAAGTCTCCATATTGTGAGTGAAGGAACAATTAACAGGATTCTTTGGGGCGTATGAAGCAGAGACTTGAGCCTTCGTGTACTTGAAGCACTGTCCCACCTTTGGAAGAACCGTGTATGCAGCGTTAGCTGCAGGAGGTGTAAGTAATGAACTAATGAAAAGTGCAGCTAAAAGTATTGAGAGAGTTTTAGTTCTTTTGATTACTTTCATTTCTTGCCTCCGATTTGATTAGTTATCTTCTTTAGAATTTGATCAGCAACGCTCGGTCAATTTTACGGATGAGAGAGTCACAACTGTTGAAGCGAGCACAACTTTCCCTGCAGCAGGGATCTGCTTGCAGACCTTCCAGTTGCTATCTAAAACTTGAACTCTCAACAAGCCCTTGTGATCAACTTGATCCAAGATGTAACTGCCCTTGGATTGCAAGAGATCTTGAGCGAGCTGCAAATTCATACCAACTACCCGTGGCATAGTGAACTTTGCCTCAGGGGTAGCAGTTGGTGAAGCCTTCTTTTTGCTCTTCCAAACAACCTTGGAGCCTGACTTGGTGCAAACAAACTCTGTCGCGCCCTGTTTGAAAGTTGCCCCTTCAGGTGAGCAGGTATCGCCATTCTTAATTGTTGCTGCCCAGGTTGAAGTAATACCAACCTGCAAAGCTGACACTACAAGGCAGGTGACTATTAACTTAGGTAAGAATCGATGAAGATTAATTTCCATTCCATAATCCTATGGGGAAGAGTCAATTCAAAAGAGAGACTTGCGAAGTATGACCATTGATATTTTGGACAGTGAAAAACCCCGCAGACTCAGGGCCTGCGGGGTTTTTCACTTAATCACGTCTTATTTCAAGCCAGTTGCATCTACTCCAAAAGTAGCTTCCTCTTCGGTATATCCCTCAAAGAGAAGCTGCTCAATTAGACCACTACGTGAAAAGGATGTCAGGCTCAGATAATTCTTTGCAGCTTTCACTGCCTGAGCCTTCCAGTCGGCCTTTTGTGCATCGACACCGTAGGTAGCATCGGAATTGTTGAATCCTTCAAATTCGAGCTGCTTAATCAAGCTAACTCGTGAGAAAGGAGAAATTGTTAGGTAGCTAGCTGCTTTTCTCTTTGCGTTTAGCTGATTAATTGACTCCTTGAGTGAGGTTGCAACCTTAGTCCCCTTGTTCCATACCAATTTGTTGCCTGACTTGATACAAGTGAATTTTAAGGATTTAACAACTTCAGTCGCTCCAACTTTGGTGCACTTGGCATTGGCTTTAGCAGCCGCAAAAGATGAAGGAACGCTGATGACGGTCAAGGATGCAATGACTGCTGAAATTAGAATTTTTCTCATGGCTAGAAGATACAGGCTCTTAGGTTCTCTTGCCCGACAAGAACCAATTGTTTTCTTTAATGTTAATTCTTCTAAAGAATTTTTAAGAAATGACCAGTCTATCTCGGCTTTAAAGCCTTAAGACTTTAATTGATCTCGGACTTCTGAAGTTCTTCCCACCCCGCACGGCTACTAAAGATCACTGTCACGATCCATACACCAACCGCCATGAGTTGCAAGGCACCGTTTCCAGAACAATTCTCACCCGTAAGGCTACAGTCACTTGGGCTGATAAAGGCAAGACTGAGGTTCCAGAGAAATACTGCAAGAGTGATGCCTGTTAATTGAATAAACAAAAATCTAACAAATGCTCGTACTGCATGAGTTGTTTTGTTCTGAGCACGAATTAAATCGTCTATTGTCTTTCCGGTCTTTGAGAGCATTATCGTGGGAGATTCAGTGGATTTGTTGGAGGCTTCTGAATAAGTTTTTTCATTTTTTTGAATTCTTTGGATAGGTTCTGGCGTTGGAGTTGCGATGGGTGTTGGAGTTGAGGTGGGCGTTGACGGTTGAGGGCGTTCTGCTCTTTCCTTCTTGTCCCTTTTCATAATCTCAGCTCCGTGGACAAAAGTCGTGGCTTTACATTTTGGACAGGCCATAACAATTTGTTCGACGGGCTCATGGCACTCGTCACAGTATTTGAGACTCATGTATCTGCCTTTCGCTCATGAAAATAGGAATGCCTAAGAGTAAAACTCGACACGCATTAGTCAGAGAAGACGCACCGTTTTAGTGGTCAAAGCTTCAGCACCAAATGGGAAGCTCCTACTTGGATGTAAGTAATATTCCAATCATTCCACCGGCCATACCGCACCAAATGAAACTCTGAATATCCCACAGCCAAACGGCTTCAGTACCGAAGATCAATGCACCAAAAGCCCAGCCAAGTGCCAAGCAAAATAAGCGAATTCCAACCATCTGACTACTACTCATAGGCTAATTGTAACTTTCCTCAGGCAAATCATTGTGTTCTTCCTTGCTCATTTCCAGAAGTAATTTCGTTTTCGGTTTATGGCAATGCAGGAAGTACGCCTTGCAACTGCATCTCTCTGCCGTAACGAAGCTTTGAATCAAAGACGATTCGGCCTGCATCTCGAAAAAGTTGCGAGATTGCTGGCGCGGTTAGCTCTGGCTTTTGATTTGCAACATTCATCCAATAGCTTGCAGCGATCAAAGTGGAGACTGAAGTGCCAGTTGCCGATGTTTCTGAGCCCCCTGGCATCAGTGCTGGCGCAGTTCCTATTACATAGAAATCAACAAGGTTGCGATCATAATTGGAGTAACTGGCGATCTCGCCTTTGGTATCCAATGCCCCAATAGCCATCGAAACTGGAATGCAGGCTGGCCAATCAATTCTTGATTTGTTTGATGCATTACCAGCCGGAAAAAAGACCGGAACATTCTTAACTTTAAGGTCGAGCAGAATTTTCTCGAGTTCTTTGACCCTCGGGCAGTAATTCTTTGCAGCAAGAGTTGGCTGATGTCCCTGTGCCATTGCTACCGCACCAATGTTGAGCTCTTCTCGCTTGGAAGCTATCCATTTAAACACTTGAATGATGGTGCTTTCATAAACTAGTAATCGCTCACCGCGAGCATTAAATGCGACTAATCGAAGTAACACTATCTTCTGCCCGGGGTTGGTCTTCATTGCAATAGTTGCCATTTGTGTGCCATGGCTCATGTTTCCGGTGCTAATTCCACTTGCTGGAAGAGTTGCAGATCCCGGACCTTCTTGAAAAGTCCTGCCGTTGGGGCATAGTGACCAGCTAAGTGTGCAAACTTCATAAATGACTGCGTCCCTGATTACTGGAAGAGAGGTATCAAAGCCTGTATCAATAATGACTAGAGATTTTTGTGGGGTTGTAGCTTGTGCTGGCACAAGAACGACAGAAGTAAACATGGCGAAGATAAGCAGAGTGATCGCTTTAATCTTCATGTGATATTCATTTGGTGTTAGAACTAGCCCATCCAGTAATCGGTTACCCACCCGATTGTGTTTGAGTTTGCAGACTCCGGCAAAGCTTTTCCATTGAGCGAGGACACGGATACGTTCATGAGGTATCGCTTGCCGCGAGTGAACTTTGCACCGCTCAAAACAACTTTAACTTTGGCCCAAACCAGTTTTCCATCAGCGCAATCTGGTTCGCAAAGATTGACGTAATACGAACCAGTTCCGGTAGCGCGAGTACTTGTCCAACTGGTCCACTTGATCTTTACGACTCCCGTGCCGGCATCTGCGCAGTACTGGGTTAAGGATTGAGGTTTGTATGCGGGGTAACCGCAATCATTCACGTATGCAGGAGGTGCTGCTTGGGCATTTGTTGTCGTACATGTAATCATCAAAGCGAGAATTGAAACGGTGGCTATTGCTCGCAGTTTCTTTCTCATGACGCTAAATCTACAAGTAAAACTCAAATATGTATTTCTCATTCTTTTCAACCATGGCGAAGTACAAAAGCTCTTGACTGGTCTGACTTGATGGAAGAGTTGTTAGATTTGCGAGTTCAATCGGGATTTGTCGGTCGCTCTCCGTAATGTTCTGTCTATGAGAGATGACGCCAACAAGTTCGTTACTTACCTAGCCATGATCGCTGCTCCCTTTGCATTGGGTGCATTCTTTTTAACGTGGGCTCCATCTGCGCAGTATGCAAGCGAAGATCCAGCAGGTGATGGGTATGTGCCTCCGCGCAGTATTCAGACGTTGGTTGATAGAACTCAGGAATCAACTGTGACGGTGTGGTGTGAACCTACGAAAGACAGTGGATCTCAGGGAACAGGTTGGGCTATTGAATTAGAGACAAGTAAGTCAAAGACTCATCCGACAACTCTGATTACAAATCATCACGTGATTGATGAATGCATCGGAAAAGATGGAACGGTAACGATTGCGCTGCCTTATGAGGATCCAACTGCGGCCGTAATTGTGAAGTGGGATGAAGAGAATGATTTAGCTGTGTTGGCAACGAAGAAGAAGTTGCCGGTGTTGGCTTTGTCTGACAATTCGCCATGGCCTGGATATTGGGTGATGGCGTTAGGAAGTGCCGATGGATACGAGGGATCTGTTTCATTTGGAAATGTGATCAATACCAATACTGCAGAGATCTTGATTACCAACAACATTTCTCCGGGAAGTAGCGGCGGGCCATTGGTTGATAATGAGGGGTACGTGGTGGGAGTTACTTCGTGGGGGTTGGACCTAGAGCAGTACAACGGGGCGATGTCGCTTGATTCCTTCTGCGCGAAGATCTTGAAGTGTGAATATGAATCTAAGGGCGATAAGACTTGGTGGGAATATAAGGATTAGTCGCTTTCAATTACGGAGATGGCCTGTATTGCTTCGAAACGACTTCAGCGAGGATTGGCGCAGCCGTAGACCATTCAATACCGTAAACATTCTTAAATGCTTGATTGAATGTTTTTCCAGTCGTATTTTGAGTAATGAGCTCCATAGCCGAATCTATTCCTGCAATCGCAACAAGGGCTTCAACCGTGGAATAACCCAGTGTGTAAGAGTATCCACGAATGGCAGGATTGGTTTTTCCAGGTGACAGTTGGTCATAAAAGTTCAAAATGCTTGCAGGAGAAAAATCCTTGAGTGCCTCACCTGCAGGACGGCTGTTAATTGCCCAATTTTGTATAAATTTATAGGAGTCTAGAGACTTCGCTATCCCAAGACTTTGCAAAAGTCCCGCATGGCCTTCATGAAACCATGGAGGGTTTTCACTTACCCAATCGCTGAATACTGGCTTTCTTTGATAAGACTGAACAACGTGTACGAATTCATGGATATCGAGTACTTGATCTTGACTGCGATCTGTCCAAGTAACAGTTTTAGGTAGGGCAATATTCACAAAGCCTTGCCAATTTCGTAAAT
>Ga0315903_10002884_pt1 | contig 24562 bp, 20 predicted proteins | sample LakEriMetagenome_7_FD_203524 | JGI IMG/M metagenome (GOLD analysis project Ga0315903, IMG submission 203524) | Freshwater fungal communities from buoy surface, Lake Erie, Ohio, United States - Buoy 2 MA119 | ecosystem: Environmental > Aquatic > Freshwater > Lake | place: USA: Lake Erie, Ohio... | reverse complement strand
TGCTGCCCTTATTTCCCTCTTCTCTGCCAGGCCAGATTTAGTTACTCCCGTTCCACCGGATATCGCATCACTTGCTGTGCGCGCTTGTTCGGCTCCAAGTTTGGCGCGTGCAATCGATTCATTGAATAAATGGCAGATGCAAGTTCTTGAAGCAGTTGTAAATGTTAATGAACCTTTTGCAGAAAAAACCATTGCCTCCCTAACAGATAAAGAAGCAACTTCGGCTTTAAAGCATTTAATTATGGTTGGTTTGATTTATCCATCCGATGACGGGTTAAGGGTTCCAACGCAATTGCGCGAAGTGCTCGGTGCTGAACCCGCAGGTCTTGGGCCAGCTTCAATGGTGAAGTTAAAGTTAAATGAGTTAGAGCAGGCGCCTCAAGATTCGAAAAAGATTTTAGAGCGTTTAATGTGGGGGCCTCCTCGAGGAAGTGTTGGTGATATTAAAAATCCTGGACCAGGGATTGCTTGGCTTTTGGAGAGAAAATTCTTAGTGGCACTCGATCAACGGACTGTAATTTTGCCTCGTGAAGTAGCTATTGAACTTCGCAGCAAGAAAATACATAAAGAACTGTGCGTGAGATCTCCTGAACTTACTGGGTCAAAACGGGATCAAAAGCAAATAGATCTAGCTGCAATCTCAAATGTTTCGACAATTTTGCGTTGGGTGGAAGAGCTACTCAATTTTTGGGCAGAAGAACCAGCAGATGCTTTGCGCGCCGGCGGATTGGGTGTTCGAGACCTTAAAACTCTTTCAACTCACTTAGGTGTTGATGATGCGTGCACGGCATTTATCGCCGAACTTGCCTACCTAACATCGCTGATTAGTATCGATGCAAATGATCAGATTTTACCTAGTAACAAATTTGATATTTGGTTAATGCAAACTCCTGGTGATCGATGGCAGATGTTGGCCTCTCAATGGTTAATTACTTCTCGCGTTAGCGGTCTAGTGGGCCGTTTAGAGTCTAAAAATGTTGCAGCTCTTGGTCCAGAGCTAGATCGCGTCAATGCTTCAAAAGTAAGAGGATTAACTCTTTCGTTGCTTAAAGAAAATCCTGGAGTGGCACCTGATTGGAATAGCTTTAAATCAGTTTTGGAATGGCGTGCACCTCTTCGACGTAATTCATCTTTGCAAGATGAACTTGCTGAATGGACATTGCGAGAAGCGGAATGGTTAGGAATAACAGGCCAAGGTGCGATTTCAAAGTATGGGATTGGTTTCCTTAATGGAGATGATTTAGATGTAATCAATCAAGACTTACCAAAAACTGTTGATCACATTTTGATTCAAAGTGACAACACTGCAATTGCCCCTGGTCCTCTTGAACATGAGATCTCACAATCACTTGCAATGATGGCTGAGATTGAAAGTCGCGGAGGTGCAACTGTCTATAGATTTACCGAAGCAACGATTCGTCGCGCACTAGACCATGGTAAAACTGGTGATGAAATCAAATCATTCCTTACAAAAACTTCTAAAACTCCCATGCCTCAACCACTTGAGTACTTAATCACAGATGTTGCTAAGAAGCATGGAAAATTACGAGTTGGTAACACTTCTTCATTCATTCGATGTGAAGATACTGCGTTAATTTCACAGATTATGAATGATAAAAAGCTTGAGATTCTTGGCCTTCGACGAATTGCACCAGAAGTTGTTATCTGTGAAATGGACGCAACAGATGCAATGCGTATTTTGCGCGAATGTGGTTACTTGCCAGCAGGCGAATCTGCAAGTGGAATGATCTTAACTGGAGCTAAATCTAATCGAGCTTTAACTAAGCCAAGACCCCCACGCATTATTGGAGAAGTTGAAATTCCAACTGATGAGTCTCTAACTGCTGCAATTCGCACACTTCGAACTGGTGAAAAATCCACTCACCGCCAAACACGTTTGCGCCAAGTGGCTAATGAAGCTTTGGGTGCTCTTCCGCGAACGACAGCAAATGAAACTATGGATGTTTTGCAACAGTATATTTCTGAAGAAAAAACCCTTTCAATTGGTTATGCCGATAACAACGGTGGAGTGACCCACAGAATCATTGATCCAATAAGAATTAGCGCGGGCGCACTAATTGCGCGCGATCATGCAACTGGAGAGGTTCAATCCTTCAGAATTCCCCGCATCACCGGCGTAGCACCGTTATAGACTTAGATCATGTTGGCAGACCTAGAAGCTCTCGTAAGGTTGGAATCACCAACGCAAGATTTAGAAGCATGTAAAAATGTCGTTCGCTTTGCCAGTGAAATTGCAGAGCGCGTCTTAGGAACTCCAGCCCAAATACAAGATTTAAATGGCAGGCCAGTTTTTTGGTGGGGTTCAACGAATCCAGAAGTTATTGTCTTAGCTCATCTAGATACGGTGTGGCCTAAAGGATCTTTCCAACCACTTTGGCAAGTAGAAGGAACTGTGGCTCGCGGACCTGGTGTTTTTGATATGAAGGCCGGATTCATTCAAGCTCTGTATGCCATGAAATCAATAAAGGGGCCAGTTGCACTTATTGCCACAACTGATGAAGAAACAGGGAGTTTAACGAGTAAAGAGTTTATTAAGGAGATCTCTGCTAAAGCGAAGTTTGTTCTTGTAGTAGAAGCATCTCTAGACGGAAAAGTTAAAACTGGTCGTAAAGGTACAGCGATGTATCAAATTAAAGTTGGTGGCAAAGCATCACATGCTGGTCTAGAACCTGAAAAGGGAGTTAATGCGACGATTGAAATGGCCCATGCTGTAATTGCCGTTTCAAATCTTGCTAATCCAGAATTTGGAACAACAGTTGTACCAACAACGTTATCTTCAGGAAATTCGACAAACACTGTTCCTGATTTAGCAGTTTTAGATGTGGACATTCGATCATTTTCAATGGCAGAGCTTGAAAGAGTTGATGCAGCCATTAAAGCGATTGTTCCTGTTAATCCAGAAACAACATATGAAGTCACAGGTGGTTTCAATAGACCTCCATTAGAGAGTTCATCGACTATGGCTTTGTATGAGCGCGCAGAAAAGGTTGCAAAAGAAATAGGTCTACCTAAGTTGGGGCACGCATCAGTTGGGGGCGCTAGTGATGGAAACTTTGCAGCTGCTGCTGGTGCACAAGTTCTAGATGGTTTGGGAGCAGTTGGAAGTGGAGCGCATGCCAAGCACGAATGGGTTGATATCACTACCCTTGAAGATCGCAGCAGACTTTTAAATGCGCTAATAAAGGATTTATTAAATGAGTGATGGGCCGTTAATTGTTCAGAGTGATAAAACACTTCTGCTAGATATCGACCATCCATTATCGGTTGAGTGTCGTCGGGCGATTGCACCCTTTGCAGAATTGGAACGCTCGCCAGAGCACATTCATACGTACCGATTGACTCCGCTGGGATTATGGAATGCACGTGCTGCTGGCCATGATGCAGAACAAGTTATCGACACGTTAATTAAGTACTCGCGATATGCAGTGCCTCATTCAATTCTTATTGATGTTGCAGAAACAATGTCTCGCTACGGGCGCCTTCGACTTGAGATGGATCCCGTCCATGGTTTGATTCTCATTACTACCGATACGGCTGTTCTTGAAGAAGTTATTCGCGCAAAAAAAATTGCTCCGCTTCTTGGCGCCAGAATCGATTCTGAAACGATCGCAGTGCTACCAAGTCAGCGCGGTCAGATTAAGCAATCACTTTTACGTTTGGGCTGGCCTGCTGAAGATTTTGCAGGTTATGTAGATGGGCAAGCACACGAAATATCTTTAGTTGAAAAAGATTGGAAGATCCGTCCATACCAAGAGTTGGCTGCAGAAGGTTTTTGGCATGGTGGATCAGGAGTTGTTGTCCTACCGTGTGGTGCTGGAAAAACAATTGTTGGTGCAGCAGCTATGGCCCATGCAAAGGCAACTACATTAATTTTGGTAACAAACACTGTTGCTGCTCGTCAATGGCGAGATGAGCTTTTGAAACGAACAACATTAAATGAAGATGAAATCGGCGAATACTCAGGAGCAAAAAAAGAGATTAGACCTGTAACTATTGCAACGTATCAAGTAATGACTAAGAAAAAAAATGGGGTGTATGCCCACTTAGATCTCTTTGATTCTTATGACTGGGGCTTGATAATTTACGATGAAGTGCACCTACTTCCTGCGCCAATATTTAGATTTACTGCCGATATCCAGTCTCGCCGCAGACTAGGGCTGACAGCAACATTAGTTCGCGAAGATGGGATGGAGGGTGAAGTTTTTTCACTCATTGGTCCTAAGCGATTTGATGTTCCCTGGAAAGAGATTGAATCTCAGGGTTACATTGCACCAGCGGAGTGCATAGAAGTTAGAGTCAATCTAACTGAAGCTGAGCGTTTAACGTATGCAACAGCTGAACCAGAAAATCGCTATCGTACCTGCGCGACTACTCGCACTAAGCGCGAAGTTGTGGAATTACTCGTAGAAAAACACAAGGGCGAACAGATTCTTGTTATTGGACAATATCTAGACCAACTTGATGAACTCTCAGAAGTTCTTGGCGTTCCTGTTATTAAAGGCGATACTCCTGTGAAAGAGCGAGAAGTTCTGTTTAATAAATTTAGAACTGGCGAGATAACATGTTTAGTCGTCTCTAAGGTCGCGAATTTTTCGATTGATCTTCCAGATGCAACTATTGCAATTCAAGTCTCTGGTGCATTCGGAAGTCGCCAAGAAGAAGCTCAAAGATTAGGACGAATTTTGCGCCCTAAGTCTGATGGACGAAGTGCCACTTTTTACTCTGTGATTTCCCGTGACACAATCGATCAAGATTTTGCACAAAACCGTCAGCGATTTTTAGCTGAGCAGGGGTACTCTTACAAAATTATTGACGCAGACGATGTTTTTCAAGGGAAGATTTAAATCTAACAGGATCAACTCTCCAATAATCATGATGTACCCCATCGATTAATGTGACAGGGACTTGTTCACCGTATTGCTTTTCTAATTCTTTATCACCATCTATGAATATTTCTGAGATTTCAAACCCCAACTCATTTTTCAATTTTTGCAAAACATTCAGGGCTTCTTCGCAGAGGTGGCACTCTTTTCTACTGTAGATCGTTACAAGTTCCATTTCTCCTCCTATTCAACCTGAAAATCGACTTAGAAAACTGCCGGCTTTCACCGCTGACCTTAAACCATGGAGACGGCACTGATAGCGTTCGCACCATGCAATTGCTACGGATTAACACGTTCCGCTGGTCACTTGCCACAAAATTATTTGTTGCTTTCTCTCTTTTGTTATCGGGTTTAGGGGTACCAACTGCTGAAGCAATCAGCTTTCGTCAGATGCCTGCCACGAACTGGGTTCATGTCCTAGCTGGCGATACCGAGTCATCTGCATCCGTTCAAGGAAACATTCCACAAGTCCCCACTAAAAATCTTGAGGCCGTTTCTAAGTTTGATGTTACATACAATAATTTTCCTGAATGGGCAAAAAAAGAAGTCCAAGATTCCCTAGATATTTGGGCTGCTAATTTCAGATCTTCAGTAGCAATATCTGTCGATGCAACATGGGAGAGATCCAAGTCAGAAAATATTTTGGGAAGCGCGCGCGGAGGGAGTTATTTTTCTTCTTTTCCTGGTGCTCCTGATCCTGGTCTTTGGTATGTGTCGGCACTTGCAAATGCACTTTCTGGAAAAGATTTAGATAAAAACAACCCTGAAATTATCATTCAGGTTAACTCACAAGCGCCATGGAACTCTCGTGGTGATGGAACACCAACCCGAACTGAATATGATCTTAAGTCTGTTTTTTTGCACGAAGTTGGACATGGTCTTGGTTTTTCTTCAAATGATTCCTATGAACTCGTGTTTGGAGTTGGAACGTTATCTATGCCAACTCCATTTGATGCCTATCTTCAAACCGAAGATGGTAAACGTTTAGCAGATTTACCATCACCTTCTAAAGAATTAGGCACCGCACTTACTTCTACCTTGGTTTGGTCAGGTGCCTTAGGAATTAAGGCAAATGGTGGGATAAAGCCCAAAATGTTTACGCCTTCAACCTATGAACCGGGCTCTTCAATTTCACATTTAGATGAATCTACTTTTACAAATGCTGGCTTGGATTCAGTAATGACTCCAAGGCTCGACAGTGGCGAGATTTTTGTGGGACCCGGTCCATTGATGTTGGCAATGATGGAGGATCTACGAAACAAACCCCCTGCAGGTGTAACAAATGACCTACCTTTAGCCCCTCGTAACGCAACTGCCCTCATAGGTGATGCTTCAGCGCTCATAACTTTTGATGCTCCTGCCAATATACGAACATCACAAGTGAGTGAATATGTTGTTAAGAACAATAAGACTGGAGTAAAAAAGACAAGCGTTTCCAGCCCGGTCGTATTCTCCGGTTTGAAAAATGGAACTTCTTACACATTTTCAATTGTGGCAAAAAATGCATTGGGGGAATCTGTCCCAGCCATAACCAAGGCTGTCACTCCGCAAGTAAGTTGGAAAAGCAGCATCTTTGATGACAGTTCTGATGGATCAAATCTAGCTAGTACCGTCTTTAATGGAAAGCCAGTAGTGGCTTATAACGACAGTAACACCGGAGATTTAAAGCTTGCAACATTTACTGGGAAAACATGGAAAAAATCAATTGTTGACGGTCAGGGAGGACTTGGCGGAAGAACAAATAATGAGTTGGCAGGTGCGATCAGTGTGTGCGTCAATGGCGTAGGACCTCAACAAATAATGCATATTTTCTATAGCGATGCCACAGAAAAAGACCTTCGTTATGCAACATATGATGGAAAGAATTTTACTTTTGAAGTTGTTGATGGTGACGGCGCATCAATAAACAAATATGAAGACCCTATTCGTGTCCGCACTGCAAGTGACGTAAGTGTTTCTAACGCCTGTGTTGCAACAGCTTCAGATATTCAGGTTTTTTATCGTGACCAGACTCAAGGAATTACATTAGGCGCGGTCAAATCAAAGGGCAGTAGTTGGCAGTATGAACTAGTTGATGGTGATCGAGCCACTGATGGACGTAGCACTGGGGATGTGAGTTTTCACATGAAGGCTGCATTGGTGGGAAAAACTACGTATCTTGTCTATGACTCCGTTACAGGTTTTGATGAAAGAAAAAATGTAACTGCAGGTTCAGTTCGCATGGCCAGCAGAACTGGAAGTGACCCGCTCGGTTGGGAGTACCGAGAATTAGATATTGCAACTGATAAATCATTTATTGCAGGATATGATGTAGCAATCGCAAATGTAGGTGGTAGCGCTTTAATAACATGGTTAGCTGGTCCATCAACGACACCAGGAATTGCTAATGAAATTCGGTGGGTAAAACTTGATGCACCAAAGAAAATATCAAAGATTTCAAGCGGTAGTTTTGGTAGGCCAGGAGAGCATCTATCTACTGATGGCAAAACAATCATCTATAACTGTCAAGAGCGGTTGTGCGCAATAAGCACTGAAAAGAAAATCATCGGTCAAAGTTCAATTCGATTGGTCAGTAGTCCTCAACAATTAACACCAATCGATACTGTTTGGGTAAGTATCAACAAAAGTTTAAATCTACTTGCTGGAAAAAATGGGAAAGTAGTTCTACTTAAGCCGTAATTATTTAGCGTTGCGGCGCTGAATTCGTGTCTTTTTTAGAAGTTTCTTGTGCTTCTTCTTAGCCATGCGCTTGCGTCGCTTCTTGATTACGGAACCCATATGTCATGCTCTCTTTTCTATGTTTGCTCTAAATGTGTAGGACGTAAGATTACCGCGTATTTCGAACAAAAATCGAAACAATATCCCCACTTGATGTGACTACCAATGGTCCAAAATCTTTGGAATCAAGGCTTCCAATCAGCAATCTCTGACCTACTGGAGCACTATCTGCTCCTGATATAGCCCCTTTTGAGTTAAACGTGATCAATAGGGCAGTTGGAACCTTTGGATTCCATGCAAGTGCTGGAATTGCTCCACTTGAAAGAAATAGAAGTTGCGTCGAACCGGTTGTTAAAGCTGGTCCAGTCCCTGCAAATCTAAACGTCCACGATGGGACGTATCGGGATGAAAACTTTGTAACTGCTACTTCACTTTTATTACCAACAATAACTTCGCCTCCTAGAAGCAGGGAGGGGGATGTGCTATTCCAAATTCGCTTCCCTTTGTTTACCGAGCTACGAACTACCGAAGTAATCTTTAGAGACTTAGTTACTTTAACAATTACTCCATCAGTTAAACCCGCTAGTCGCTTACCTGCAATAGTTTCACTGCTTGATCCAACAAGAGTAAATGTCTTGTCTGAATTTCGCGTAACTGATTCAATGGTTGTTGAAGCTGAACCAATTTGAAGTACTTTTGAAAATAGTCCTGTAGAGCTCATAAAGACAATAAATCCTGCATTTATTTTCTCATCTGCAATTGACCCAACTATGGCAATACCTGAATCATCTAAAGCTATTGAAGTTGGAAAAATCACGTTGCTCGTAGGGGATGTATATGTTGCTACCAAAACTCCAGTTGAACTCACTTTCCAAACCGTTAGCGCCTTTAAGTCACCAATAAATGAGGTTGGGGGCATGGCTGCGTTATCTGGATTAATTGCAGTTGGTGGAGCTGTGGTTGTGGTTGCAGGCAATGGTGTTGCACCAGTAATCCAAACATCTCCTATAGAGTCAACGACTGCAGCGGTAGCAATAGAGGCCTGAGATTGATCTAACTGCAGTTTCCAGAGTTCGGTGCCAGTTGAATTAAGAGCTTTTGCGTAGGCTTTCGAATTTTGCGTACCAAATACAATGATATTTTTTCCAGAAACAACAACACCACTAACTTCGGATGGTAACCCAATAGTTGTCAGAAGCTTTAAAGAGTTAACTGTAATCTTCTTTGGAACTGCTTGCGCATTGGGTTGAATGAATAGCAGTCCGATGACTGCTAAAACGATTAACTTTTTCATGCTAATTCCTGAGCGCGATCTCGAGCCGCCTTCATCGCCTTGCTAACTAATTGCTCCAATCCATCATTAGTAAATGATTCCAAAGCAGCCGCTGTTGTTCCATTTGGGCTTGTCACATTTTTACGGAGAACGGCAGCTGTTTGGCCAGATTCTTCAAGCATTGTTGCTGCACCGACAATGGTTTGAACGGTCAGTGCAGTGGCATCTTTTTCAGTCAGTCCCAAATCCATTGCACCTAACACCATCGCCTCAACAAAGGCGAAGAAATATGCAGGTCCTGAGCCGCTGGTTGCTGTCACTGCATCTTGAAGTGATTCTTCAACTTCGATTGTTTTTCCTGCAGCACCTAAAAAACCTTCGACAAAATCTCGTTGCTCGGTAGTTACATTATGTGAAGTAGAAATCGCTGACATACCTTCTCCCAAAAGAATTGGTGAGTTTGGCATTACGCGGATAACTGGGTTTGATTGTCCAAGCACATTACTTACAAATGAGATGCTTTTCCCGGCAGCAAAGGTAACTACTAGCGTCTCTGGATCGATATGCGCTTTTATCTCTTCAAGAACAGCGGCTAAATCTTGTGGTTTCACAACCAAGAGTAAGACCTGTGCTTTTTTGACATTGTCTGCTAGATCGCTTGATTTAATTGAGTATTTACCGGTTAATTCATTAACGCGATCCAGGCGCTTTTCAGAGATAGTAATTAAATCTGGATTTAATCCATAGGTTACTAATGCAGAGATAAGTGCCTCACCCATTACTCCTGCACCAATGAGTCCAACCGTTGGCTTCTTATCCATGTAACAAGACTACCCGTTGAGCCTGTAGGCTCTGCGACTATGCCAGAAGTAAAGCCAGGATTTGCACGCGATTGGGTTGAATTCTTCGACCCAAATGATGCTGAGACAATCTTTAAATGTGACTTAACGTGGCTCACTTCCTACTGGACATGTATTTATGGCGATGGATGCCAAGGTGTTTTTAAGAATCAACCAAATTCGGGATGTTGCACAGAAGGTGCAATGTATACAGATGAGGAAGATGAAGAGCGCACTCTAAAGGCAGCAGCTTATTTAACTCCTGAAATGTGGCAGTTTTATGACCAAGCTCGCCCAAAGAAACCAGGCGGGGCACTGAGAATTTCTGAGAAAGACGAAGATGGTGATCGCAAAACTCGTCGTATTGAGGATGGTTGTATTTTCCTCAATCGCAAAGGCTATGAAGCAGAAGGTTTCACTGGATCTTTTGGTTGCGTACTTCATCATGTTGCACAGCGCGATGGAAAGCATTTTGCCGACACCAAACCTGATGTTTGTTGGCAGCTGCCACTACGCCGTAGTTTTGAAACACGCGAATACGGTGAACGTGAATATTCTGTAACCGTTATTGGAGAGTATGAGCGTCTTGCATGGGGCGATGGCGGCGAAGATTTTGATTGGTACTGCACCAGCAATAGCGATGCTCACGTAGGTACCGAGCCTGTTTATATCTCAAACAAGTACGAACTTGAACTTCTCATGGGCAAAGATGCTTACAACGAACTATCTCGCCTATGTAATGCACGAATGGAACATATCCGTGAGGCATCAGCACGCTCACTTCCACTCTTTGTAATTCAGCATCCAGCTACATTGGCTGCCCAGAAGAAATAGTCAGCCCCGTGTCATAGGCTTATCGCTATGGCCAAGGTTGAAAAAGATCCATTTCGCTGCACCGAGTGCGGCTGGACATCGCAAAAATGGGTTGGTCGTTGTGGTGAATGCCAAGCATGGGGCGCAGTTGAAGAGATTGCTGCGCCAAAGAAACTTTCACTAGTTCCGGGAAACGTAACTTCTAAAGCATTGCCAATTGGTGATGTAGATCTTTCGGCAGCACACGCCAGACCGACAGGTGTTTCTGAGTTAGACCGAGTTCTTGGCGGTGGCCTTGTTCCTGGCGCAGCAATTTTATTGGCAGGTGAACCAGGTGTAGGTAAATCAACACTGCTTCTATCAGTGGCAGCACAAAGTGCAGCAAAGGGAATTGCAGCACTTTATATCAGCGGAGAAGAATCAGCTTCACAAGTACGCCTGCGAGCGGAGCGAATTAAAGCAGTTGATCCTAAGTTGTTTATCGCATCAGAGACGGATCTGGGGGCGGTAATTGCACACATCGATGCCGTTAAACCAGAGCTAGTCATTATTGACTCAATCCAAACAATTGGAAGTTCTACTGCAGATGGCGCCCCTGGTGGAGTTACACAAGTCCGAGAAGTTGCAGGCGCGCTAATTAGAATTTGTAAAGATCGAGACATTACTTTGCTACTTGTTGGACATGTGACTAAAGATGGATCAATTGCAGGGCCACGACTTTTAGAGCACATTGTTGATGTAGTACTTCAGTTTGAAGGTGAACGCCATTCACGTTTGCGCCTTATTAGAGCAATTAAAAATCGATTTGGTGCATCAGATGAAGTCGGCTGTTTTGATTTAAGCGATTCAGGAATTGAATCCGTTCTTGATCCAACAGGTCTATTTACTTCTCGCCACGTCGAACCAGTACCGGGTACATGTGTCACGGTAACTCTTGAAGGCCGCAGACCTTTATTGGCAGAGATTCAGGCACTTGTCTCTGCTGGTCGTGAAAATGACTTCGGAAATGCACGTCGAGTTGTTTCTGGTTTGGACTCTGCACGAACATCGATGACGCTTGCTGTTTTGGAACTGCGCGCTCATATTCGAGTCGGTGGACGTGATGTCTATGCAGCAACTGTTGGTGGAATGAAAATGACAGAACCTGCCGCTGATTTAGCGTTAGCACTTGCTGTGGCCTCTGCTGCAAAATCTCTAGCCTTGCCGGCAGATCTTGTTGCAATTGGTGAAGTTGGTTTAGCTGGAGAGATCAGAAAAGTAAGTGGAGTAAATCGCAGATTACAAGAGGCCTACCGACTTGGATTTAAGAAAGCATTAGTTCCTACTGGTTCAGATGTAAAAATTCCAGGGATGGAGATTTTTGAAGTCTCACGGCTAGATGCTGCGCTACATCGGGTAAAAATCACCGGAGAATGAATCCGCTAGAAAAACCAATAGTTACTTGGTTTAAAAAGCATAAGCGCGATCTACCTTGGCGCGATACAACTCCCTGGGGTGTATTAGTCAGTGAATTTATGTTGCAACAAACTCCAGTTAATCGCGTGCTTCCAAAGTGGAATGAATGGATGCAGCGTTGGCCAACACCTGCAGAGTTAGCTAAAGCATCACCTGCAGAAGTTATAACTGCATGGGGACGACTTGGTTATCCACGAAGAGCTCTGCGCTTGCATGCAACTGCGCAGATAATCTCTGAGGATTTTAACAATCAAGTTCCAGATGATCCCGAGACACTGCAACTGTTTCCGGGAATTGGAGAATATACGGCTGCGGCAATCGCTGCTTTTGCATTTGAAAAACGGACACTTGTAATGGATGTAAACATTCGCCGTGTTCTGGTGCGAGTAATTGATGGAGAAGAACATCCAAAACCAGCTCCGACTTCGAGAGAGAGAAATTCACGTTTTAAATTATTGCCGGAGAAAAACGCTCATCTGTGGGCGGCTGCAACAATGGAACTTGGAGCAGTTATCTGCACTTCTAAAAATCCAATCTGTGAGAAATGTCCAGTTATTGATCAATGTAACTGGCATAAAAATGGGTATCCGAAATCAGATCTTGTTAGAGAATCTCAGGATTGGCATGGCACCGACCGCAAATGTCGCGGAACTATCGTTCAGGCATTGCGAGAAAATGAATCACTAACAGAGGGCGCACTCAAGAAACTATGGCCGGATCGTTCGCAGGTTGAAAAAGCGCTTATCAGTTTGCGTAAGGATCAACTCATTGAGTTAATTCCACGCAACCGCTATCGACTACCGCTTTAGATTTTCAAGTAGATAGTTGTGGCGTAGTTAAGCAGTTGGAGCTTGCGCTAAATCTTCAGGTGAATCAGGCATTGCAGACTTTGGTGCACCCTTAAAGGTGAACTCTGCTTCAGCGCCTTCACCGATGACATCTACAACAATGATTTCACCAGCCTTTAACTCACCAAACAAGATGCGCTCTGACAATGCATCCTCAATTTCGCGTTGAATGACGCGACGAAGAGGGCGTGCACCTAAGAGTGGGTCATAACCGCGATCTGCCAAAAGATCTTTAGCAGCAGGAGTTAGTTCAATTCCCATATCTTTGTTCTGCAAACGCTCATCAAGATTTTTCAGCATCAAATCTACAATTTCGATGATCTGTGGCTTAGTTAACTGATGGAAGACAATTACATCATCGATGCGGTTGAGGAACTCAGGACGGAAGTGTGACTTCAATTCATCAGTTACTTTGCCCTTCATACGCTCATAGTTAGTTAAGTCATCACCAGAGTTAGCAAAACCAAGACCTTGCGATTTAGAGATATCGCGAGTTCCAAGGTTAGTAGTCATGATGATGACAGTGTTTTTAAAGTCAACCGTGCGTCCTTGTGCATCGGTTAGGCGGCCATCTTCTAGAACTTGAAGTAAAGAGTTAAAGATATCTGGGTGTGCCTTTTCAATCTCATCAAAGAGAACTACAGAGAAAGGACGGCGGCGAACTTTTTCAGTTAGCTGTCCGCCTTCGTCGTATCCAACATAACCTGGAGGCGCGCCAAATAAACGTGATGCGGTGTGGCGTTCAGAGTATTCAGACATATCAAGCTGAATCAATGCATCCTGATCACCAAACAAGAACGAGGCAAGTGTTTTTGAAAGCTCAGTCTTACCAACACCAGATGGTCCAGCAAAGATGAATGATCCACCTGGACGGCGTGGATCCTTAAGTCCGGCACGTGTACGGCGAATAGCTTTTGATAGGGCCTTAATAGCCTGCTCTTGACCAATCACACGATTGTGCAGCTCTGTTTCCATATTAAGAAGACGTGCAGTTTCTTCCTCTGTTAACTTAAAAACAGGAATTCCAGTTGATAGCGAAAGCACTTGTGCAATCAATTCTTCATCAACTTCGGTGACCTTATCCAAGTCAGTTGCTTTCCAATTCTTTTCTGCTTCTTGTTTTTCGATGATAAGGGTCTTTTCCTTATCGCGAAGAGTTGCTGCTAGTTCAAAGTCCTGACCGTCAATTGCAGACTCTTTTTCTTTGCGTGCATTTGCGATTTTGTCATCGAATTCACGAAGCTCAGGTGGCGCGGTCATACGCTTAATACGAAGACGTGAACCAGCTTCATCAATCAGGTCAATTGCTTTATCTGGCAAGAAACGGTCAGAAACATAACGATCAGCCATGTTTGCAGCGGCCGCTAAAGCACCATCTGTAATTGAGACTCGGTGATGTGTTTCGTAGCGATCGCGTAACCCTTTGAGAATTTCAATTGTGTGAGCAACTGTTGGCTCTTTTACTTGAATTGGTTGGAAACGGCGCTCTAGAGCTGCATCCTTTTCAACATGCTTGCGGTACTCGTCAAGAGTTGTTGCACCGATTGTCTGTAGCTCACCACGTGCAAGCATTGGCTTGAGAATACTTGCAGCATCGATTGCACCCTCTGCCGCTCCTGCTCCAACCAAGGTGTGGATCTCATCGATGAACAAAATAATATCCCCACGAGTTTTAATCTCTTTGAGCACTTTCTTTAAGCGCTCTTCAAAGTCTCCGCGATATCGACTACCGGCAACAAGTGCGCCTAAGTCAAGTGAATAAACCTGCTTATCTTTGAGTGTTTCAGGAACATCATTTTTGAAAATTGCTTGTGCAAGTCCTTCAACTACAGCTGTTTTTCCAACACCCGGCTCACCGATTAGCACTGGGTTATTTTTTGTACGTCGTGAAAGAACCTGCATAACTCGTTCAATTTCATTTTCGCGACCGATAACGGGATCAAGTTTTCCTTCACGGGCAGCTTGAGTAAGGTTTCGACCAAATTGATCTAGTACTAATGATGTTGATGGCGTTCCTTCTGCAGGACCTGCCTGAACAGATTCTTTTCCTTGGTAACCAGAAAGTAATTGAATTACTTGCTGACGAACTCGATTTAAGTCTGCGCTAAGTTTTACTAGAACTTGTGCTGCAACTCCTTCACCTTCGCGAATTAAACCCAAAAGAATATGTTCAGTACCAATGTAGTTGTGTCCTAACTGCAACGCTTCGCGAAGTGAAAGCTCGAGAACTTTCTTTGCGCGCGGAGTAAATGGAATATGCCCACTTGGTGCCTGTTGTCCTTGACCAATGATCTCTTCAACTTGAGCTCGAACGCCTTCTAATGAGATACCAAGTGATTCGAGAGCTTTTGATGCAACGCCTTCACCCTCATGGATCAGACCAAGCAAGATGTGTTCGGTACCGATGTAATTGTGATTGAGCATGCGTGCTTCTTCTTGGGCCAATACGACAACGCGTCGGGCTCGGTCGGTAAAGCGCTCAAACATGGGCGGTGCTCCTTTAGATCGTTCTGTCGTTAAGCCTAATACCTGCAGGCACAAGCCCGCGAGGTGGATTGCTTATGCCTGTTACAACCCCAAATGTGGCGGGGTTATGCCCGAAATAGGGCTAAATCTGGGGGTAATTTTTGAGCTTTTTGAGCATTACTTTCGACTCAGTTCCCTTACAGCTCTTTGAGCATTCGGGTATTTCCCAGAGTATTTGGCTTTACCGATTCAAGATCCAAGAATTCGGCAACACCAGCATCGTAGGAGCGCAATAGTTCGTCATAAATTTCAGGAGCAACGGGAGTTCCTTCAATAACTTGAAATCCGTGACGGCCAAAAAACTCAGTTTCAAAAGTTAAACAAAATAACCTTTTGATTCCAATTTCTTGGGCACGCGAAATTATTGACTCCAAAATCTGATGACCGACACCTTGGCCACGAAGTTTTTCAACAACAGCAACTGTTCGAACTTCAGCCAAATCTTCCCAAAGAACATGTAGTGCTCCACAACCAACTACATCATTTCCATCTATCGCAACTGTGAACTCTTGCACGCTCTCATAAAGAGTTACAGTTTCTTTTGTAAGCAGGCGACCCTGTGGAGAATAAGAATCAATCAGCTGACGAATTCCTTTGATGTCACTGGTGCGTGCTGGGCGTATCTGCATTAATTAATCCAGTTCCGGTTTTACAAGTGGGAACAGAATAGTCTCGCGAATTCCGAGTCCAGTAAGGGCCATTAACAATCGATCAACACCCATACCCATTCCACCGGTGGGTGGCATTGCAAACTCCAATGCACGTAAGAAATCTTCATCAACCTGCATCGCTTCTAAATCTCCTTTAGAGCCAAGTGTTGCTTGCTCAACTAAGCGATCACGCTGAACTACAGGGTCAACTAGTTCGGAATAACCAGTTGCTAACTCAAAACCATCGACATACAGATCCCACTTCTCAGAAACACCTGGATGTTCACGGTGGGCACGAACTAGCGGTGAAGTATCCAATGGAAAGCCCATGACAAATGTAGGTTCAATTAGTTGATCTTTGGCGACATGTTCAAATATTTCTTCAGCTAATTTACCTGTAATCCACTTGGGATCGACCTTCATCCCAAGTTTTTCAGCAATCTTCTTAAGTTCTGCTATTGGCGTTAATGCAGTTACGTTTTGACCTACACTCTTTGAAATTGCCTCATATAACGAGATTTGTTTCCATTGCCCACCCAAATTTGCTTGTCTACCATCGTGGTGGGTTACAACATGTGAGCCAGATATAGCCATTGCAGCATTTTGGACAAGGTTGCGAGTTAAATCTGCCATAGAAAGCCAGTCACCGTATGCCATGTAACTTTCGATCATTGCAAACTCAGGCGAGTGTGAAGAATCTGCTCCCTCGTTGCGAAAGTTTCGGTTGATCTCAAACACGCGTTCAATTCCACCCACAACACAACGCTTGAGAAAAAGCTCTGGAGCGATCCGAAGATAGAGATCCATATCGTAGGCATTTGAGAAAGACTTAAATGGGCGTGCAGCAGCACCACCATGCATTACCTGCAACATTGGAGTTTCTACTTCAATGAATTCCTCTTTTTCAAAAGTATCTCGTAGTGATTTCATGACAGTTGGACGCAATCGCGCATTAGCTCGAGCCTCTGGGCGAACGATTAGATCTACATAACGCATCCGTACTCGAGTCTCTTCTGACATTGGTTTGTGATCATTTGGCAATGGACGAAGTGACTTCGATGCCAATGCCCAAGAGTTGGCAAGAATTGAAAGCTCACCGCGCTTAGATGTAATAATTTCACCCGTGATGGAAACAATGTCACCTAAATCGATATCTGATTTCCAGGAATCAAGTGCATCTTGACCAACTTTATCCAGAGATAACATCGCCTGAAGTTCTGTGCCATCACCTTCACGTAAAGTTGCAAAGCACAGTTTGCCTGTGTCACGCTTAAAAATAATACGTCCTGTTAATGACTCGGTGTCACCGGTTGCAACATCGATCTCTAAGCCAACGTATTTTTCACGGATCTCACCAAGAGATTTTGTGCGCGGTACTGAAACTGGGTATGGCTCAATATCTCGTGCGATTAAGGCAGCACGTTTTTCCCTGCGGATTCGAAGTTGTTCAGGCAGATCTTCTTCAACGCTAGGGTTTGAAGCAGAACCTGCTGTGTTATCAGTGCTCATAGGTTGGCAAGTCTACAGACTCAAGCATTTCGCTCATGAATTAGACGAAGTCCAATCAATGTTAAATCAGGCTCATGGTGCTCAATGGTTTCTGAAACACCCACAATCAAGGGTGCCAACCCACCTGTAGCAATAACTATTGGTTTTTCAGAATAGGAATCCGCAAGTTCTGTAGTAATCCGATCCACTAAACCATCTACTTGGCCTGCAAATCCAAAAATTGTTCCTGACTGCAAGGCTTCAACAGTATTTTTACCGATCACATTTTTTGGTTTAATCAACTCGATTTTGCGAAGCTGCGCTGCTCGTGCGGCAAGTGCATCTACTGAGATTTCTATACCTGGAGCTAACGCACCGCCTAGAAACTCGCCTTTTGGTGAAACAACATCTAGATTTGTTGAAGTACCAAAATCTACAACAATGGCTGGTCCCCCAAAAATTGTATGGGCAGCTAGAGTATTCACAATTCGATCAGCGCCAATCTCTTTTGGATTATCAACTAGAAGCGGAACTCCTGTTTTTGTTCCTGGCTCAACGATGGTTACTCGAATATCTGCGAAGTAATCAGCGATCATGCTGCGCAGTTCCCGCAAAGTTGCAGGGACCGTAGAACAGATAGAAAGTCCACTTAAACTGTAATCTTCAATTAACGCTCGATACTGAAGCCATAATTCATCTGCTGTACTACGTGGATCTGTTTTAACGCGCCATGAGCGAATCAACTCTTTTTTGTCAAAAATACCTAGGACAGTATTTGTATTACCTACATCTACAGTTAGTAGCATCTCTATCTCCCTGCCATTGGCATATTGTCAATTAAACGAACTCCTTCAACCCAGCCAGCAATAATTGCCCTCTTGGATTGTGTGGTTTCTGTTGCAATAGAAAAATCATTTTCATCAATAACAGTTGCGTAATCTTTTTTAAATCCTGCTTCTGTTGAAAGTGTGGAGTTTAGAATCTCAATGGCAATTTCTACAGTTGGAGCTAGCCTGGCTGCAGAGAGTGCTCGATTAACAACGAGTCCACTATTTCGACCCTCTTGGGTTAAGCGGAGATTACGTGACGACATTGCCAAACCATCAAATTCACGGACTGTTGGTACGCCAATAATTTCTACCTTGCTTTTCATCGCCTTGATTATCGAAAGTTGTTGAAAATCCTTTTCACCAAAAACCGCTTTGCTTGGTTTAGTCAGAGCAAATAAGCGATTGACAACTGTGACAACTCCATCAAAGTGACCTGGTCTGGATGCGCCTTCAAAAATTGAGCCTAAAGGACCAGCGTTAAGGGTTTGAAAGCCTTCTGGATAAAGATCTTCAAATTCAGGAAACCAAACCTGCGTTGCCCCGGCAATAGTTGCAATTTCAATATCGCGTTCTGGGGTTCGTGGATACTTTTCAATGTCTTCTTTGTTTTCAAATTGAAGTGGATTAACAAAAATACTGACTATCACTTCTTTGTCCAGAGTTCGAGCACGCTTGATCAAGGCTTGGTGGCCTTTATGTAAGGCACCCATTGTTGGGACTAATACGCTCATTTAAAGTGGCTCCAGTCCTTTCAGGTACCGGGCGAGATGCTCAAAGTTTAGCGCTAAGCAGGCAGATGTTCCAAAAGATCTTTTATCTTTCCATGAGTTAGCAGGATTGCATCAGGCTCAATTTCTAACCACGGTTCCAAAACAAATCTGCGCTCATGAGCCCGTGGGTGCGGCAGCGTTAACTCGTCAGCTTTACTAATCAAATCTGCATATTGAATGAGATCTAAATCGATTGTGCGTGGCCCCCAACGCTCAATGCGTTCTCGTCCTAATGTTTTTTCTATACCGTGGAGCACTGCTAGCAAATCAATGGCAGGCAAGTTGCTGTCAATTATGCAGACAGCATTTAAAAACTTTGGTTGCTCCGGACCGCCCACTGGATCTGTTGTGATGTATGAAGAAACAGATTGAACATCGGTGGCTTCGCGCAACAGTGTAATTGCAATATCCAAATTCTCTTTCGGGTTACCCAAATTAGCACCCAGTGAGATGACGGCTTTCATCGAACTTTATTAACGACAACTGAAATGTCGTGGATTTTTAAACCCACAGGGGCTTGAGGCTTATGAACTGTCACTGTTACCGACTTTATCTTTGAATTTGAGCTCAAAATTCTTTCTGCAATTCTGTATGCCAATTTTTCAATTAAATTAACAGGGTCTGTTGTAATCTCTTGATGCGTTAGCTCTGTAATAGCAGCGTAGTTAACAGTATCTTCAATGGCATCTGAATGTGCAGCTTGCGCTAAATCTAGATCCAATTTCAAATCTACATAAAAGTCCTGGCCATTTGTTCGCTCATTTTCAAATAAACCGTGAAATCCGTAACCATGGATACCAGTGATAACTATTTGATCACTCATAATTCCAAGGCCTCCTTGTGTGGTTTAACGGAATGAACTCTAACGGCCCAAACTCCTGTTCCCTTAAGTCTTTTTGTTAAATTCACTGTTGCCTCCTCTCGTTGATCGGGAGAATCACCACCTAGAAATCTCTTGCGAGAGCCACCCACTAACACCGGATAACCCAAATCCACGAAACGATCAATCGCATCAATTATCGCCCAGTTATGATCGACATCTTTTGCAAAACCAAGACCAGGATCAATAACCAAATTTTCTTTTGCTACTCCAGCTGCTAGGGCAAGTTGAATACGCACTTCTAACTCCGAAATAACCTCTGCGACAACATTCTTATAGATTGCTTTTGAATTCATATCTTTAGAGTGTCCGCGCCAATGCATCGCAATATATGGAACCTTTAACTTGGCAGCAGTTGTAAGCATTTTGGCATCTGATTGACCTGCACTGACATCATTTATTATTGATGCACCTGCTTTTATTGCCGCTTCTACAACACCAGAACGCATCGTATCAATACTTATTCTTACGTTGGCATTCCTAGCAAAGGGAGCTAATTTTTCAATTACTGGAATTGTTCGTTGCAACTCTTCGTTTTCATCAACTCGCTCTGCTCCTGGCCGAGTTGATTCCCCGCCAATATCAATGATATCTACGCTTTCTGCAATCATTTCTAATCCGCGTGCTACTGCAGCATCTGATTGATTATGTCTTCCACCGTCTGCGAAGGAATCTGGAGTTACATTTAGAATTCCCATCACTAACATAAAACTAGCCTCTGGTTATTAAGGCGATTGCTTCAGCGCGAGTTGCCGCATTGTTTAGCGCGCCACGCACTGCAGATGTTGTAGTGCGTGCCTGTGATTTCTTCACGCCTCGCATCGACATACAAAGATGTTCGCAGTCAATAATCACAATAACTCCCAGTGGATTTAAAATTTCGACCATAGCATCTGCAATTTGAGTTGTTAAACGCTCTTGAACTTGTGGGCGCTTGGCATAAACGTCAACTAATCGCGCTAATTTTGATAGACCCGTAATTTTGCCTCGTGGAATATAACCAATGTGGGCTACACCATGAAATGGAGTGAGATGGTGTTCACAATGTGAAAAAACTTCAATATCTCTAACAATCACTAATTCTTCATGGCCAATATCAAAAGTTGTCGTTAAGACATCCTCTGGTGATTGCCATAGGCCTTCGAAGTTTTCTGACATTGCTCGAGCCACACGCGCAGGAGTTTCCTTTAGGCCTTCGCGATCTGGATCTTCTCCGAGTGCAAGTAAAAGTTCTCGAACAGCTTTTTCCGCACGTTCTTGATCATATGGCGCTTTTGCTCGACCATCAGTTACGGTCAACTTATTTATCGTCACTTACAGCCTTTTTACGTCGTGTTGGTTTTTTCGATTCTGTTGTCGTTTCAATAACAATGCGTTCTGGAACATCAACGGGAGGTTGAGAAGATGGAACGCGTGTTGCAGAACCAGTCCATGCAACTCTTGCTGTGACTTTTTTTACCTTCTTAAAGATTGCCGCGATCTCATCCTTATTGAGAGTTTCTTTCTCCAAAAGCTCAATAACCATTTCATCAAGGATTTTACGGTTGGCAACCAAAATATCAAACGCTTCCTGGTGAGCATTTTCGATTAAGGTTCGAATTTCACGGTCAACAATTCCAGCAATGTTTTCACTGTAATCACGCTGGTGGCCATAATCGCGCCCCATAAATGGTTCAGTGCTTCCACCGCCTAATTTAATTGCGCCAATTGCTGAGGTCATTCCATATTGGGTAACCATTGCTCGCGCAAGCGCAGTTGCTTTTTCAATGTCATTTGCTGCACCCGTTGATGGATCATGGAAAATCAACTCTTCTGCCGCACGCCCACCAAGAGAGTAGGCCAATTGGTCTAATAACTGATTTCTAGTTGTAGAGTATTTATCTTCATCTGGTAAAACCATTGTGTATCCCAATGCGCGGCCACGAGGCATGATTGTTACTTTGTGAACTGGATCGGTATGCGGCAATGCGTGTGCAACAAGTGCGTGACCTGCCTCGTGATAAGCAGTGACTCTGCGTTCTTCATCACTCATCAAGCGAGATTTTCTCTGTGGTCCAGCCATTACACGATCAATAGCTTCATCAAGTTCTAAATTACCGATATCAGCTTTATTCTCACGGGCAGATAAGAGCGCTGCTTCATTGATAACACTTGCAAGATCGGCGCCGGTGAAGCCAGGTGTGCGTCTTGCATAGTCAACTAATTTCACTGATGAATTAATTGGCTTACCTTTTGAATGAATCTCTAAAATCGCTTCACGACCCTTTAGATCAGGACGATCTACTGCAATTTGGCGATCAAAGCGACCTGGGCGAAGCAACGCTGGATCCAAAACATCTGGACGATTAGTAGCAGCGATCAAAATAACTTTTGAGTTCTCTTCGAAACCATCCATCTCTACAAGGAGTTGATTAAGGGTTTGTTCGCGCTCATCATGCCCGCCACCCATACCTGCGCCACGCTGACGTCCGACAGCGTCGATTTCATCGATAAAAACAATTGCAGGCGCATTCTCTTTTGCTTGAGTAAATAGATCACGAACTCTTGCAGCTCCGACACCTACAAACATTTCAACGAAATCTGAACCTGATATGGAATAAAAAGGCACACCAGCTTCACCTGCGACTGCACGAGCCAATAACGTTTTACCGGTTCCTGGCGGACCGAAGAGCAAAACACCCTTTGGAATCTTTGCCCCCAACGGTGCGTATTTTTCTGGCTTCGCAAGAAAATCTTTAATCTCATCTAACTCTGCAAGTGCTTCATCGGCACCTGCCACATCTTTGAATTTCGTTTTCGGGACATCGTTGTTTTGTAGTTTTGCTCTTGATTTACCAAATTGGAAAACTTTATTTCCACCTTGAGCCTGGCTCATCATCCAGAAGAACAAGAATCCAATCAGTAAAAACGGCAGGATTGAAAACAAGAATGAGACAAACATGGATTGTGATGGGACTTTAACGTTCCAACCTTTTGGTGGTGGATTGCCTGTTAGAGCATCAATAATCGTAGGTTCCTGGCGAGCAACATAAAATGCTTCAACTTTTTCAGAACCATTAATTCGATTTCCAGGTGTTAAAATCAAACGAATTTTTTGTTGTCTATCAACTATTTCTGCCGAGAGAACTTGAGTTTTTGAGATCGCATCAATTGCTTGTGATGTTTCAATCTGAGTGTATTTATTGCCGGCCGAAGAGATTTGACCCAAAGCTGTCACAGCAAATATTGCAGCAATGATCCAAAACAATGGACCACGAAGAATTTTACCAGTGCGCGTCGTAGGCTTCTTGTTTGGCTTTTTTGTAGAAGCTTTTTCCGGTTGCTTACTAGAGAAACTTTTCTTAATCTGCTTCTTTGGTTTTTGCACTTGTGACATGGGTTCTTTTTCTCGTTTCTACAAATTACTCGTACATGTGCTTAGCAAGCACACCGATAAAGGGAAGGTTGCGATACTTTTCATCAAAATCTAGGCCGTAGCCGATTACGAAGTCCTTTGGAATATCAAAGCCAACATATTTAACGTTCACTTCAATCTTTGCAGCTTCTGGTTTGCGTAATATCGAAAGGATCTCAACAGATCCAACTCCTCGTGATTCTAAGTTTGACTTGAGCCATGAAAGCGTCAACCCTGAATCAACGATGTCTTCAATGATCAAAACATTACGACCAGTTATATCGCGATCTAAGTCTTTAAGAATTCGAACTACACCACTTGATTTTGTTCCCGATCCGTAAGATGAAACTGCCATCCAATCCATATCAACGTGACGTTGAAGGGCGCGAGAAAAATCTGCAACAGCCATTACTGCACCTTTTAAAACACCGACAAGCAAAAGGTCTTTACCTTCGTAATCTTTTCCAACTTCAATTGCGAGTTCTTTGATTCGAGTTTGCAACTGTTCTTCTGTAACGATTACGCGTTCGATATCGCCTTTGACTGCTTCTAGATCCACGGTTCTCCCTATGGTCGCTGCGGTGAGAGCGAAAGTCTGCCCGAAATTCTCTCAACCTTCACACCGCCAGGAAGATTGGTAGCCCCTTGCCCGCTCCAAGCCGTGATCAACGCCTCAACCACGCTCACATGATCTGCAGTGACTGAACCCAATGGGGCTCCTGCGGCATAGATCGCAATCCGTAACACCCGGGTTCGAATGGCCTTGGGCATTGCCTCTAAGTGGGCACACTCTAAATCTGCCAAATCTAATTTCAACGCCTCACGTTCGGCCCAATGATCTAGTGCATCTGCATCTTCACGAAGCAAGTGTGAACTGCGAGCAAGAGCTTCAGAGATTCCAGGACCGATGGTTTTTTCTAAAACTGGAATAGCTTCCTTGCGAACCCGAACTCGAGCAAACTGTGAATGTTGATTTTGTGGATCTTTCCAAAAGATTAAATCTGATTGTTCACAGTAGCTTTCAGTTGTTTCTCGAGTAAGCCCAAGAAGTGGACGAACAAAAATCCCCGTATGTGCTGCCATTCCAGAAAGTGAACGAGTTCCCGATCCTCGAGCAAGTCCTAACAAAACTGTTTCAGCTTGATCATCTTGTGTATGTCCCAGAAAAACCGCC
>Ga0315903_10002883_pt1 | contig 24568 bp, 19 predicted proteins | sample LakEriMetagenome_7_FD_203524 | JGI IMG/M metagenome (GOLD analysis project Ga0315903, IMG submission 203524) | Freshwater fungal communities from buoy surface, Lake Erie, Ohio, United States - Buoy 2 MA119 | ecosystem: Environmental > Aquatic > Freshwater > Lake | place: USA: Lake Erie, Ohio... | reverse complement strand
CTCAGGGCGAAGGCCCGTCATCAGAATAAAAACTGCTATAATGGTATGTTGTTTATAACAATTTGATAAAAAAGCGATATAATTAGAATACAATGACTATATCTAAAGCACAGTGGGATATGGATGGGGACAACGTTCGTTTGTCTATGCCATTCAGCAAGGTTGACCAGGAGCGTAGAATCGTTTCTGGATTTGCCACACTTGATAATGTAGACAAGCAAGCAGATATAGTAACTACGGAAGCATCTCTCAAGGCATTTGCCAAGTTCCGTGGCAACATACGTGAAATGCACCAGCCAATTTCTGTTGGCAAAATGGTTAATTTTAAAGAAGACAGATACTTTGATCCAGAAAGCAAAAAATTCTATTCTGGCGTTTTTGTGTCTGCATATATTTCAAAGGGTGCACAAAACACCTGGGAAAAAGTTTTAGACGGTACACTTTCTGGTTTTTCTATTGGTGGTAAGATGAACAAATACGATGATATGTACGATGAAAAAATGGAAAAGACCATTCGCATAATTAAAGACTATGATCTAATTGAGCTATCTTTGGTAGATAATCCAGCAAATCAGTTTGCAAACATTCTGTCTGTTGAAAAGGTAAATGGTGTAGATATGATTAAGGGAGAGAACCTTGACGTTGAATTTGAGAATGTTTTCTGGGATAGAGAAAACGGCATCGTAAAGGTATCATCAGAAGAAATAGAAGAGAGTCCAATTAATGGAACTCTAATGAAAAACATAGGTTTCGTTGAAAAAAATGACAGCGAAAAATCAGAAATGATAAAGTTCTTAGTTGATAGTGCTAAAGGCATTAATACTTCTAAGATGAAAAAGGAGGAAGATCCTATGAACGAAACAACTGAAAACATCGTTGAAAAGAACGATGACGTAGTTGAGCAAGCACAGGTCGCTCCAGAGGCAGATGCCGAAACCACAGCTGATGTAGAGAAGGCCTATTCTGAAGAAGACAAGGACAAGGAAGAAAAGTCCATGGACGAAGAGGAAAAGAAGGCTGACGACATGAAGGAAGACGAAGAAGAAACAATGAAGTCTGAAGACATGGAAGAAGAGGCTAAGGAAGAAGTATCAAAGTCAGACGAAGTTATTGCCACTGCAGTAGCTGACATTAAAGACACTCTAACATCAGCCTTTAGCGATCTAGCTGAAACTGTAAAGTCTTTGCACGAGCAGGTTTCAGAACTAAACAAATCTCTTGGCATCGTCAAGGGAGAGCTATCTTCTGTAAAAGGAGAGCTTTCTCAGGCCAAGTCAGAATTTGACAATTTTGGAAAGCGAGTAGATGCTGTGGAAGCAGACACCGCTTTTCGTAAGTCTGGCGATCTAGGCGAGATCGTACAGGATCAACCAGAAAAGGTTGAAAAATCCCTATGGGGCGGACGTTTCCTCAAAACTGCCGACTTATTTAGATAAGAAAAAAATCACTTAGGAGGTGACAATATGTCGGAAGAGATTATTAAGAATCAGCCAGGTGAATCTGGTGAACTAGGTGGCACTGCTCCTGGTACTTTCCAAGGTCAGGGTGCGTTTGCATCTGGTGGTGTTGGTGGAGTAACAGATCCAGGCCTTAACACACTGGGTAACATCCCTAACGCTGAATATGGTCTAACAACTGGACCAAACGCTGTAAATCCTTCGGGTGACGCAGGCAGTGGTATTCTACGCCCTGAACAGGCACGTAGGTTTATTGACTACGTATGGGATGCAACTGTACTCGCCAAGGATGGTCGCCGTGTAACTATGCGAGCTAACACCATGGAACTTGAGAAGGTTAACGTTGGTGAGCGTGTAATTCGTGCTGCAGCCCAGGCTGTAGGTAACTACGAAAACACTGGTGCTCAGTTCTCTAAGGTTGAACTATCAACCAAGAAGATCCGTCTTGACTGGGAAGTCTCAGCTGAGGCTCTTGAAGACGGTATTGAGGGGGCTGCACTAGAAGATCACCTAGTTCGTTTGATGACAAATGCATTTGCAAATGACATCGAAGACCTAGCAATCAATGGTACAGGAACTGGCTCAGACGCATTCCTTTCAATTATGAATGGTTTCGTTAACAAGGTAAAGACCAACGGAGATGCACACGAAGCTGTCGTAACAGTAGCTGACAATGCATGGACTCCAGAGGTTATGCAGGAAATTATTCTTGCTATGCCACGTAAGTATCGTGCAATCAAGTCGAACCTAAAGTTCTACGCAGGTACTGACGCATTCCAGGGTATCGTTAAGAACAACGGTACACTATCTGACGCAATTGCCGAGGCTCTTGGAAAGAATGGTAACACTGCAGCTAACACTCAGGCTTACCTAGATGGACAAGGCCAGACATTTGGTGGTGCTCGCACTACCCGTGTTCTAGGAATTGACGTTCAGGAAGTTCCTTACTACCCAGATGGTTACATTGACCTCACATTCCCAGCCAACCGTGTTTGGGGATTCCAGAGAGACATCACTGTAAACCGCATGTACCAGCCAAAGAAGGACACAATTGAATACACAGTATTCGTTCGCTTTGGTGTACAGTGGGAGGAAGAGGACGCTATTGCGTTCGCTGACGCTGCTTCAGACGCATAGTCTGTAAAGCCAAAATTGAGGGGGCAGGGGCATCTAGCTCCTGCCCTCTTATTCATTAATCTGTTATAATTAATTAATATAAGGAGAATATATGTCAGAAGAAAATAAGAATGAGGATGTTGTTCCTGTGGCAGCAGAAAATAATGATGTTGTGGCAACAGAAGAAAATACAATTGACCTCATGCCATTAATTGAAAAGTATGAAGAAGCGGTTGCAGAACAAGAAGCTAGGCTAAATGCACCAGAAAATGTAATTTCTAGTGGTGCTGGATTAATTCCAGCCGAAGAGATTACAGTTCAGGCTATGACTGCAGTTGAAAACGGAGTTATTGGAACTGGAACTGTTATTAAGAAGGCAAAGCCATCTGCTAAGAAGCAAGAAGCAAAGTCAGAAAAGGTAGCTATTTTTTCAACCAAAAATGTTACTTGGAGTTCTGTAGGAAAGGTTTATAGGGGATACAATCTAGTAAGCCCAGAGCAGGCTGAAAAGTGGCTAACTCGTAGCCACATTAGGACTGTAACACCAGAAGAGCTTGCAAAGGCACGGGAGAACAATAACTAATGGAAATATTGAGAGTTCCGCCATATAATACTGATGTAACCATTACTGTTGCTTTACCAAGCACAGAATATGAGTATACAGTTCTGGATATGGCGGACTCTTCAATAACCAGCGGCGAGGCAACATCAAATCTATCTTCGAAAATAACAATATCTTTACCAGCATTTTATGATAATACTTACGTCATATCTATTAATGATGACGAATATATTGTAGATGTAGTAAGGCCATATGTTGATCCAAATACAAAAGGAGAGACGGCCACTGACGTTGAAGAATATAGAAAAAACGAAGAACTTGCTAGAGCCATTATTGATTCAGTAATTGAAGATGGCTTTTATTATAAAAAGAAAGCCTACTCTATAACTGGTCTTGGTGCAGATATTTTGCCAGTATGGGGAGATATCAAGAAGCTTTTAAAGCTATATGAAAATAATGTTTTAATTTTTGATGCAGATAATCCAGATGACTATTTAATTCACTATGAAGTTGCCAATGGTGGACTAGGCATTCAGGAAAAAACAACAGAGGTAATAAATAGAAATGAGTCTGCACCTACACTGCTTCCTGCAGCAGGCTCAGATATGTTAGATTTAAATTTTGTTTATAGAGGATTTCCAAGAAGCTTTGACTATCTTGTCGTTGGAGAATTTGGATATAAAAAGATTCCATCAGATATTGTCAGAGCAACAGAGTTGCTTGTAGAAGATATTGCTTGTGGAAGATTAGATTATTACAAGAGATACATATCTGATTACAATACAGACCAGTTTAAAATTAAGTTTGATGCTGGCGTTTTTGACGGGACGGGGAATATTCTGGTAGACAAGATACTTTCAAAGTATCGTAGGCCTATTAAGACATTGGGAGTTTTGTAATGGCATGTGGAGACAAAACAGACTTTGCATTTCCAATGGAAGCAGATATATTTTATCCAATAGTGGAGCAAGGCCCACTTGGCAATGTTAAGAAAAATTGGATTTTAGATAGAACAGTTGCATGTAATTTTAATACCACTGGAACAGCCTGGAAAGAAGAAGTAAAGCCAAATGTCGATCTTACTCAAGATAACATTATGTTAGGCAGAACTAAAGAAGATTTAAGGATTTCAAGCAGGCAGGCTAGCAGTTCAATAACAAACATTATTGTTACAAATATAAGAGATAAAAACTGCAATCCTTTATACGTAGAAACGTCTGGCCCCAGAAAGGGAAAGTCCACTATATTTGAAATTGCAACAAACCAGCCTTTTGTTGGGCCATTTGGAAATGTTGAATACTACAAGATAGTTATTCGTAGATCAGAAAACCAGGCGGCAGATATATAATGATAGCCTTAAAGATTAATAATAAACAGTTTATGAGAGATATGGACAACACTATTGGCTATATGTTTGGGTTTATTGATGGTGTAAAGCAGGGCTTTCCTTCGTTTTTAAGACAGCTTGGTGCTGTTTCTGTAGAAGGCCTAAAACAATATATTGATTCTAATGCCAGAGTAAATTCACAACTAATGCATCACGTATATGAGTGGTACCAGACTGGGTCCCCAGATGCTAGATTATTTGATATATCTTATATAGTAAATGGCGGAGGTCTTTCTTTTAATTCTACATTTAAACAATCTACATCTGTAAAAAATGGATCAAAGGTTCCATTTTATAATAAAGCAGAGATTATGGAAAATGGCATCCCAGTAACTATTGTTCCAAAACAAAGAGTTCTTGTATTTGAAGAAAATGGCGAGCAGATATTTACTTCTAAGCCAGTCACGGTTGATAACCCTGGAGGAATGGTTGAGGGAGAGTATAAAAAGGTTTTTGATTCATTCTTTGGCAGATACTTTAGACAATCATTTTTAGAAATTACTGGAATAGCAACTTATTTGCGTAACCCAAGAGACTTTAGTATAAACTTTAGCTCTGGTAAAAGAGGCGGAAGATCTAGGGGCATTAATGTTGGTAAAAGATGGATTCAGAAGGCAGGATTAGTATAATGGCAATATCATACCCACCAATTTTTATTAATGATTATTTATCACAAAAGATACCATCAGCACTTGGTAGGGAAAGATTTACTGCTGGAATAATGAGGTTTTTTCCAGTTGCTCCCACAGATTTACAGGCACTTACAGAGACATTCCCAGAGGCATCTGCCGATGTTTTTGCAGTATATGACAGAATGTTTAAAATGCGTAGAAGGCCATTTCCACACATTAAAGATGAGCAGTTGCTGTATTACTTCTATAAAATGCACAGCGATCCAGAGGCTTTAATTTTTGCTACTCAAGTGGTTCAAGACTTGTTAGATCGTGGAGATGAGTCTGCACAAGATCTTAATGATTGGATTATTAATAGTCCAGACTATAATCCAGTAACAGGACTTTACAAAGAAGAGTTTTCCCCAGTATATTTCCATGAAATTAAGATATACCAGCTAGAAGAAACAAGGGATATTATTGACTTTGGAACGGCTAGAACCTATGCTGGAAATAAGATAATTATTGACTATTGCTACCATACAAAGGGTTATGGAGCTGGTGGTAATGCCACTTATAACGATACAGTTCTTTAATAAAATACTGATATAATTAACTTGAGGAAACATCGCCCACTTATTCCATATAGAAAAAAGAGGTGAAAATTATGGCATATTCAAGAGGTACAAGCAATAATATTATTGTTGGTGCAGCCGCTTTGTTTACTTACGAAGACGGTCCGCTTCCAGCTGCTGGTATTCTTCCTGGTTACGAAGCTGACGTTTCGTACCGTGAGACACTAAGCGATGAGGCAGGATTCCGTAACGTAGGTTACACAATGAACGGTCTAGAAATCGTCTTCCAGCCAGACTTCGGTGAAGTTCAGGTTGACCAGGTTCTAGACGTTGCTAAGCTATTCAAGCAGGGTATGCAGGTTAACTTAAACACCACATTCGCTGAAGCTACACTAGAAAACCTTCTGTTTGCACTTGCTGCTAACGAAAATGACCTAGGTGCAGCTGACGGATCTGGAGACGTTACAATGAACCTGTCCGCAGGTGACATTGGAGAGTGTCCAGTAGAGCGTGGTTTAGTTGCTGTTGGTCCTGGTACTGGTGACTGTGAGGCAGGCTCTTCTATTGAGCGTGTTTATGTTGCTTACCGTGCACTTTCAATTGAGAGCGTTACTGTAAGTGCAAAGCGTGATGAGGCTACAATGTTTGAAGTTTCATTCCGCCTGTTGCCAAACGACTCAGGTTCGTACGGAAAGATTGTTGACCGCACACTAGCAGCCTAGTTGTTAATATAACTTAATAGAACTGCCCTGGCATTTATTTGCTGGGGCAGTTTGCTTTTGATATAATAGTATGATGGCGACCAGAGTATATGAAACAGCAATCATTAAGCTAATAGATGGCACCCTAATTGAAATATCCCCACTAAAAATTAAATATTTAAGACAATTTATGGATGCTTTTGAGTTTGTAAAAACTGCTAAAGATGATGATGAGGCCATATTTTTTCTATCTGAATGTGCAAGAGTTTGTATGCAGCAATATTATCCATCAATAAAAACAATATCTGAGTTAGAGGACAATGTCGATCTAAAGACTATTTATAAAATTATTGATGTTGCAGCTGGAGTAAAAATTCAAAAAGAAAGTAATCAAGAGGTTAAAGAGCAGGCAATTAGTGGTGGGGCAGACTGGTCTGGCTTAGATCTTGTTAAGCTAGAGGCTGAGGTATTTTTAACTGGTATTTGGAAAAATTACGAAGAAATGGAAGCAAGCATTTCTATGCCAGAGCTAACGTCTATTATAGAAACAAAAAGAGAGCTTGACTATAATGAAAAAAAGTTTTTTGCAGCAATACAGGGGGTTGATTTAGACAAACAAACTGGAAAGTCTGACCAGAATGCCTGGGAAAAAATGAAAGCAAAGGTTTTTAGTAAAGGAAAAACAAGCAATCCAAATGACATAATTTCTTTGCAGGGGGCAGCTGCAAAAAAAGCTGGGTTTGGTATTGGCATGGGCCTTTCTTACGAAGATTTAACCTAAAAATAGAACTCGTTATGCTATAATTATTGAAGCCAAAAGCCTTTAGGGAGGAACTAATAATGGCAATTACCGTAAGCGAAGAAAAAACAATTAAACTACTAGATGGACAGGAAATTACAATTAGGCCTTTGAAGGTTTCCCTTCTAAGACCATTTTTGAAGAAGTTCCAGGCAATTCAGGATGTTGCAGAAGACAATGAAAAGTCTATGGACCTTTTGCTAGAGTGTGTTCAGATTGCTATGCAGCAATTTAAGCCAGAGCTAGCTGGAGATATTAAGGCACTAGAAGAGGTTTTAGACCTTCCAACAGTCTACAAGATTGTTGAAGAGGCATCTGGAAACTCAACTATTTTTGGTGCACTAAATAAGTAAATATAGTTTGGCAATTAGGAGGTGCTGATGAATGGCTGACGATATCAGATCCGATATTATAATTAATATCGATACATCTGTGGGTATTGCAGAAATTAAAAACCTGCAGAGACAGATATCTCAGTTAAATGCTCAGCTACTTCAGAGTGGTGCACGTCAAGCACGTGCTGCTCAAGATATTCAAAATAACCTAATTAAAAATATTAATGCAACTGGAAAATTTGCAGCTAATGTTAGGTCTATTTCTACTACCGCAGAATCTTTTACAACTGCTCTTGAAAGAAATAAGCTCTCAATGGGAGAGTATTTTAGATATGCTGGAGCATCCACAAAAACTTTTGGTAGGCTATTCAAAAATGAATTTGATACAATTGAAAAGGTTGCTCGTGAAAGAGTAAAAACACTTCAAACACAATATATAAAGCTAGGCCGTGATGCAAATGGTGCCTTAAAGGCAATTGCAGTACGGCCTTTAGCTTTAGATATGGATAATCTTGCAACAAAAACAGCACTTGCTGCACAAAAACAACAATTGTTTAATCAACTGCTTAAGCAAGGCTCTACTAATCTTTTAAACTTTGGTAAGAATACTCAGTGGGCTGGTCGTCAGCTTATGGTTGGTTTTTCTATTCCACTTGCGTATATGGGTGCAGCTGCTGCTAGAGAATTTAAAAAAATAGAGCAGCAGGCCATTAGATTTAAGCGTGTTTATGGCGATGCCTTTGATACAGAATATGCAACTGATAAAGCATTAGAAAATATGCAAAGACTTGCCACAGAGTTTACAAAGTACGGCATTGAAGTAAGCAAAACTCTAGAGTTGGCTGCAGATGCAGCACAGATGGGTTTAACTGGTGCAGATCTTACTGCTCAAGTAACTGAGGCAACAAGGCTTGCCGTTTTGGGTGAGGTAGAGCAACAAGAGGCATTAGAGGCAACAATTTCCGTTACAAATGCTTTTGGTGTGGCCGCAGAAGATCTTGCCTCCAAAATTAACTTTTTAAACGCAGTTGAAAATGAAACCATTACTGCAATTAATGATTTGACTATTGCAATTCCTAAAGCTGGTCCAGTAGTTAAACAATTGGGCGGAGACGTAGAAGACTTAGCCTTCTTCTTAACAGCAATGAAGGAAGGTGGAATTAATGCATCAGAAGGTGCAAACGCCCTTAAATCTGGTCTTGCATCCCTTATTAATCCAACAGACAAAGCAGCAGCAATGCTTCAAGGAATGGGAATTAATTTAAGAGAAATTGTAGAGGTTAATAAGGGCAATGTTTCTGGAATTGTTATTGATTTTGCTAAAGCTTTAGATACCTTAGATCCATTAAGCAGGGCTAGGGCAATAGAGCAGCTATTTGGAAAGTTTCAGTTTTCAAGACTTTCAACATTATTCCAAAATGTCATAAAAGATGGAAATCAAGCATCTAGAGTGTTAAAGCTAGCAACTCAGAGTAGTCAAGAGTTGGCAATTATTGCTGAGAGAGAGCTTAGGCGTGTAGAGGAATCTCCTTTATTTAAGTTTCAAAAACAACTAGAACAATTTCAAGCAGCCCTAGCACCACTGGGTGCTGAGTTTATGAAGGCAATCACCCCAATTCTTGAATTTGGAACAGACCTTTTAAAGAGATTTAATGGTATGAGCGATGGTGCAAAACAATTTGCAGTGGTAGCAACTACAGTTGTAGCAGGAATAGGTCCAGTGTTCTTAATGATGTTTGGTCTTATTGCCAATGGTGCTGCAAATATAATTAAACTATTTGCTAATTTGCTAAGAATATTTACTGGTGTTGGCAAGGGATCTAAAGACCTTGGCCTATCAACAGAGTATATGACTCAACAACAGCTAGAGGCAGCAGCAGTTGCATCTTCATTAAACCAAAGTCATTCAAAGCTAATTCAGACATTTACAGCAGAAGCTGGTGCTGTAAATAACCTTGCAACTTCTTATGCTAGGGCTGTTGTTCAGCAATCTAGACTTTTAGGTATAAACCCAGAAACTGGTGCACCAATTGTCCCAGCTGGGAAAAGAGTTAGACCCAAAAAGCTTGCAAAAGGAATTATGTCGGTTCCAGGTCCGAAGGGTGCGGGGGATATTGTCCCAGCAATGCTATCTCCTGGCGAAGCAATTATTCCAGCAAAACAATCTCAAAAATATGCAGGACTAATCCAAGGAATGATTAATGACAATATTCCTGGATATAGATTTGGTCGTAATCCATTTGGTGGATTAATAAAAGCAATAAAGCCAAAAGGAACAAAATACAATATTCTTGAAGGATTCTTAAGACTTTTAACTGGTCAAAGAACTGGGGAGTTTGGTTCTAATACAGATATTTATAGAGATTTAATGGCAAAGAAATTTGTAAGATCAAAACCAAATGTGGCTGTTAGGATACCGTTCGAAAACTTGAAAGCACTGGCACAAAGTAAAGATAAAAGATATAAGAGTGTTTTTGAAACTGGCTTTAGCCAGGCTGGCGATACTCCTGCAAAAAGAATAATTGCTGAGCAAAGACTATTTGGGCTTCCAGGAAGTATGGATCCATCTAAACGACCAGTATATGGTTATTTATTTAGACAGGAACGTGGACTCAAGAGATTATCAGAAAAACGTAAAGGTGGCGGATTCAAGCAATTAGACATGTCTGCAAGAATATTTGAAAGCCTTACTGGAACAAGGTTGCCTATAATAAATACTACCAGTAGGGCATCAGAAAAACGACTTATGTTTGGAAACACAGGTTCGCTAATGAATCCAAAAACATTTAGGTACGGCAATCTTGCTATGATCCTAAAACGCAGAGCAATTAAAAATAAAACAACATTTACTTATGGAGACAGTTATCAGTCTTGGGGGGACAGATATGCTAAGCCAGCCCCATTGGGAACAATTAGCTCAAAAAGAATTAGGGCCGCATATACCTCAAGAGATAAGGACTTCTTTGAAGCCCAGATTATGGGTGGATTTAGTCTTAAAGATGTTAAAAGAATTGTTACTACAGAGCCAGCATTAATTCCACAAATACAAAATCTTCTTAGAGCTAATGGTATTAATATTCCAGTTGGAATGCCAAAATTTTCAATGATGCAAAGATTGCAAAAGTTAATCTATGGCAAGAAAATGTATCAAGATCGTTTGCCATTTACCGCTAAGTATGGTCCAAAAGCTGGTAAATATACAAACCCACCAGTTAAGGTTGGAAATAGAAGAGTTTGGTTAAATAAAGGCACAGGTCGTGTAAAAAAGATTAAGGCTCCAAAAGGAACTCAGTCTAGTCCAGGATTTTTAACATTTGATCAAGATGCTGTTTTAGAAGCAGCTCATATGTCTGGCGGAACATCAGCATTAAATAAAACACAGCTAAGAAGACTTTTTGAAAGACAGCTTGAATCAGCAGATCGTGCTGGACTGCTTGCAAAATTTGGGAAAAATAAGGAAGATATTTTAAAGGGATTTAATGATTATTTAAAAAATCAAAAAGGATCTAGGTTTAGTTTATTTTCTAATGTTACCGAACCAGTTTTAAAAGAGTTAAATCAAAAATTTAGTAGAACAGAAAATCTTGTTAAAGCAAGTTTTATTAAAGAAAGCCTTGATCGCACTCCAGATGGATTGCTTGGAAGTGGAATTAGGTCTAGACTTCCAGAAAATCATGGGATCCCAAACTCTACATTAAATAAATATGGAAAAGATTTAGCAGATAATATGAAGGCTATGTTATCACAGCTTGGGGATAGAGAAATACGAGAAAAGGATTTGCACAAGATATATAGAAAAGCAGAAGAGCTTGCAACATCTAAAATTAAAAATCTATCACATAGGGCGTATCTTGCTGACTTAAATAATTTATCAAGGCATTTACTTACCCCAGCACTTATTAATAGTACAGAGAGTGGAAGTGGAAAAAGCCGCTCCCCGCTTGCCTCTTTATTTGGTAATGTTCAAGATAAAACTCTTTCTGCTGCACGAGCATCATTCCCACAATTTTTAACTAAAAATAGTATAATGCTTCCAGGAGATCTTCGTGCTGCTGCACAAGCATATGCAAAAACTTTATCAAGAGATGAAAGGCTAGCCTTTTATAGACTATTAATCGAAGAGTCAGAAAAGAAGGGACAAAAGAACTATAAGAAAATTATAGAAGATGCCCAGGGGGGTAGAATAGCATCAGTTGCAGATAAACCAAAACCAAAACCAAAAGCTCCTAAAAATATATTTTCAATGAAGAGAATTCTTTCTGTTGGAAGGCTTGGTAGTTTGGCTGCACTTGGTGGTATAGCTGGTCTTTTGTTTGGTGGATCAGATGTTCTTAAAGCAGCTAATGGTGTATTCTCTGTGCCTGGACCAAAGGGTGCAGGAGATATAGTGCCTGCAATGCTTTCTCCAGGAGAATCAGTAATTCCTGCAAGACAATCAGAAAAATATGCACCACTTGTACAGGCAATGATTTCTGATTCTGTCCCAGGATACGAAGATGGCAGGCCAGCTTACCAGGATTCAGCTGGAAGGTGGAGGGATTCTAAAGGAAGATATACTGCAGCACCACAGCAACAGGCTCAGGGTAGATCTATTGGAGGCAGGGTCGCCACTGGAGCATCTGTGGCTGGCATGGCAGCAATGGCCTATGGAATGTCTGGTCAGCCTGGATCAGACATAGCAATGATGGCATCAATGCCGTTGATGATGGCCCCCATGTTAGCACCACTCCTTAAGGCACATCCAATTATTGCTGGCGTAACACTAGCCTTAACTGCACTTGTTGTTGGCTTTGTGGCTGTTCAGAACGCAATAAATAAAGTTCGTGACGAAGCCTTCGATATGAAGAATAAGCTAGATGCTGGTCAAAAGAGCATGAAGACATTTGCTGAATTTGCTGGCAATGTTAGTGCGTCTGAATATGCACAAAAGATTCGTAAAGAACGCTTATCTCCATTTACTGTTGCACCTGGAAAAACAACGTTTGGCCAGGCATTTGTACAAAGCGAGGCAGGACAAAAACAAGTATCTGATATTAGATCTGTTGTTTCAAACCTTGGAAGATCAGAAGCTATTAAAAGAGTCCAAGAACAATTATTAATGGCAATCACAACAAAAGCTTTAAGTGCTGACCAGGCAAGAAGTGTCGCTCAAAGTATAGGACAACAGCTAAATGATTATACGTTTAGCACACAGGTACTTGCAAGAATTAATCAAATTATTGGCCCAGATGGAAAACCGATAGTTGGAAATACAATTAAACTATATGCTGATATCATTCAAAGATCTACGGAAGGACTAACTGGAGAAGGCGGTCTACTACAAGGAGAAAATCTTACTGGTGGCGATCCTATATGGTGGTGGGATACGGAAAAGGTTGCAAAGGCAGAAGGAGAGGCAGCAGCTTGGATTACTCAAGTTTATGATAAAACTCAATCTGTCATAGATTCTTTAGATATGGAGATGCTTCCACAAATTGATTTACTAAGAGATCAGGGCAAGTTTGATGAGGCAGCAAAATTAGAAGAAACTTACTATAATAGACGAGCAGATCTTGTTGCTCAAAGAGAAGCAGCGATTCAAAAAATAAGGGATGATTTTAATAAAACTGGATTCTACAGGCAAACAGCGATTGTTGAAAAAATGCAGGCTACAACAAGAGCACAGTTTGAGGGGCAGGCTGGAGTTCAGAGTGCAATAGATAAGCTAAAAAACTCCTGGGTTGCTAATAAAAACAAAATTACTTTTTTTGCAGAGCTTCAAAGCGGAAATATTTCACCAGAGGCGTTTGAAGGGTTAATAAATAAATTTGATCCCAAAAACACTAAAAACATAAAAACTCTGAATCTAATAGCCGAAATATCAACAAAATTGGGTGCTGGCTCCGCCGATCAACTTAATTTAATTACACAAGGCATGGGGGAAGAAGATGCAAGAAACTTTATTCTTAATTTTGATATTAAAGACCCAGCTAAGGCACAAAAGGCCCTAGATGCTTTTTCATTAATAGCAAGATATGATGAAATTGGCGGTTATGATGTTACTGCAACGCTCCAATATTATCAAGAAAATCCAAAAGCACTAGAAGATTTTCAAAAAGACGTAGATGCTATGAAAAAGCTTTCTAATAAGGGAGAGCTAACAATTGAAAGTGTTATAGATCAAAAAATTATAACTAATGAAGAAGCTATAGAAAGATTAAAGCTTAATACAGATTATTTCAATTCACTTCCTCCAGAGCAGCAGCTTACATATTTAATTACGTATACGTCTAAGTTTAATGCAATTGCAGAGGATGAAATTGCAGCCTGGAGACAATCGAATCCTGAGCTAGGGAAATATTTAAGTAATGATGAGATAGCTGCAAGAATAGCTGGAGATGTTGCATATCAATATACTGAGGCCACGACTACAGATACAACAACAGGAGAAGAAGGAGAGCCGCCAAAAGATTTGGGCGGAACTAAGAAAAACGAGCTAGACGATATCTTTGACAGACTAAAGCGTGTTAGAAATGCCGCTATTGATGGAAAACGAACCATTAAAGAGTTAATAGATTTAATGAAATCGGGTTCTGCTACAACAACGCTTTTCCGTGGTACAGATCAAAAGCTTTTGTTTGCTGGCTATAGCAAGCAGTTTATAGATTCAGTTATGCAAATGGATGAAAAAACTCGTGACAAATATGTAAAGATTAAAAATGGCATTATGACTGTAACTGCCGCTGGTAAAGCACTAAATAAAGCATTCTCAGAAATTTCATTGGGCGATTTCCAATTATCGTTAATATCTGGAGTTGCAGATGTAAATAAGCAAATTACTGCAATGAATAAGCTTACCGCTCAAGGAATGTCAGTAGATAAAGCATTTGAGCTAGTTCAAGATTCTGCATTAGCTTATGCAATAGCTACTAATGCAACAACTAAAGAAGTCAAAGATTTAGTTAAGTGGCAAAGTGAATTAATTAAAAAACAAGAAGAGCTTCAAAAATCTACTCCATCTGGTATGCAAGAATATCTTGCAAATAGGGTAAACGAGGTAACTGGAGCTTTGTCAATTGTAGATGAATATTTTGCTGCAAGGGAAGAACAGGTAGAGCAGGATTTCGCTCAGGGAACTAATTTAAGTGGCAAAAATATTGGATTAGCTAATATTGGAACAATTACAAAAAATATTAATAATGCACAACAGGATATTGCTAATTATCAAGATACAATCGATGACCTGAATTATCAGCTATCAATTATTGATGAACAAGAAATCAAGATTAATGAAGAATATGACAAGAGGCTTGAGGCCCTTGATAAAATTGAAAAGGCCAATGAGGCCATTTCTGCTCAGCAAAAAACACAGCTGACTCTTGCTGACGCACTTTCTCAGGGAGACATATCTGCTGCTGCCAGAGCTGTGCAAGAAATAAGGGCACAGTCTGCAGCTGAAAATATTGCATCACAAAGAGACCTTCTTGAGCAGGCTAGACAAAGAAGCCTAGAGGCAATATCTGTTTCTATAAATGGCAAGATGATGACAAGAAAGCAGATAGAAGAAGAAATAGCAAAGATATCAAAGAATATTGCAAAGATTGAAGAAGAAAAGCTAGAGATAAATCAAAAACTTCTTAGGGATGCAGAGGCCCTGAAGGCTTCGGCATTAGAGGCAATTGGTACGGAGGGGTATCTTGGAAAAACTAAAACAGAGTGGAATAATATAGAAAATGCGGTTAAATTAGCTGTTGTTCAGTCTGACGCATTTAAGGCCTCTATTCTGGGAATTCTTGCAGCTATTAAGGGATTTAAGTTTGATGCAAATGGAAATCTTATAGGGTTTGATGATAAATCATTTAAGGATAGCCTTCCAGTTGCTCCAGGAACTTTAAAGCCACCAGCAGAAGGTTTTGTTTGGGATGAAGAGCGTGGTGGCTGGGTACCGCCTGCAGGTACTGGATTCTCTGTTGGCGAAGGCGGGAAGCTTACGCAATTAACAAATCCAAATCAGGCAAAAATTGATGAGCTTAATAGGCTAAGAAAGATTAGTCGTGAAAAATTCCAAAATAGTAAAGATGCTGCATATAGGGCTAGACTAATGGAGCTTAATATTAAGCGTGGAGAAGAAATACAAAAATTGGGTGGTGTGGCTTTAGCTACTGGAGGTATGGTTCCAAAGAAATTTGCAATGGGTGGCAAAGTTAGATACTACCCAATGGGCGGACTTATCCCATATAAGGCTGAGGGCGGAAGTATATTTAAGCCATTAGGAACAGATACGGTTCCAGCAATGCTTACGCCTGGAGAATTTGTTGTTCGTAAATACGCAGTAGATAATTTTGGTGTAGATAGGCTAAAAGCTATAAACTCTGGAACATATTCTGGTGATTCAGTGTATAATTATGATGTAAGTGTCAATGTTCAGACTGACGCAAACCCTGACCAGATTGCCAGGGCAGTTATTGGACAAATAAGACAAATCGAATCCCAAAGAATTAGGGGGAATAGGTTCTAATGGCCACATCAGCATACATAACAGGTCGTAAAAAATATCAACGGCCACAGGCCATGCTTTGGTCTAATAACTCTGGAACCATTTCAGATGGCTTTTATATTCCAAATGGATTGGAAATTGGCTCAAGCCCAGGCATTGTAACAGACGAAGAATTACTGGATGAATTTTTAATTTTGTCTGACGATAATAGACAGCCAATTGAATTTACTCCAACTAGGATTGAAAATCGTAAAAGAATGGTCAATGGTCGTATGCGGTCATATCATATTGCAGATAAGCTAACTATTTCGACATCCTGGGAAATGCTTCCATCTAGATCTTACAAATTAAGACCAGACTTTGTTCAGGCAACTGGAAAATCGGAATATTATAATGATAGAAATTTTGAATATACTACGGATGGCGGAGCAGGTGGGGTTGACCTAGTCAATTGGTATGAAACCCATAAGGGATCATTCTGGGTATTCCTTGCTTACGACAAGCATTCTATTTTTGGAGATGATGATGCTGCCTACGCTCATTTAGGAAAATACAATCAGCTAATAGAAATGTTCATATCTGATTTTTCATATAGTGTTATTAAGCGTGGTGGCACAACACATGACTTTTGGAATATTTCGGTAACGCTGGAAGAGGTTTAAATGTTTCAAAATGAAGAACTTTTAGACCATCTACAAACATCTTCTGTAATTAGAACCAATTCTGCAGTCATTGCTGAGTGGAACATGAACATTGCAGAAAATATTTTAAAGATTGGTAATTATAGATACCGCCCATCAGAGGGGCCGTCTACAAAGTATGGGCTGCCAGTGTCCGCATTTGACGAAATTGATGACGGTAATTTTTATACTAATGCCACTGACGCTGATGTAGTTATTGATGGCGGGCTAGATGATGAAGGCATACCGCTGACGTTTACCTCTAAAAAACAAAAAGAAAAACTATTATATTCTTTAGAAGATTGTTTTGGAAAATTTAGACCAAGATCTGGAATAAATAAACTTAGATATTTTAAAGATAATTTCAGTCATTTTACTAATATTAATATGATTAGACGACCTAGATATTATATGGCACACAAAGATGATTCATTTAAATACTGGTCCTCATATAGGACGGAAGATAGCATTGAGCGTGGGATAGCAAATAAATTAATTAATGGACAACACTTTATTGATGACGCATCACCATTTGTTGTATATAAGAATGTTGTGCCATCCAATAGAATTATTGTAAAAATGCAAACAAATGTTGGAGAGATTGATCTTGGACCTTTTGTTAATAATGCTGGCTCATTTTCAGATCCATTTTATGGAAATCAGAATCAAACTACTCCAGTAAAATGGAAAGTTCAAATATTAAAAAATAATAATTGGACAGATATAATTTCATTTAATTCTGCATCAGCAAGAAGAGATGGTAATCCAATTATAGGGTCAGATGGCTACGTAGAACTTTCTTATGGTCTTAAGATTCCAGAACGATATCGTGATATTTTTATTAAAGCAGAAGAGTACACAACAGATACTTTCTTACCAGAACAATCAGTTAATGGATATGCTTACTTAGTTAAAGGGGAAGAGTCCGATCTTGGAACATATCATATATGGATAAATGAATTTAATGGCTATCAAACATTTACTCCAGAATACGGATGGTATTTAGAAGAGTCTCAAGTAGATAGGCTTACAAACTTTGTAACAGACCTAACTACTCCAGTTTCATATCAGGACACTGCTACTGGCCAAACAAAATATAGAGAATTTGAAGAGATTTCTGGCATCAGGGTAGTCGTTGATACGATGAATAAAGTAGACTCAACGCTTGATCTTATTGAGTTGTCCCCTAGGCTAGTCGTAGACATATCAGAAAAGGTCGAATCATTTAGTTTAACAAAATCTGCATCTGATTTAGGCAACAGCGGAATGCCAGTTGGCCAACTATTGGCTGGTGTTGGAACTATAGAGCTATTTGACTATGACTTAGCATTTAGCTCAACAAATACAAATAGCATTATTAAAAATTATTTAACAAAAAACATTCAATTTAAACTTTATGAAATAGTTATTGATGTTAATGGATTTGACTATTATATTCCAATCAAAACAATGTATTCTGAGGGGTTTCCAGAAATAAGCACAAACGATAGGTCCGTCTCTCTTAGCCTTAGAGACCTTTTCTTTTATTTTGAGTCAAAAACTGCACCACAAATACTTGTACAAGAAGCATCATTGAGCTATGCCGTATCAATGCTACTTGACTCAATAGGCTTTTCTAATTATTTATTTAAACGAATAGATGATGAGTCAGAGCCAATTATTCCATATTTTTTTATTGCACCAGATAAAACAATTGCACAGGTTTTAAATGAAATTGCTATATCTACTCAAAGTGCCATGTTTTTTGATGAGTATAACAATTTGGTTGTAATGACAAAAGAATATATTTTGCCATCAAATGATGAAAGAGATGTGGATCTTGTTCTTTATGGAACTAAAGATTTTGAGGCAGAAGGACAAATTTCTAACAAAACCACAAATGCAAAGCTTGCAAATATTGTAGAAATTGCTAGTCAAAAAGATGATGTTTTTAATGATGGGAAAATAACTTATTCTACAAGATATATTCAAAGATCTGTTGGGTCAATCAGACAAGCAAGCATGATTGACCAAGACAAGGTTTGGATTTATAAGCCAGCTTTGCTTTGGGAGGTGGCAGGAACTGAAAATACTAAATCACAAAATGACGCACTTGGAAATCAGTCAAGTTATGTATTGTCTGCAATACCACTTAAATCAGATTTATTAGAGACTCCACCAACTGTAGTTAATGGAATTATACAAAATAATACTATGGATTTTGGTGAAAGTGTTTATTGGATGACAAGGTATAATGGATATTTTTATGCTAATGGAGAAGTTATAAAATATGATGCCATTGAGTTTGAAATTCCTGGAGTACAAAAAAGAGTTGTTCAAACAAATAATAATGGAGATTTGTCTTTAAATACTGTAACTTCTGGAGGTATTGGAAAGGCATGGATTACAAGCGTAAGAGAGTATCAAAAATATTTTGCACAATTGCCATTTAATGGAAAAATGTATCCAACAGGAAGAGTCAGAATATATGCTGAACCAAATTATAGAACTATCAATGGACAAACTACCCTTGCAAATGGTGCCGTAGCAAAACACGGTAGAGGTCAATTTGGAACGCCAATTGTTAGCCATTATGCTGGTCTATCCTCTTATTGGACATCAAACTCAAATGTTCGTGGCTGCACTATGAAAAGCTCACAGCTATTTGGAACAGCAACTGAAACTTCTATCTCTATTGGTGCAGCAGGAATTAATAACGCACTGGCCCAAACATCTTCCAGAACTGGCATTATTAAAAACTTTTTAACATATGCTCCGTCATATGAAAATATTTCTAAAAATATAATTGCTCCAGGAACAGTTCAGTCTTCTGCCTTAGTATTTACTGGGCCATCATTTACAACTACTGAAACTCCCACAGATTTTATATCATATGTTTATAAACCACTTAATGAATTACAAAACAAATTTAAACACTTTGGATCTAGAATTCGCCTTATTGGAAAAGTTGAAAATAACGAAAATAGTAGCCAAAGTCCAATTGGTGCATCTGCTTACTATTTAGGACAAACAAATAATCCAAACCAACCAGCAATAATTTCTGGTGCCTCTGGCGGAATCGGCGTACTTATGAATCCAGAAACAAACAATGGCTACTATCTTGAAATAGTGGCACTAGCTGAAGACGGCGTTCTAGACTCCTACGAAAACTCTGCTGATTTACATAACATATTGTTTTATAAAATTGGTAAGCCTAATGTTGGAGAGACATCTAAGGCAGTTCCTATTAAGCTTTGGGGCGGAACTGCACAAATTTTAGTAGACAATGGTCAGTTTATTGGACAATACAGAATGGCAAATGAAAAAAATCCGACAGTATATGACCTTGCAGTAGAATATGAAGACATTGGCACAACTAGAAAATTTTTCTTATATGTAAACAATAGGCTTATTGCAACAGTAACAGATAATCAACCATTGCCAATATACAATAATATGTGTTTATTTGTTCGTGGTGGGGCCAGGGCAATGTTCGAAAATATTTATTCAATAACAAATAACTATTCTCAAAATACCTCATATGCACTAAGCACTCCAGTAAATGCTATATTTTCTTCAGACGAAATAGATGTAGACGAGGCATTTAGAAAATATGCCCTGAGTGGGGTAATACAGGCTAGCTATTTGTCAAGCATTAGTCCATCAGAGCCTCCGAAATACAATATGTATTACGAAGAATTTGGAACCATAATGAGAGAAGCGGCTTACTTTAACATTAGATATGATAAGGCATATCCAGCATTATATGCTAAGCTATCTCCAACATTTAATAAATTAAAAGGCTATACAACTTCTGGGTTTTTGGCAAGCTCTTATGGTGCAGAATTTATGATTTTTAATGCAACAGACACAGCCCTCAGTCTTGACGAAACAAGTGGAAACTATCTAAGAATTCAGGGCGTAACGTTTACTCAAGAGTCTCCACATGATTTGACAGTAGATGAATATTTTGACAAAAAGAGTGACTATTCAAATCCACAATTTTCTGGACAACAGTTAGTGTCTTATCCAGGAAAGGCAAAACAAGAATATCAAGATATTAAAGTCAGTAGGCTGACGCATGGAAGAAAAGAATTTACCCTTGATACACCATATGTTCAATCACATGATGATGCTGAAAACCTTATGGGCTGGATGATATCAAAAATTATGAAACCAAGAAAGTCTGTTGGTGTAAACTTATTTGGTTTACCAATTTTACAGCTTGGTGATATAGTTAGTATTAACTATAAGGATAATAATAATGTAGATATTGTCGCATCAGAAGATTCTAGATTTGTTGTTTATCAAATAGAATATTCTGCAAATCCAGATGGACCAGAAATGACTGCATTTTTAAGTGAGGTGAAATAATGGATGCACTACCTCTATCAGCTGGCAATGAGGCATATAATAATTTAAATGCTAGACTATCACAGTTAGAGTCTCAAGTATCTTCTGTTAAGATTGCTACACAAGAATTAATAGACATTATTGACGATGCAACTCCAGCAGATCAAAAAATAGAAACAATGACTAACCTATTGTTTGAAGACATAGGTGGTCAAGAAATAATTAGTATTATTAGAAATGACATTGTTAATGGTCAAAATGTTACTTATCAGCCAATTACAAATGTTACAAGTCTTTATTATCAGTATAATCCACAAAACATTTTAGCACTACAAAAAACAGATAGGGATTACTTTAAAAATTTCCCAATTATTTTATACAACAAGGTTCCAGAATGCGGAAGCGGCTTTGACATTGAGGATAATCAACAGGTGCCAAACTGTGATTATATCTACATACATCCAACAAGCGGGGATCTTGTAATAGATTTAATTAATATGAGGCCAGAAGAAGAGGTAGAGGTTCAGATTATTTCTAAACTAAAGGACCTACATGATACAATATACTGAGGAAAAATAATGATTACAAATACTGGAAAAGGCATTTTAGCTAAATACTTGATTGGTCAGGCACCAGCATATGCTTCATATATTGCTGTAGGCTGTGGACCTTCTGCTTTAGAAAACGATATCCCTGGCTTTACCACAGAGCAAAAAGAAGAATATTCTGAAAAAAATGCACTAGACTTTGAAATGTTTCGTGTGCCCATTATTTCTAAAGGGTATGTGAATGAAAACAATCTTACAAAACTGGTGCTAACAGCAGAATTGCCAACAGAAGAAAGATATGAAATAACAGAGGTTGGAATATTTTCAGCAGAATCCAACCCATCAGCGGGTGCGTTTGACAGCAAAAACTTTTATTTATTTAATCAGACAGAGGGCTGGGAGCACCACACACAATCTTTGATTAAGGAAATTCCAACTATATATACTCCATTAGATGAAAACGATATTATTCTTGGAGAATATATTGTTAATGGAACACTACAAGAAACTCCAGTATTTCATACTAACGCAGATAATAGAACATTTACAAATGAAGAAAGAGTTCTTAGAAATGAAAGATGTAGATTTTTAAATAATATGCTAATGGTTGTTGGAGATGATGCTTCTTTAACTACTGATCCAATACAGCAATTGTCTGTTGTTGCTGGTAGCAATCATATACATAAAACTGGAACATCTTTAACATTTAATAGAAATGCCCCAACAGATCAGCTCAAACTTGCATTCTCTTTAATAAATAAAAATGGAGAATCTTCGACAGTGCCAGACAATGTAAAAATTTTAATTCAGTTTTCTTCTTCAGATACATCTTCTACTGGCGAATATGCAAACTTTACTGTCAATATTGACCATACTGGATTCACGGCTGGGACTGCACCACAAGAGGCAAACTTTGCAACACAAAGATACTTTGTTGTTTCAAAACAACTACAAGAGCTATATTATACTTCAGCATTTAATTGGGAAAATGTCGCCGTTGCTAAAATCTATGTTGAAGTAGAAAAAGATGGAGCACCATCGTCTGACTACTACGTGGCCCTAGATGCAATGAGGTTAGAAAACTTAACAACAACAAATCCGCTATATGGTCTTACTGGATATTCAGTGCTAAAAACAGATGGGGCATTACCAATTGTTAAGCTAGCTAATACTGCAAATTATATAGAATTTAGAATAACAATTGGAGTAGAATAATGGCAGATCGTGGAATTAAAAAAGTCGTGATTCCAAAATCTACGTTACCCAGTGTCACATCAGATAATAAATATTTTGTTAGATATAGAATAGTATCTCAGGACAAAAACAGAGTTTCTGCATGGTCTCCAACATTTGAGCTAAACGCTATAACGCCTACGCCATTACTGGCATCTAATATTACATCCTCTATAAATAATAAAATAGTTAATATAGCCTGGATTGACCCAGAGCTAAGAAATAATTACGATATTTTTATTAAATCTGATTCTGGTGCATATACCTATCATGGAACCGTAACTGGGCAAAGTTATAGCTTTTTAACTAATGCTACAACCTCTATACAGTTTGCCATCCAGATATCTAGTATTTCTAAGGAAAAAAGCGAGATCCTAGAAATCTATGAATCTAGCGTCATATCTTTGGTATAATATTAGCTTAGGAGAAAAATGCCAATTATTCCGATTCCAGAACGTGGTCAGCCACTAGACCTAAGCTATATTGCTACAATAGCCGAAACAGTAAATAACCTATCCAAAGAACTATCATACTCTTCAAAAAAATATGCATCGGTTGAAAGCCCAAGAGCATCTATTACAAGGCAAGATCTTAAAGTTACAGACATGAGGGTTGTAGCAGGGGCCTACGATCTTGCTCAAAATTTTTCTGTAAACGCTGGTCAGAAGGTACAGTTTACTTATAACTTTGCAAGCTCAGACTTTAAATATCCACCAATTGTTACTGCAACTCCAGAAGCTGTATCTGTAACAGATAGCGGAACAGACGTATCTGTAACAATTACATCAGTTACCTCGTCTAGAGTTGATGGGGTTGTGCGTTTTAATACAAGTGGTACTGCCTCAATTCGTATAAATATTATTGCTATTGGACTTCCAAGCTAGGGGATATCCATGCCATTAATGGATATGGAATCTTATAATAATGCACCTGTAATTCCTGGAAATAAAAAGGTTTGGTTCTTAAATGGTGACTTGGTAAGAATTCATCATTTAAATAAGTCTAATGGAATTATGTCAGTGTTTAATATTATTAAAGATCAGATAGAGAGTTGCTTAATTTCTGATTTTAAGAAAAATAGAGAAAGAGCTTACACAGTTGGACAAACTGCTCAGCTTGTAAATAGGCACAAAAAGTACTTGCCAAATTTAATGAAACGTGGTATAATCCCATTTCCAACTGGCTCACAAAAAGGTGGGGCAACTGGATGGCAGGTGCGAAGCTACTACTCTGAATCACAGGTAAGGGAGATTCGTGATATACTGGCCTCCTACCATATGGGTAGACCAAGAAAAGATAAATTAATTACAAATGATATAACGCCTTCTCCACAGGAGTTGACACGGAGAATGGGCGATGGTATACTTACATATACTAAAACCGAAGATGGTAGATTTATACCAATTTGGTCAGAGTCTATATAGGAAGAAAATGGGTATGAATAACGAAGACACTAAGGTTCGTGTAGCATTGGGCTATACGCTTAACCTAGGCAACTTTCAGTCTCTACGAATTGATGTAGAAGTTCAAGACAACAAGCGTGAAGGCGAAAACACCAATGACGCTTTTGAGCGGGTATATGCTTTTGTCGAAGATAAGTTAGCCGCCAAGGTCAAGGAAGCTGCTGCTGAGGTAGAGGCTAAGTAAATGGCTGATCGCAAAGACCAGATGGCTTTGCTCAGCAAGTTTGAAAAGCACTATAAGTTTAAGTATAATCAAAAACCAAACTTAAACAGATGGGCAGAGGCCTGGGCAG
>Ga0315903_10002881_pt1 | contig 24575 bp, 37 predicted proteins | sample LakEriMetagenome_7_FD_203524 | JGI IMG/M metagenome (GOLD analysis project Ga0315903, IMG submission 203524) | Freshwater fungal communities from buoy surface, Lake Erie, Ohio, United States - Buoy 2 MA119 | ecosystem: Environmental > Aquatic > Freshwater > Lake | place: USA: Lake Erie, Ohio... | reverse complement strand
CAGCATGTTTGCATTCGTTGAACTGGGGTGAATGCTTGCCCCGCACCCCGAAGGGTACGCAGTAATTATAGCATATGATCGAGCATAATTCAACTAAGATTTAACTATTTTTGAAGATTTTTTTTTGGCCTGGTTGGAGCATGGGGACTGCGTGAACCACGTGTATATGTTTCATACTCGCAAAGATGTAAGCATGATAAACATCTGCCTACGCGCTTGAGCGCTCAAGCACTACATAGCTATGCAATGTCGAATTTATTAAGGGTAACTACGGATAACTAATGCCTCTGTGTGATGATGTAAGTCTTGTAGGGATAAGGAGTTATCGATCAATGCCCATTTGATTTGCTTACCATCTGGACTCATGGATACGTTGTAGTCGATGCCTAATCGCTCAACTGATTGGTCAATCACAAGTTGGCATGATTTCAATTGGAACACTACAACGTATGGTTCATGAATTGGTGTCATCAATGAGGTTACTACTGTCTCTCTAACTGCAAACTTAAACGGCCAAGACTTTCTTGTACGCTTAGGCATTACTACTGTAGTATTCGATCAAGTGGTCAATTCGTCGAAGTGCTTCGTTGTAGCCTTGCTCTTGGGTACAGTTAGCGTACCCAGGGAAATCTGGATCGTACTCGAATTGTATTATTGATTCAATTAAATGGCTACAATCTTCATCATCATAATGCGGTGTGAATAGCCATTCACTTTCTTTCCAAGTGAGTCCTAGCCATTTCTGAGCGTTATCCCAACAGTCTCTAGTTGGTTCACTGGTTGTTGATAGTGCAACTGCGAATCCTGCTACACAGGCACAAGTACCACAGTTATGAGTAAGAACTTCTGGTGCTGAAGCAGGGAGAATAAATCCCTGGTACTTTGCTTCACCAGTTGATCTATCTGTGAAGTAGTTTGCATAGTTGAAGTTCTCTTCGAAGTTGACAATTGCCATGCGTACTTGTTTGAGTCGTTCTACATTAGCCATGATTGGATACCTTATTTGAAACGTGATAGGAACCTAGATACTTCGTAACTGTTTCTAATTTGTTCGATTGTGAATGCGGTGCTAAAGGACACTGAGCATTTGAATGGACTGCCTTTGAAGTGGCTATTGTGATACCATACGTAATAGGTATCATCTTCCAATTCGATATGCAGTTCACCATGTGGAGCTTGGTACGTAACTGTCTTGGTTATTGGGACAACTACCTTAGTCGGTAATCGTCTTGGTTGCTTGAATGCACCATTTGGATCTTCTTCGGGTAGGTCTTGAATGTTCATGGTAAGTATGGGGAGCCTGGTCCTAGTGATAGTGGTCTGTCTTTAGTACGTTTACAGTGACATATCTGGGTGTTGTCACCATAGGTAACGCCATGCCAGTAATAGCCTTCAAATATGAACCAACAATCGTATCTGACTCCTGTTATGTTATGCTTGCCAGTTGAAGTGTGACATACGAACTGAAGCGTACCAGGCCAGTTGGATACCTTACCGGCACTAGGTCTTCCAATTGGTGATTTAGCTTTGCTTGCTGGTTCACAAGTCAGATAGAGTGTGATCTTACCATCTTGCCGCATACGTTCTTTGTCGAGAACTGCACAGCAGTCATAACAGATTCGATTGTTGTCTTTGTCGAGTCCGTACCCTGAACTGATACTTTCTGGAGAAGGGAAAATATCCTTATTGCATCGAGTACAGGTTGCTACTTTAACGGTCATTTGTAACATCGGTTTGATCCTTCTGTTTGATGTAGTATCTACCATCTTCGTCTATACCTGCGGTTTCTTCTGGTTTATGCTTCGGTCTACCAATGGCTATTTCACCATCAGCTATCTTTCTTGTAACATCTCTATCTGTGAATCCTAGTTTTGCGTAGTACTTAAAAGCACTACCATAAGTTGCAAAGTGATTAGTGCCGTACCTTGTTGCCATGTTCTGTAAACTCCACTGAGTATTCGAAACGGGATGGGTCTAACTTGCTTGGTGTTGCTTTGAGTGTTATTCCAACTGACTGACAACCCATGAGAGTTGCCAGTACTAGAATGATTAGCATCCTTGCCATGATCGGTTATCCTATGATTGTTTGAGGTATGATGCAGCAGCAAACTTAGCATTTTTCCAAGTTGTCTTGTTCACTCTCTTACTGAGAATTACTTTGATCTGGTCTTGGAGTTCATGAGGCGTTAAACCTTGGTTCTCCATAGCAACTTTGAGTGGTGCTGGATAGTTGTCGAAGAGTACCTTTGCTGCTTCGATTGTGGACTTCAAGGTTACTTGACCACAGAGCATGATTGCCCATCCAGTGTGTTTGTGTGTGATGGTGTATCTACGCTTTTCTCCTTCACCTACCATTTCGTATCCTGGTTCGATGTTGACGATGAATGGTGTTCCTGGAACTGACCAAGTAGTTGCTTCGTATTGATTAAGCTTTCCAGTCTTGATATTAACCGTTGCAATTGTTGTGATCTTGCTACTTGCCATTGTTGTTGTCTCCGAAGTAAGTGATTGATACTTTGATTCTTGGATCGTTCAGGTACTTCATTACCTTCTTGTTGTTACGATTCATCCAAGCATTGTATGATGCTTTGGCTTTACGATATGCTGGCCCTGGTTTGACTTGTGCATGGCAACAATAGTGAGCATAGTCACCACTGAGTAAACGTATTCCACCAAAGCCTGAGATTTTTACTTGGCCTGGGTATACGAAGTGGTCTTCTGGATAGTGAAGTTCTTCTCTGCATACCTTACCACAGTACCAGCAATTGACTCTTACAATTACTGGTTCGGATTGTTTATGTTTAGCCATGATTGGTTATCCTAGCTTTACATCAGCGTAGTCAACGAATGAAATCAACATGATACTGAGTTCAGTTACGTGAAGTGACTCAGTATCCATTGGCCTACCAGTATCGTCATAGGTCAATGAGTCTTCATCGTAGTCCTTCAGGTCTGGTTCTTGAATCAGACACGAATCAGTCTCGTTCAGGAATTCGCTGTATGCTTCTTCCATTGAGTCTGCTGTTACTAAGTAGTGTGGTGGGAATGCACAGTCAGCATTGACACAAAGGTAAAGGCCGTACATTGAATCAAAGTCTGAATGATTGACGAAGTAGCTACCCATATCGATATGGACGTATCGACGATCCTTGATTATGTCGTGAACTATTGGATCGATGAATGCGTCTACTTCATGCTTGAACAATGTAGCCAAGTACAGCGTTGTATTTTTGTTGAGAGGGTCTTGACCTTTGGGGTACAAGATCATCATACGGATCAGATGGTCATTGATAGAATTTGGAATTGGAATGTTAATGTTTGAAACTGTCATGAGTGTATAGCCTTATGCAATGTGGAATTTAATAAACTACCAAAGGTAACATGCTGCGATTGTTGTACTAACTATGAAGACAAATACTCCGAAGAGAAACATGCCTTCAATGAATTCATCTTCGTACCATTCACCGTCATTGTCATTGAAGCTCATGAGTTTGTTCCCCAAGTTTGAACTACGCCACCAAAAATGACAAGACTCTTCGTATCTAAAGGAAAGATTGTTTCGAGTTCTTCGTTCTCAAAGAATACTCGAAGTCCTCTAATGTCTTCGTACTGTTTGTACAGTGTATCAAGAATACGATCTTGGCTACATCGTACATTTATTCTGTATGATCGTAGAATTCCAATTGAATGAATTGGCTTACCCATAAAAATACAATGATAAACATTCTCTGAACTCATATTACTCTTCTCCTAGTTCTTCGGATTCGGTACTGGTTCCGTTGCATGGAATCAAGGTCATTGATTGCTTGCTACGGGTTAGAGCTACGTACTCTAGGTTGGACTCTTGCATTCTTTCCCATTGCTTCTTAGCCATTGGGTGTGGAAGATTGGAAGTGCCGTAAATGATCGTTCTGTTGTGCTCCAAACCTTTGCTGGAGTGGATAGAAGAAAGTTTGATCGCTGTCTTGTAAGCAGGATCTTTGGCTGATTCATCTGGTTTCTTGAACTCTTGGTCTAAGAAGTCGTGTACTTCTTTGACTGTACTGAACTTGCTGTTGTCGTACAGTTCAAGGATACACTCTCTGTAGTCCATGAGGACTGCCTTAGCCATTGGACTTGGGCAACGTACAATTGCCTTGTCCATCTTGGTATCGAACTGTTGTCGCCATGAACCGTCAAAGCTGCCTTTGAGATTCCAACCAATCAAGGACTTCATTGCTGAAGCGATTCCTTCTGATGCGAAGAAGACAACCTTTTGATTGCTGATTTCTTTACGCATCTTCAAGAAGTGTCGGATCAGTGGAGCATTGGTACGAGACATAATCAATACTCCGTCTTCGGGTAGTTGATCGTACTCGATACCATCTGCGTTTAGGATCTCTCCTGGTGGACAGTCTGGACGATCTTTGATATCGGGTACGATTGCTCTAGCCATATCCAAGTGAGTGCTTGGGCATCGCCAACAGCAAGTAAGTGGAAGCTGTACTGCCTGAGTCTTTTCCTGGAGAAGAGAAAGAGAATTAGACATTGAGCCGTTGAAGGCATAGATAGCTTGCCTGTCATCACCTACTGCGATGATGCGATTACCCCATTGAAGGGCAAGAGCCATGCGTAGTGGGTTGGTGTCCTGTGCTTCGTCAACGAATAGATTGTCAACTGATCCAGCACCCCACCCATTGATGTAGGGTAGCCAGAGCATCATATCGAAGTTGTAGTTGAATCCAGTACCATACTTGCCTTTGGTACGTTCAGCACAGAGTTGGAGTACTCGTACTGCATGTTCAACTACTTCTTCAACGGTGCATTCCATTTCGAGTCTGCCATACTCAGCGTCACGTAGAATGGTCATTGCGTCGTCAAGGCTAATGTTTGGCTTGGCTGCCATAGTCATGAGCCATGATACTGCTTTCTCGATGCTGGATTGCAGTTTGTACTCGTTGGCTTGGGTTGGCTTGTTGCCACGGAATGCAACTGTTTGGATACGTTCACGCATACCGAAACCACCCTTATCCATCCATGAGCCTTTAGGCATCAGAGCCATGCCGAACTTATGGAAGGTGCTGGCTTGACGACCTGAGCCAAGACGCTCTGCCATTTCCTCTGCTGGTGCTTTGTTAAAGCATAGGATAACGCTGTCACGTGGAGCAATGGCTTCAATGGTGCTGGACTTGCCAGTACCGGCACGAGCTACGACGATGATATTGTTGTCGGTGCTTAGAGCATCCTTGATTGCAGATTGCTCTGCTGTCAAAGTGTGTCCGGTCTTCTTGGCCTTGGCTACGGTCTTGGTTGCTTTGCGAACTGGCATTGTGACTTCTCCTGAAGTAGATAGATATTGAAAGTGAACTAGGATACAGGCCATACGTAGTCAGGCTTGGTTTGAGGAACTGGCCCCCAATTGTACTGACTGTAAAACTCTGGATATTTGAATAACAGGTTTTGTTGGTGTGAGTAACACACTCTTGATAACAGGTCTTTGTCATCGAACCAAGGTGGTAGCACTATGTTGCCACGTGCATCTTCGATGATTGCTTTGAAGTAATCGATAAGTGGTTTGGATTTGATTGGGTCGATCCAACAATTGCGAAGTAGTTGGCTCATACCATGTAGGCAGTATTGGGCTAGTGCTGGTTCGTAACCACGAAACATTTTGGATGCAGGGTGGTAAGGCCAGCCACCATTGAGCAATGTCTTGGCTTCTCGCCATACTTGATTGCCCATACGTGACTTGTCTAGGCATCGGATCGACTTAGACAAGTCTGGGTAAGGTAGGAATACTTGCATCAGTCTTTCTCAGGTTGTTTGAGGCTTTCTATCCTAGCAATAGCACCACAAAGCATGTCTCTTTCAAATACAAGTGTATTGCTTATTGGCCCGTAGATTGCTTCAATTCCTGGCAGTTTGGTTTTGAGCAATCTTTGTACGTGGGTACCGTGTAGGCAATTGATTAGAAGTCCCATCTTCAAAGAATCAGGAACGTCAAGTTCAATTTGTTTTATCTGTTCTTCAATTGCATTGAAGATGTTTTCTGTGGGTTTCATAAGTTCGTTCATGATATGATCTGTCATACTTTGCATTGCTATTCTCCTAGTTCGATTGTGTGCATTTTGAAAGTGAAGATGTAGTTGTATCCTGAAAGTCGAGTCATGCTAAGATTGTCGGCTTTCCATTCGATGCCACGTTTTTCTCTCAAGTACTTGAGATACTGTTCGAGATTGTAAATCATTGTCAGTTCTTCTTTGAGAAGAGTTGTAACATACTTGGTTCTTTTGAATGGTGGATTGAAACCTACTGGAGCGTCTTGATAGTATGAGAATGTTTTGAGACATTCACTCTTACCGTTATCAACCAATGCGAACTGGATACGTGATCCTCTGACATTGGCTGGTGGTAGGTACTTGGTGGTGATGTACATGGCTAGGCTTTCCAAAGGTTAGAGTCTGGGAACTTTTCTTTAGCGTATCGTAGCGAGTAGTACACTACTTCTTGATTGGTTTGATCGTATCCGTGAACTACTGGTTCTCCTAAACAGTAGTAGTAGGTTTCGTGAAGGTAGTCTTTGAAGTTTTCATCGTTGTACCTTCTGCGATGTGAATTGTCGTTGAACCTTCCAGTTTTGAGATCGATATGAAGTCCAATGTAAGACAAGAAAGTTGGAGTAGCAATTACTTTCCAGTCACAAGACCAACCATCATAGTAACCATCTTCGTTCATGTGATGATAGTCAAAGGTCAGTATGATCTTGTCTGGTTGAGACTTGTCTAAGTCGATCTTGGTTCCTGAGTCGATGCCTGAGCCACGTGGTAAGAATGACTCAAGCTGTTGTACTCTGTCAGACTTGCCGTTCTGTTTGTAGCAATGCAATGCTTCTGCAATTGCATTGACAAGAGATAGTGAACGGCCTAGTACGATTACTGGTTGTTGTGTTTGCATGGTTTAGTCTCCTTGCTTAGACTGATTGTTGAAGTTAGGCGTATTGGAACTGAGAAGTGGGCTGCTCTACTTGGCCTGGTTCGGCAAGTGGATAGCGATTTAGGAACTGCATCAAGGCTCTCTTGGATTGAGCCTTGGAAGTGCCATAAGCGATGATATAGTTGCTGTCTCTGTCAATCTTGTTGAAGTAGCAACGAATCAAAACTCCATCAATTGATGTTGATGGTGGAGCGTTACGATTCCATTCATCATAGTTGAGTTTGACTACCATTGTTTTTGCGTTTACGTTCTCAGTCAAACATTTGTGCTGACTGATTCTGCGTAGTGGGTTCTGCTCTGCTTCGATACGGCAAGCAATGTAGACTTGCATCAGTAGTGCCATGATCTATGATTCCTTTCTTTTACTTTCCGTTACTGAATCGGACTACGTTGAGTTGGATGACTCTGTGAGCATAGTCTGGAGCACGTTTCCTAGCTCGATTGTATGCTTCTGTAGCATTAGCAAGTGCTAGTGCTTCGTCTTGCATTTCATCTGGATCATAGGAAAACTTGCCACCAACTAAGTCTACCCATTTATCTTGAAAGTAGACTTGCACCATATAGTACGAACTTGCCATAACTAAAATCCTTTATGTTTGCTAGTTGCAATTGTAATTCGATGTAAGCTTGCAACTATTAAGCTTGCATCGATGCGATTCGTTTGTTCGCATTATGCGATAAGAATCGGACAGCGGCGTTGTCTCATTTTGAGACTGCCATCTGTCGGTGCTTCAAGTATAACATAGTTATCGGCAGGGTGCAACTATAAATTAAGAAAAAATCGATCCGAATCGGCGGCGGCAGGGTTCGCGTAGGCACGCACGTAATATGTATGAACGTGTCACGTACATACTTAATAAGTATAATAGAAAGAAGCCTCACGCTTGAACGCTCAAGCGGGGTATATGTATCTTTGCAATGTAGAATTTATTATCTCGCTTGATCGCTCAAGCTATCTTCTGGAGAGAGAAGAAAAGAAAAGAACCTAAACCAGTATGCTTTCGCGTTCCACCGTTGTCCGTCCCATTACTACGGCATACTGATCTAGGTCTTAGCTTGCCTGACCGGAGTTGAACCGGCAATACTGCGAAAGGAGGAACGTAGCAACTTATCATTGGTCTAATAAATTGCTTGTCAGACGCAGCGTGTTTCCTGGATTACACTACAGGCAAGGTTAAGAGGATCGGGCAGGATTTGAACCTGCTTTGACTAACTAGTATTCCAAAAGCCTTACGGCTCCGAGTGTCGCCATCCACTCCGCCGATCCAAAGAGTAGTGTGGGATTCGAACCCACCATGAACTAAGTCACCGGCCTGTCTACTCTCGTAACTAAAGTAGTTACCACTTGACAAAGATTAGTCGCACAAGATTGTGGCGAACCAACCGTAAGTACGTAGGCTACGATTGTAACCGTACTGTACTGACTGTTCGCGTCTAGGTCGGTTTGAGTAACAGCACCTACGCAATGCGTCTTCTGGAGAGACAGAAGAGAAGCCTACGCCTTCATATCGAGCACCACCAAGAGTGCCTCCTACGTGACGCATAACGCCTTGGGCTACTTGTTGTGTAGTCTTGAGTGCTGCTACTCCTGTACTTCGAACTGGTTGAACTTCTTGGAAGTACTGGACTACATTTTGTGTAGGCTGTACTACCACTTCATTTACTACAGTTCGTACTGGTGTGAAGCTTGGTACTGGAACAGTAAAACTTGGTACTGCTTCGATTACCATTGGCGATGATTCTACTAACATTGGTGCTGACTTGAAGCATCGGCCTGTTGTGCATTGTTGTGCGAAACTGGTAATGCTTAACAGTACCGTGATAAGTACTGCAACGATGATGGTTGGAAACTTCATGCTAAACTCTCCCTGGAGGATGAAAAGGATAAACGGTACTAACGGTTCGAATTACTGTGCGGTGTCGTATGGGTAGTTACGATCTTCATCGTCTTCAAGTTCGATAATCGCATCGGTGTCTTCAAGGTCGTTGGAGTCGCAAAGAGCGTCTGCGGATTCCATAGATTCTTCGGTTTGGTCACAAGTTTCGTGGTAGTCTGTTGACTCAAAATTTTCAAGAGTACCGAAGACTGGTACGCTGTTGTCGTTCTGTGCTGTGAAGAACTGATCGTACAATGATCCTGTTTGCTTCAGGATGATCTGCTTCAGCATTGGATCAACTACAACGTCTGGGCCTGGAAGATCGATTGGTTGAATGTACTTGTCGTACATATCGCTTACCAATTTCAGTACGTCTTCTTTCTTGACGTTCTTGAGGTCGCTGTTCTTGATAGCCTCTTTGACTACATCAAGAAACCATTCCTTTATTCGTTCAACTGTCTTGTTGACGCTACCTTGAGATACGCTAAGGTGTTTGTCCATGAACTCTTGCATCGAGTTCAAGTCTTGATTTTCAAATGCTGCGGTCATTGTAGCAGTCCTTGTAACTAAGGGATAGATGGTATATGAAAAACCCCTTCAGCATCTAGTCGTGTGGCCGTTTAGACTTGTATGCTGAAGGGGTAGTGTTACTGCAAAGCAGAATTTATTAAGCCAAAGCTGGCTCAAGTTCTTGGGACTTTTGAGCCTTCTTCTTTGCAGGTTTCGCAGTCTTCTTCGAAGTAGCCTTGGCTTGCTTTGCTGGCTTGGCTTGCTTGGTGTCTTCAGAAGACTTTGAACGATCTCGTCCAAACTTGCTGAATTTGAATTCAGGATTGGACTTGATGAACTTCTCAACGAGTGCGGTTGCTTCGGTCTTCAAGGCTTTGGCTAGTGGGCCTTTGCCTTCCCAGGCCAAAGCAATCAGGGTAGCCATTGCAGACTCTTGCAGGGTATCTCCTTGAAGCTTGACTGCTTGGACTGGGATATGGTTTCCGTTGAGGAACTTGCGGGCCTTTGGGTGTCCGAATGGTCGAGTCGTAATCATGTTATCCTGGCTTCTTTCTTGGTGTCATTGAGGTCTTCGCTTTGCCACGATTACTAATCGTAGCCATATCCTTTGAGCCATACATAGCGTTACGTGCTACGGCTCCTTTGTGAGCAATTTCAGAGCGTCTTGAAGAGGACAGGGATTTGGCTCTGGCAGGGCCACCTTTCTTTCCTCCTTTAGATCCTAGAATTGCTGCTGCTTTGTTTAACGGTTTCGATTGTAACGGTTTTTTAGCCATTGTTGGTTATCCCCTTTTCTTGGCTTTTTTGGAAGTCTTCTTGGTTGCTTTCTTTGTCGCTGATCGCTTAGCGGCTTTCTTCGGTGTAGCTTTCTTTTTGACTGCTACTTTCTTCGAACCTGAAGATTTAGCTCTTGTTGGTTTTTTAGCTGTTACTTTCTTAACAGCTTTGGCTTTCTTTTTCTTAGTTGTTGTTGCTTTTTTCTTGGTGGTTGGTTTCCTAGCTATCTTTTTAGTAGCTTTTCCTTTTTTCCGCCTAGCAGGGTTTTGGCCTTTAGCTCTCTGGGAATCTTTACCCCTAGCTCCTTTGCCTTTCTTTGCCTGCCGAGACTTTAGCTGGTCTCTAGCGGTTTTGTTTTTCTTCTTCTTGAGTTCTTCTTCGATCTTTCCTTCTTTGTCTTCTTCTTTTTCTTTCGGCATGTTTTCTATATCCTAGCTGGTTGGTATTTGGTTGTCAACTAACGTCTTCTTCGATTTCGTTGTTTTACTGTACTAATTTGTGGAATAAAAATCAACTCTGTTTTAGGTGCTTTTATGTCACCTATTACGTATTTTTGTTTTTCTAGTCCACCGTACAGTAACAAACATTCTGGCTTACAAACTGTTATGATCTTGTTGATCCATTTTATCAGTTTGGGAAAGCTTTTGTCTTGATGCTTATCTTCGTCACCGCGACACTCGATGCTAAGTGTAGCTTTAGTTGGAAGAGTTTCAAGTACGTATTTTGTAGTTAGGGTGTACGGTGCTTCGTCAATGATCTGGACTGTAGGGATTACCTTGAATCCGCATTCTTGCCATAGACGGGTACACCATCTGGACTTGTAAACTGAGTACAGGCTTTTGACTTTAGGCCAAGTGGTATAGGCACTAAAGTCTGGGCCAATAAAACACTTAGGTTGTATCTCTTTAGCCCAATCGATGAAGCTGTCTACTTCATTGAAGATAGCTTCAAAGCGTTCATCATGAGTGTAGAAACCTACGCATCCTGGGTAGTACGATCCATCAAAGGATTGACTGTAACAGTGGTAGGCTTCTTCGTAAGGTTCTTCTGGGTAGGTTCGTCTTGGTGCTAGATCGGGAGTAGCTAGTCCAGACTTTAACAGTTCTGGGATACCTAAGTCAGTAAGACCATCAAACTCTACGTAAGAGTTTACAAAGGTCTTTACTATGTCTTCGGGTGAGTCTAAAGATTGGTAGGAATCTTCTTGTTCTTCGGACTCTTCCGACTCTTCTTCTTCTGGAGGGGGAAGAGGACGAATACGGCTTGTAGACTGTTTGAGTAGTGGGCCGGTTTCTACTTCGGTCTCCTGAATGTCTTTCCTGAGTTGCTTCAGCTTTCGGTCAGCATCAGTTTTAATTGTTTCAAGTTTCTGGTCGATAGCCTTTGTGAGCGAGCGTAGGGCTTGCTCGTTGCGTTGGGCTAGTAGACCGATGTTGTCTAGGGTAGCTAGGATTTCGTTCTCCCTGGTCTCGTCTGGTTCGTCTACGACGATGATAGGGATCGTTGGTTGATCGTTCTTGATAGCTTCATCGACTCGCATATGTCCATCTAGTAGACGGTTCGTACCTAGATTGAACAATGCTAGCCCTAAGAAGCCGAACTTCTCTTTGAATGCTTTATACGTGGCTCGTTGGCGTTGTGAATGGATACGCCAATTCTTGGGGTTAGGTGGGAGTAACTTTGGATCAACTTCACCTACCCAAACGTCAGTACCTTTCAAGTGGGTGAAGTTCTTCAACCAAGGGTACTGACGTTTGTACTTATCGATTAAGGTTGTCATGCTAGAGTTTTACTGATGGGTCGGAAATTGGAACAATCTCAATCAGTAGTGTAAACGCCATGCTTTCTTTTGCAACCTTAGTAATTGAAAAAGTGAATCCTTCGATGTTACGTAATCGCTGAAGTTCAGCAATTACTACATCGATTGACTCTGGCTTGGTATCGTATGGCTGATCGATAAGCTGATTGTCGTTGCTTGCTAAGCTGAGTAGCTTATCGATCTGGCCAATGATGCCGAGCTTAACCCCTTCGCTTAGTAGTTTGCTTTCCTTTAACTGGACTTCGCTTATTGTTATCCCCACTCTTGAGTCTTCGATTTTCTCCAGCTTGGTTATTAGTCTTAACACGGGTAGTCTCCAAACATGCTATGAGGTCTTCACAAAGGGAATAAGTGTAAGTGTCTCGGCCTCGATTGCCGGACTTGTTGTTCTCTTTATCGTGGATGACGATATCGAGTTGTTCTAGGTCAGTAAGAATTTGGTGTACACGAGTACTTGGAATCTTCAACGTATCAATGATGGACTTGCGAGTAACATTCTTGTGTTTGTGGATGAAGTTAATTACTTCGTAGTTGAGTCCTGGGCAAGAGTCGAAACCAATCTTACGAATGATAGCGTATGTTGCTTCGGATACAACCTTCTCGCCTCTAACGTGAGCTAGGGCATGGGCTAGGTTCTTGAACTGGAGAGATAGACGGGTAGCGACTGCTGCTCTTGGTCGGTAGATCATACCTTCGTTTCGGTCTTTCACTACTTCAGCTTGTAGTCTTGCGGCTACCTTAGCCAATGCCATGATCTTGTTACGGATTGGTATTGGTACTTCGGCTACGTTCTCTGGATTGAAGGTTTCGAACAAGTGTTTGTAGTATCCGAGCATTGTGTCGGATAGTTTCTTCTTGTTCTCTTTCTTCTGTCCCATATTCTCCCATGCTTGGCTCATGTGTTCATCTTCATCGAAGTCGTTTCCTAAGAAGTCGATTCGCAAGAATCGTTCTCCCTTGGAAGCGTCATTGTGCTTGTAGATGATTGGTGTAACACCGGCGATGATGTTGAACTTGAAGTCAGTGGCTTCGTAGGACTTACCGTTACCCCAAGTAATCTTTACATAACCATCGTAGGCATCACGTAATAAGTCCCATAGTTGTTGCTGTACTCCGTCTGGCATACCAAGTAGTACGGTCATATCTTTGATGAACAAAGTTTTCTCATTCATCTTATGAAGGGTCGATGCGTCTGAACCATCTGTGTTTCTCCATCCTGATACAAGCGATGTTGCAGTCAGCTTGGATACGTAATCGAAGTACTTGTTGTTACCACCGAATGCTTCAATTACTGTTGACTTACCGCATGATGCAGGGCCGACAACGAATAACCAAAGTGGTTCGCCTGGAAGACGTACTGAAAGCGATGTAGCAAGCATAGCATCGATTGTTTGTAGAATCGATCTGCTTGTGTACAAGCTTTCCTTGATACGTTTCTGGAAGGTAGAATAAGAAGTAACTGGTTCAATCGATTCAATGTCTGCATTGAACGTCTTCTTGACTTCGCTACCTTCTTCTTGTTCTAGTTCTTCTGTGTAGTCTTCTTCAGTTGTAGCTGCCATATCAAGAAGTACTGGTAGAACTTCTGTCTTGGTCTTAGCGTTAGTCCATACGTCCCTAACGTCTTTGAGTTTTACGTTTTTCTTGACTAGCTTTAGCTTTGATAGGGCTGATGATCCCCAATTAGCTATGCTGTATCTGAGGCCAATGCTACGTTTGCGTAACACTTCGATTCCTTGATCGCCACCTTGGTCTTTATCAAAGAAGAAGGTTAGATACTTGCCTTTGAATGATTTGTTCCAGGACTCTTTCCAGCATGTTGCACCTGGAAGTCCAAATATGGTAGGTGCTTCTTTACGCATTGCTCTAAAAGCTGCGTAAAGAGCAAGTGCGTCCCATTCTCCTTCTGTAACAAGGATTTCTGGATCGTACTGCTTCGTGTTGAATACCTTATAAAGTTGTAGATCGAAGCCTGGGGCTTTGAAGATTCTAAATCGATTCTTGGGGTTGAAGTTGTTAGGATCGAATGCACCCAAGTTAAGCAATTGGTTAGATCCGTAGTAGGGAACGTACCATCTTCCAGTATTTGGATTTCGATGCCAATTAGCAAGTTCAAATACTTCACTGGGGATTCCTCTTTCTGTTTCAAGAAATTTGTAATCCTCTGGAGTAGTGAGGGCTTTAAGAGCTTCGTGAAATTGCGTAATGAAAGTATAATAGTTGCCTGACCTATTACATTTCTTGCAATTATACAATCCATGTGTGACGTTAAAGTAGAAGTGATTAGCTTTTCCGCAATTTGCGAATGGACAGTTGGCAACATGGTTATCCTTTACTTGTTTCGTAGCTTCGACACCAAAAAATTTGTAGAAAGCAACTGGGTCTTGTTGTGCGTTAGGCATTGGTTTTCCTTCGTAGGTTTTCTGGAATTGTTTGAAGTGCTGTTTTAACTAAATCTTCAGCAATGACAAACAGTTCATCATTGCTTATTTCGTCTGTACCAATAGACTCAAAAGTTATTGGTATGTTATAGACAAATTTCTTGTGGTTTGTTTTACGTACTGTCCAACGTATATTAAACTTAGTACGTTCAATAGACGTAGTAATACAGCCAAAGTTTAGCTCTCTATGCACAACTCTTAGTACTATAGAGAATCGTAAAAACACTTTATCATAGTACTCTTTTGAAAGAGCTACTTTATTAAGCATTAGTTGTTTCTCCAATCTTGGAGTTTGATCGCCTGACTCCAATTGTCTTCGATGATTTCTGGTTTACAGATACAAGGTACTCCATACTGCTTTCCTGCGTCTTGCATGATAGTTGCTAAGTCTGATAACACCTTGACGATCTTTTCCCGCCCAAGCTTTTTCTGGAGAGAGAAAAGTAATTCGTCATGGATTTGTAGAATCAATGCGGCTTTGCTTTTAGCTACGATGTTAGAGTAGTCGAAGTTTACTAAACGATTGGAGATTAAGTAACTGTCGCAATTGGTTAAAGCTGTCTTGACGATATCACCCTCGGTTCCTTGGACGATGTAATTTACTCCTGCGTAGGCTTTGCTTCGTTGAACGTGGAGTCGGTATCCACCGGCGGTTTCGACGTAGCCATGACGTTTGACGAACGACACGGTTCTATCAATCGATTCCGTAACACAAGGAAATAGTGTCTGTACTCTTCGAAAGATTCCCTTGATTCCGCATGTTGCATCGATCTTGCTTTCTCCTGCTCCGAATATATATCCGAAGTTGACATTCTTTGCTACCCTCCGTTGTATCTTAGTTGGTTCATCGGTTTCAAAGATTTGCATAGCCATGTAGGTATGGAAATCGAAACCATCTTCAAACGCTTTAACTAGCTTTGGATCTTTCGACCAGTAAGCAAAGATTCTAAGCTGTAATTGATCGTAGTCAATACTAGACCATATACGATCTTTGGTAGGGCCGAATACTTTACGAATGCAGTACGATGTAATGATGTTACCATTTTCGTCGATCCGTTCTTTGCCTTTGCTGATGTTCTGACCGTTAGGGTTCTCTGATGCTAAACGAGTAGTTGATGTACCTACTTGTTTGATGTTTGGTAGTAGTAAGTAAACAGTACTACCGGATTTCTGTGTTCTGAATCGTATGTACGATTGTAGATAGTTGTTAGCTGCATTGACTTCACGGTACGCTATCATTGCGTCTACGAATTCGATTGCTGCTTTGGACTTCTTTTGGGTCTTGAGTTCTGGCAGTACGCTCTTATCGGTTGAGTCGTTTCCTGCATCGGTAAGTTTGACTGACTTAAATTTGAACTTGGTGAATAAGGCTTGGGATAGTTGTGGTGGACTGTTAGGATTGAATTCGTTGTCGGATAGTAGTGATCGCATCTTAGCGACTAGACCAGCTTTAGTATCCTCTGCTTCTTTAACTGCCTTGGGGAAGTGTGTATCATGTATCGAGATTCCACACTTGGTCATACGATACAAAGGCATTACAACCTTTTGCTGTATCTCGTATGGCTTTAGTAAGTGCGTATTTACTTCGAATGTTTGTTCTTGGCGTATGAATAGTGCGGCTGTACGGATAGCGTCTTTGATCGCGTACTGCTTACATAGTTGCTTTCTAGGATCGGAGTCGGGAGCTAGTTGAGTTAGCCAGAAATCGCATTTGTGAAATCGATCTTTCTGTCCTGCGAGTTCTGGCAACCCTGCCTCTGCTAATCGTATCTTGCCTGATTCTGATTGAGGCTTGAACTGTCTACGTAACTCTTTGATAAAGTCATCTAGTTCTTTCTCGTCGTCGTCTAAGATATCACAGTAGAGTAACGCTTGCTCTTTAAGTCCTAGAGGATCGCTTGAATTTAGAACGTGTGCTCTAATCATTGTGTCATGATAGTTGCAGTTATGCTCTAACTCAATTGGGAACGAGTTCCATTCTGGAAGAGGGAGAAGAGAAAGCATGAACAGGTCAAAGTTCAAGTTATGAAATACTAAGGTCTTGAACGATGATACGTAGTTGTAAATCTGAGCTAGTGTTTTCTTAGACCAGTTAGGGATTCGTGTGCGGGGATCTACGATAGCTTCCCAGTAGTTAGTTACTCCGTTGTTGTCGCATGTAGATATTGCGAATGCTTTGCAACCGTGGTGTCCGAATAGACCTGTTGTTTCTGTATCGATTGCTAAGAATTTAGTGACTGCTTTGTATTTGCGTACTGAAGTTGCCATGATTGTACTTATTGTAGTAAGTCGATAAAAAAACCGGCCATGTTAGCAAGGATCAATACTAACATGGCCGGTCTGAGGCAAGTTGCCGTGTATGGCTACGGCAACTAAGGGTGAGTTGACTACAACTCGCATCGATTGATCGGATTGTATATTACAATTCGTTCCGATGCAAGAAGTTTTAACCTACTTCTTGAACTTCGTCAAGTTTGACGGTTAAGGCTTCTCCCTTGGAGTTCTTGGCCTTGAAGACCTTCTTCTTTTCGTCGTAGGACAGAAGAGTTACCTTACCTGCTTTGGGCATCTTGGCGGTCTTTACAGTGGCCTTTTGCCCAACCCATTCGGAAGGTTCTTCAAGATTGTCTTCGTCGGATTCATCATCTGAATCGTCATCAGAATCTTCGTCGGAGTCATCAGAGTCTTCATCCGAATCGTCTTCGGAGTCGTCATCCGATTCTTCTTCATCTTCGTCCTGGTCTTCTTCGTCTTGATCGTCAGCATCTTCGTCATCGAGTGGACGATTGACGCGAACATCGATTCCGGTTTCAGAGTAACGAGAGATGGTAATCGATACCAAAGGCTTGTCAGCCTTGATCGTTTCGAACATTTCCTTCAAGGCATCAAGGCTGAGGTCATCAGTCTCGAAACCGAGATTCTGGAGAGTGAAAGACAAGTCCTTGTAGGCTTGTTCTTCAGTTCGCTTGCCTTGCTCAACCAAGCTGATGTACTTGGATGGAGTTTGACCTTTGCCGATATTGCCGGTGCAAACAAAGTTGAAGCTAACGTAGGGCTTCTTGTTCTTGTCAACACCGCAACGAGCAGCGGTACAACGAGCAGTTGTCGTGGTCTTGCCTTCGATCTTCAGCTTGAAGGCGGCGATGATTTCTTCAGGAGTGGTGTACCCCTTCGGTGCCTCTTCTTTACCGGCCTTCTTCAAGATTGAACCCTTGGTCTTGATCGCTTTGAAGAAGTCCGAAGAAGTATCTTTCTCGGTGCTCTTTGTGGTTGGTCGTGTAGCCATAGCTTTCTTTCCTTATGCAATGCAGAATTTATTAAACGTAACAACGAAGTAACTACTCTTGGTCGCTGGACTCTACAATGATTCCAGTTTTGATTTGATTCTCCCAGGCTTTGATAACCATCTCATAGCCTTTTGTCGGATCTTCTGGAAGGTAGAAAGCATTTAGCTGTTTACCTTTGACGTTACAGAATCTATCTCGGACTCCGCACTTAGTCCAGATGGTATCCCATCTACAGTGGACTGCTCGTTTGGTATTGTGGTAGCCAATGAAGAACGCAAAGTCCATTGCTTTCTTCAGCCACTCAAATACTGCTGATGGGCCTGAAGGACTGTAAATGTTTTCAGTTGTCCCTGTGTTGAGTTCTCCTTCTCGTTCTTTGGTGTGTGCTGTAAAGATTACTCCGAGTCTTGAATTGAACTTCAAGTTGTTGAGTACTCTTTCAAACTCTTTATTGATCTGTCCACGTGATGCACCGTAGTCTTTAGTCGGTACATGCTCCATTTGGTTCTCAAGACACCAGTTGTTTTCACAAGCTTTGTAGCACTCACTGATGTTATCGATACCAATAACTTTGATTGACTTGTCGGACTCTGCTTGTTCAAGAAGCGTTGTAAACTTCTTCCAAGGATTCTCTTGACCTTGTTCCATTTCTGGAACAGAAGAGATTTTGAAGTCGATCTGTCTTGCTCTGATGTTTCGTCTTGCTGGTTCGAACTGAAAGATAACTGAGCCAGGAATCGAAGCCATTAGTGAGGACTTCCCTACACCTGCTGTACCATGCAGTAGTGTGTAGTAATCGAAGAAGTCATCAGATGGTTCGTTGTATTCTTCTGGGCCTGGGATCTTCCAATCGGTCGAAGAAGTTTTACTAACAGTCTTGCTTTTTGTGGCGGTCGGGTTGACTCGCCGTACTCTTGTCGCCATACCTTCTATTCCTTTCGTTCGTTGAAGGGAATAGAAGTGTAAGTGAGCGATAGTTGAATGTCAACAGGTATCCAGAAAAAATTTCAACTATTTTTTAGCTGTCTTTTTACTGGTCTTCTTTAGGCTTTCTGTTCCCTGCTCTCCTTCTAGCTCTGGGAACGCTGTTGTTACCCTTTCTAACCCTATTAGTGAGCCACTTGTTACGTAGTCGAAGTAATCGCCTACGCCGATAGTCATTGGATCGAAGATTCCGAACGGTGTTTGAAAGTGGTGAGGATTTGGTTTTCCCTGCTCGTCCACCCAGGGATTGAAAGGGTTTGATTTGATTGACTCCCACCATACTACGATGTTTTCAATCAATGGAACTAAAGTTGAATTGAAAAACTTCGATATGTCTGACGGAACCAATTCAACTTCGTATCTCTTGAAGTAGTGCGATGGGTCTTCAGAAATATGTTTACTCAATCTTTGGATAAAAGCTAACTCAGTTTCTTTTGAGCCTTGCTTCAAAGCTGGTCGCCGTATTACGTTGTAAAGTACTCCCCCAATCTTTCGACCTTTGTAGTCATGAGTCATTGAATAAATGTATAGCATTGTTTGAAGATCATGCGGAAGTGTCTGCATAATCTTGTTGTCGTCAATGGTTGTCTTGGTCTTGTTTTCTTGAAGCCATATCCTTCCATTGTGTTCGTACACTTCATCGCGTCTGCCACGAAGACGAACAATCTTTCCGGTTGTCACTGACTTGTACGGAATGTTAAATACTTCTTCTTGTGCAATGTAGTTGTGCTTATCTTTTGCGTAGTAAGCATTGTAATGAGGAACAAGTACACAAGCTTGGCGTATCAACATTTGGTCGATACTACTTTTTTTGTAGAGCTTTAGTAAAGCTGTGATGACTTGTGATGAAGTCATACCTTGGGCTGTTAGCTCTAAGGCTTTATGGAACACTGTTCCAAAGTCTAAGGCAGCTTTACGTTCTGAAGGTCTAAGACCTTCGACTGTAGAAAGTCTGAATCGTTCTCTACAGTTTCGATATCTGCACATGAGAGAGTATGAAATACCGTCCCTGTACAAGTCCCATGCTGGTTTGCGTTTCATGTTAATTATTGCCTCATACATGCTTTTGAAGTAGTAATTTGGTTCTGGCTTTAGCAAGGTCTGACATAAAAATTTCGTATTTGTTTGGTAACTGAATATGATTTATATGTTGTTTTGTTAGAAACTTACTCACACCTGAACCAAGTGCGAATATGAGTTTCGGTTTTATAGTGTTTACTACCAGTTCGAAGTTTTGAAAGCAAGCCTTTCTTTGAGCTTGTGTAACCTTTTCGGTTTCTGTGTAGCAAACTACTTGGTTGACCACCAAGTATTTTTCTGGAGGGAGAAGAGGGGAAATAAATGTTTTGAAGTAAGAGCCAACTGAACCTGTCATCGGTTCGCCAACTACAGATTCTATATCGTTTGGAGTTTCGTCAACAAATAGATATAGACCTTTTGGCAGTTTGGCTTTGAACAGTTTTCTGTCTAAAGGCTTTTCCAAGCCGTTGCATAGCTCGCAGTTGCTACACAGTATTATCTGGCTACCAAGTGAGGGGAGACCAGTCTTCGGAGTACGGTTTGTTGTATATGTTGTATCTACCGTAGATGCCGCCTGGGACTGAATCGTTAAGTTCTTCCCATTGCGTTCTGGACGGGATACCCCATTGTGATCTTTCGTTTTTCTTTTCAGCATGGTTCTTTATGTCTGCTATCTCTTTTGGACTAAAGAATCTTGGATCAGCTATACGATAGCTTAAGCATAGTTCTCGGCATTGGTTAAGGTCTAATGCTATAACTGATTTGTTTTTTTCCTTGCATGGATAACCTTCAGCACAATACTTGAATGGCATCAAGATTGGTTTTGGTTGGTTATCGTACAGTCTTCCAAGTCTGCATTTGTTTCGGTATGAACCAATTGAGAACTTGCCAGAAGTGATTGAGCCACCAATCGTTTTACCGGACAGTGGATGTTTGCCGAGTCCTTCGAACTCTTTGATCCAGTTGGCTAGTATTACTCTGTCAGTTAAGACTTTAGAGTAGTTAGCCATGATTAGGTTCTTCTCGTTTAACTCGAAAACGAATTCGAACCAGACAGCTTGTGTAAGGTTCGTAGTTCGTCCACCAGTGTTGAATTTGGCTCTTGGCAACTTGCGTTGCATCAAGGTCATATCTGGATCAAGAGCAGTTGTAAGAAGATGAAGTACGTCTTTACGCTCCATTTAGTTCTTAACTCCTTACTGCTTGTCTTTGCGTTCTAGTGCATCTTTGTCACTGTACTGGGTTGGGTATCGCTTCTCAAGTTTACTGATGTTCTTGATAAGGATGAACTCTCTGGTCAAGTCGATTTCTTGACGAAGCATTTCCATATAGAACTCAAGATCGCCAAGTTCTTCAACGATGTTATCGATATCAAGTTCTTTGTTGTAGATCGTTGTCTTCTTGATTGAATCAAGAAGTTCACCAGCTTCGCCACAGATACCCATGACTGCATGGATAAGTCCTGCTTTGGAAGCGTTGAACAGTGTAACGATTTCAGATGGTGACTTGGTTCGTGACTTTACGAACTTGAAGTACTTGTCATCTAAGTTTGAACTGAATTGTTGTGACTCGTTTTTCATTTGTTTATCGATGTTAGAGTTGTAGTCAACTAATACTTAGCAGTCCCATTTACGTAGGGATTTATTAACTCTGCTATTCGGATCTCTTGCAGTCTTAGAAGAAGTGAGTTTTGCTTTTACACCTTTCATTCGACTACAGAACTTCTTTCGTCGGCCTGCGTCTGCTTTCGACTTCTTGGCTTGTTCCCTGCTTACAGGAGGTTTCAGATTGGAACCTGGGTTCTCTCGTTCGTAGGACTTTCTGCCTTTTTCGTTCAGTCCTCCAGCGGCATTCTTGCCTTCTTTGCGTTGCCATGCGGCTGATTTTTTTGGCATGATGACTTAACTTTCTTGGGTTGTTGTTTGGTCTTCGAATGTTTGCATCCACAAGACTTACTTGCTTTTGCTTTTCGCTTTTCCATTTGATTTGCTCTTTGGTTTGGGTGATGCTTTCTTGCAACTATTGGGGCTGTATGGCTTCTTACCCTTTACAGGTTCGTAACCTTTCCAACAGCGTTGTTTCATCGGGATTTGCCTTTCTTGGCTTTGCTGTAGCCTTTCGACATTCCCGCTTGTCGCATTGCAATAGCGACCGCTTGCTTTTGAGGCTTGCCTCGCTTCATCTCGCGTTTGATGTTCTCTTTGATTGCTTGCGGGTTCTTACCTTTTTTGAGTGGCATCGTTAGTTACCTTCTTTCTTGAAACCTTTGTTAAATGATACTTACGCAACTTCTTCATGTCAACCCCCGTCATTCTTATTGCTTTTCTGATGAATAAGTAGATCGTTCGGTCGGGAAGATTCAATTCTAACTCAGAATACAGTTTATCGCATTTTGCGGCAACTATCAAAGACAGCATATTGTCGTTCGAGAGTTTCGGGCCAAAGGTATTCAGAGTCTTTCTAAATGTACAACAAGATTCTTTCACGGTCGGTATTTCTACTAATGAACTAAGTAGACTGAAGAAGCAATCTCCTAGTCTATTAGGAGTAATCCTTTTTGGCTGTGACGTAGTGGATGGGGCTTTGCAAGCGTTTATTGCTTTACGAACAATCTTTGTTAATACTTTAGTATCTATGAAACCGTTTTCAGTTTCGTAGTCTACGTACTCTTGTAAAGACTTAATTGAGGTAACTATGTTTGATATTTGAGACTCTGCTTCATCTGGGGTCATCAAATTCAACACACTGATAAGCGATTCTTCATCCTCAGAATCTTGAGTGTATACAATTTGATATTTGCTGAAGAATGCCAATAAAGAGTTACCTACTAATAGTTCAGCCATTTACTCTTTCCTCTAAAAAGTCAGACCATCTTTTTGCCATTGCTTGTCCTGTGTACTTTGATAAATCGATTGTACATGGAGAGGCACGTTCAATAGCTTTGGCTACCAAGTATGGCGATACTCCAGGTTTGAAAGTTTGGATACCAATGTTGCCATATTGCTTAGTAAGGATTTCGACTATGCCGACATTTGAACATGCTATGGGGAGTCCAAACATCATAGCTTCGATTGTACTTAGTCCGAATCCTTCATTTGAAGAACATGAAACATAGGTATCCATCATTGCTAATGCGTCACCTACATTGTACATGCCAGGAATGAACTTGAATCTGTTTGCGATACCTACCTTGTTGGACATTCCTTGTAAGTCTATGTCGGACTCCCAACCAGATACTAGCAAGTATGCGTTTGGTATGTAACTAATTGCTTCAATCAGTACGTCTAAGTTCTTTTCAGAAGTTGTTCTACCTGTGTAACCTACTACGTAAGCATCTTCTGGAATTCCATGCAACCTTCGCAACTCTTCTCTGGAAGAGGAAGGGATAAGCCTATCTGTATCGATACCGTTCTCGATTGTCTTACAAGGCTTGCCGGTTACTTCTTCGATCAGTTTAGAGACTTCTTCGGATACTCCTACAAAGGATCTTGCAACGTCTTTTGCGTTCTTGATCCATCTTCTAGTGTAGTCGCATACACCATGCCCTACACAAATTATGTCGGGTAACTTTATGAAGTCAAAGTTTTCAATGAAAGAAGTGATTACCGGCTTTTCGTAGTACAGCAAGTCTTGAATAGTTACTTCTTTTAATGATTCGTGAAGTTGAGCTTCAAGTGCGTTATCGGGACTCTTGAAATTGTTCTTACGCATTAAGCCAAACGATGGTAAGTACTTGTTAAGTGCTAGAGTCCATGTTTCCATTCCACCATAGTAGAATGGTTGCCAGAATGCGTATTTGCTTTTCCATAAACGAACAGCTTCATCGTATGGGATCTGTGGGTGCGGATATCCTTCTTCAGTTAGATTGTTGTTGATTACGTTATGGAACCCCCATCCCCAATCCCAGAATTTTTCTGGAGAAGAAAAGTTAGGCGGATATTGCTTCTCTAGCTTTTCGAAGTCCTTTCGGCATTTACAGTCTTTCGGTATTGTGGTCTTCCATAGTTTGTAAAATACTCTTGGGTCGCCCTTCTCGAAAGAATGTAGCATCTTCCATGATTTCCTACCTTTGTTGACCTTTAACTGACGATACATTTCTACTGTATCTTCAGGTGACATTGGAGCGTTATGAAAGAATCCTTCGGTACTTGAGTCCGGTAGCCTGATGTACTTGCTGTTGCTGCCTATCTTTCGTATATGCGTAACCCTACCGTCAGCTAATTCTGTTCTACCGCATACGCATACTATAGGGTAGATAATTTCTATATCTTTGCGTTCGGTTCCACAGTCTTCACACTTCCAATATGTTATTGCTTTGGGACTTGCTGTAAGCTTTCTAAGTTGGCACTTTTTGTTTTCAGTCATGGTTCTATTTATGGAAGAGTTATCCGTATTCTGTAGTTGCAACTACCTCTACCAAATATATCTGAACTGGAAGAACAAAGACAGGTTAGGTCTAATCCAGATACGAAAAAAGGCCCGTATAGTAATTCAAATGGATCACAAGTAGCGGATATTGGGAATTGTCCACCAGTACAACCTTGGCAACTATTTGTGCATCCTTGAATGATTGCCATAACCATAGTGTACGGGTCACCATTACTAGGGCAAGTTAACGATATGTCCCAAATTTGACCACTTATGTATGAAGAATTTTCACAACAAGTACTTGATCCTCTCCAGGCACTTGATACTCGATCCCAGAAGATAAGGAAGGTACACGGTTCTAGTAAGTCTAAACGCTTACATACTTCTGGGTTGTTTGGATCGCCTACTCTTTCTGATTCAATTGTTACACGAAGTACAGGGGGTAGGTATATGCCTTCGCAAAGACAGATACAGTAAGGACAGTCTTGGTTTGTTTCGTAGTGTTCGGAGAACGTAAAGT
>Ga0315903_10002878_pt1 | contig 24589 bp, 31 predicted proteins | sample LakEriMetagenome_7_FD_203524 | JGI IMG/M metagenome (GOLD analysis project Ga0315903, IMG submission 203524) | Freshwater fungal communities from buoy surface, Lake Erie, Ohio, United States - Buoy 2 MA119 | ecosystem: Environmental > Aquatic > Freshwater > Lake | place: USA: Lake Erie, Ohio... | reverse complement strand
AAGAGCGGCTATTTTCTTTTGTGCAGTGGCTATGTCATTTTGTAGCGCACCACGCTCACGTGCTTGGCTACGACGCAGTTGTGCGGCTTTGTCAGCACCTTTCTCATCATTGCTTCGACTCATGGTCTGATCCACAGCATCATCCATCTGTCGCAGAGCTTTGCGAGCGGCTTCTATGTTGTCTTTTTCTGTTTTGATCTTTTCATCTATCAGCTGTACCTTTGCGGCCACGTCGCCCGTGGGCACTGCTTGATCTAAGTGAGCTTTTGACAAGAAACCAAAAATGCCCATGGACGTAATGACCATGAGGAAGAACACAGCCGGCACAAGATATAGTTTCATTGCCAGACGACAACGATCCCAGTATTCGTGTAACCATACAGTGACCACTAGTTTGGCGGCCTCCAGGATAGATCCCATGATCACGATGGGGATCACAGCGGCGGCGAATATCGCGGCCAGACCTGCTATGGAATAGAACGCGGCCACAGCACTCAAGCACAATGCTACCGCGAACATGAGATATGTCAAGAGCATAGATTTATTTACCGGCTCGATGCTTGTCCTCCCCGGCCACTTGCAGACTGTATTTCACTGAAATCCATGTGGCTATGCGTAGATCTGGCACTTCAAACCACACCTGCACAGATGGTCTATTACGACCATAGCGTTGACTTTCTGATAGTTTTCTCTTCACACGAGGCTGTGTACGCCAGTTTTTTCCAAACCATGATCGGCACTCTCGCATGATGCCGTACCACTGTTCTTCAGTGGCAAGGCTGACGTAGATTCTGTGTAGTCCTGGTTCCATGATTTATTATAGCATAAATCAGTCCCAAGTGCGATGCTTTTCGGCGATCCACTCTCGACCATCATACTCTTCGATTTGCCATTCTACATCTGCGGGTATCTCTACTACTTTGAGATCGCTGAACTTGGAGTTTACTGCTTCGCCTAACTCTCTAACCACTTGTACTAAAACAGGATCATCTCGATCCAAATCTCGGTCCGAAAATACCTGCTGGCTATAGAGCTGATTATGCTGTTGACGTTCGGGCAGGGTCATGGAGTGCCAGGTCTCTGCATCGGGATCTTCAACACGGTGTTCGGGAGCCACCAACCAAAACCTTGGACCCACGATGCTAAGGCGGTTCTCTTCGATCCAGTACGGAGTACTCGTTATTTCAAGATAGCGTTTTATTCCTTCTGCACTTAAACCAAAACCGCCATGTTGTGTGTTTATAACAACATAGCGGACGCCTTGTATTTCGTTGAGTAACTGTCGTTGGTCTCGAGTGAGATTAGGGTCCTGTAGAGCTTTCATAGGTTTCCCACGAGTTGGTTTCATCATTCCAGTGTCGGCTGTCTGTAATACGCAGATCCGTGGTCCACCCAAACACATTGACAGTGATCCACGGACCTGCATGGTCTGTTTGACGCCAGTTGAGATCCACAGCCAGTTCAACCCAGTTAAACATGTAGCGACTGAACTGTAGTTCAACGAACTTATAGGTTGATAGTTGCCAAGAACGATTCCAGAGATTTTGGAAAGATTTACAAGGCCAAGGGTTGCGTAATCTTATACTGAAATCAATCATCGTGATTTTCCTCTAGATATAAAGTACCTGTGACCCGATCAATTTTCATCCCAGACTCGTTGATAAAATAAGGCAAAGATTCTTGGGACTGTTCAATATCAATCATGTATTCGCCTGCTGTGGTAAACTTTAAATCCTGCATCATATTTTTTCTCCTGCTTCCCAACCACGGAATCTCACGAATCTAGGAAATCTCAGACTGTAGGTACCATCTTGATTTTGTGTCACCGCATCAGCTTGGACTTCAACCACACGACCAACAAGGTCATTGCGGGCGTTCCAATACTCATCACGATCGCTATCAGACAAGCCGCTACCAACATTAACACGAATATCACGTCCATTGTCAACTCCTTCACAGATTATAGCACCCAGGCGGCCTTGGTTACGACCGGTGCCTTCTTCAAACCCAACTATATCAAGATCCACAGTGATTGTGGGTTTCCACTTCATCCAAAAACTGCTACGCTTACACTCATAAGGAGCATCCACTGCCTTGATCATTATGCCTTCATAGCCTTCGATCACAGCATCATTGGCAAATCGGCGCATGATATCGTGTCCTTCGGCTGTGTCAAGATCCACATCCATGCCGGGCATCACACGAACACATGGACTGTTGTCAATGGCTTCACGACTGTCTTCTAAGATCTGAGTGCGCTTGTGCTGTTGTGCATTCCAGAATCCTCGTTCAAAATCAGCGATGGGCAGGATATCAAACACATAGTAAGTCATGCCTTCTGTTTTGGCATCACTCTTGCGATGTGCTTGACGCATGAGTTGTTGGAAACTCTCGCCCACGATCTCGCCGTCTAGCACAAAAGGACCCTTGGTGGCAAGACTGACTTGATTGCGGAAAGTTTCAATGGCCTCAGCCACTTGTGGAAAGTTGTCAAAGGGTTTGCCATTGCGGCTGTAGAGATTAACTGTGTTCTTTGTGACCACTGCCAGCACACGCACACCGTCGAGCTTACACTCAATGCGTTTCTTGCCTCTGAGTTTGCTTTGATGATCATTGGAATCCGTGGCCAACTGGCAGGTAAACACAGGAATCTTCCATTCTGAGTTGCCCAGCACTTTGTTCAAGGTTTTTTCTGAGATGCCACAGCGCAGATCTTTGATCAGCACACGACGGGCCAAGCCGTTCCACTCCTCAGAGTCAAAACGACTGGCCAGTTCTTCTATCTTGTCCTTTGCTTTGCCGCCAGTGATGCTACGAGTACGCAGGGCCTCTGTCAGAGCCCAGAACTCAGTCCAAGGATTATCTTGGCCTGTGAGTCCTGAGGTTTCAGGAACTTTCTTTATACCATAGACGAAATAAGGATTGTAGGCCAGGTAACAGTTGTATAAAAAACACTGAGCACCTGCTGAGCCCAAGCGGGCCGCTACTAGAGCCTTTTCGATCACTGCTTCTTTGTGTAGCCTAGAGTCTGAGCCTTCGAGATCTTGTATCCAATCTGCCGCCACTTTGAGTCCGTTGTATTCTTTATTTTGCCAATCGCGAGCCTGAGTCATGCCTGTACCTTTTTATTTAAACCAGATCCACTTGGAAATCAATATCCATTTTTTGCATGCGACCATCATACACTGAAGTACGACTGGCCAAGCTTCGGATACCTTCGCGAGCGATACGTTCAAGAGCAGTCCATACTGCCACCCGCTGTTCAACGAAACACATCTCAGTCATGCCCTTGACGGTGGTATGGAATCCCACACCATTTACGATGACACGGATTCGTTGACTGTTATTCAGTCCAGCAATGATTCTTTTTTCACGCATATCTAGCTCCTACTCTGTTACTGTATTCTATTATTATAGCAAAATGGCCGTTTCTGGTCAACCAAAGAAAAACCCTGCATCTAGCAGGGTCTTTTGCTGGGTCAGTGAGTACTAACTTCGTATTACTAGGGCCTCTGCTTGCTCTTTGGTGTACTGGTTTGGAGCCAAGGTACCTGGTTCTTCGATGCTTTCGGTGGGCAACGATGTGTCTTGTTCTAGCCCTGCGGCTGCCAGGCGTTCAGAATTTCGGCCTTCGCGCATGGCCGCGATCATAGCTTGTCCACCAAGATTGTTGGCCACAGCCACACGTTCCAACCACATAGCAGGGCCACCAAACTCTGTGTACTTGGCGTATTCAGGTAGTTGCTCTGCAAAACTCATTGCCACGTTGTTGTTGGGCAATATGTCACTGGCCACAAGATCAATCCTTTGTCTGTTGAGATACTCTCTGCCCAGTTGATCTTGCCAGGCTTGTTCATTGTTGTAAACTGTCTGTGCTGTTGAATAGTTGTCGATTATGTCTACAGACGCTACAGCAGTTACAGGGATGATGCCATTGATCCAGGCATCCTCGTATGCTTCTTCGGCTGTGCTATAAGGACCATAGGTTCCGGCTGCGGCCCAACCCGCTGGTATTTCTACTTCCCAAGCTGGTGGATCTAGCATTGGATCAGGTGCAGTGTTTACAGGACCAAATGTACCTTGGCTAAACGCCTGTATTGTTTCATAGATACCTTGAACTTGTGTAAACTCTGAAAACGCACCTGCCGCATTCAACTCAGCTAACTTTGTGGAGTTATCTTGTAAATAAGAACCGCTGTTGTATCCGGCGGCAAAACCAATAACATCGGATATTACCAGTTTTCCAAGAGCTCCTGTGCCCAGAGGAATGTCGTAGTCTTGATTGTACTGAGTATTCCAATAATCAAGAACACCTTGTGGAATATATTGAGTTTGCCCTTGTATCAGCGGTAAGTCTTCAAGATTTTCCAATCCGCCAATGGTCACGGCCAGTGTGTCTGTCGAAGAGTTCTGTATGCCTTTGATCTGTAACAAACTGCGTGACAAGGCATCATTGGCCACTGCAAGATCATCAGGTATTATACCTTTGAGATCTTGGCCTAGATGATTGAGTTGAGGATTCACAGCACCTGATTCATCCTCATATATGGCTCGGAATCCCACACTGGCAGTTCTCACAGGAGTGGTCAGTGTGGTATAACTCTTGCCAAACAACTTAGTAGGATTAAGAAGATCCTGACCTGTGCGAACTGCTGTTTGTGTGTTGTTGAGGATGGCCTTGACTTGAGATACCTCTGTGGGAGACAATGTGCCAAGCTGAGCATATATGTCTTTTTGTATCGAAGGAGGAAGATTGGCACCTGTCCTGGCCAGAGTATTCAAGTCCACTCCTAGATCTTTTAGAGTGATATTACGAGTAACATCTGTCAGGCTGATGGTAGATTTACCGCCGGTGAGCACACCATAGGCCGATGTCACTATGTTATAACCAAGCTCTTGTGCTGTTTTTTCGCTGATCTTGATAGTTCCTAACTTTTCGTACATGGGTCCCAAGGTTCCGTTATTTTCCATGTTGGCCATGAGCTGTCCGGGAGACCCAAGATTTTTTAGATTTTCCCAACTCACAGTATCACCAAGTTGAGAGATGTCGTCACCTAAGCCTTTGACCCAGTTGGATACTCCGGTGACACCAGCTGTGATAGTTTCTTCCATGCTGGTAAAAGTTTTTTCTAGATACTTGCCACCGCGTTCGGCCGCATTGACAAAACTGTTGGCAGTGTTGACATAGCTCTGTGCTGTGTTGAATATACTTCCTAATATTTTTGGATCGCCAACCAATGCACCCGCAACCAGTGTTCCAGTGCCTCCCAAGGATTGACTTGCCCATTTTATGCTTTCTTGGATGGCTGTGGTGTAAACTTGTTCTGTGACCGTTGCTAAGAACTGTGCAGTCTTGGGACCAAAAGTACCAGTCACGCTATTGAGAACTTCTTTACCAGCTGCCGCGGGTGCAGTGGAAATAGCGTTCCAAGCTTCACGCATGGGCTGTGTGAACTCTAGCACAGCATTTTTCATCTCGCCCAAGGTTTGTGTAAGACTGCTGTACCAACTCTGGCTAGTGGTAGTCAACAGGCCCTGAGAAGTGGCCTGTGCAGTACTCATGACTTGACTGGTGCCATCAGGAAAGAACACAGTGACTTCGCTCAAAGAACCCAGCGCGGCTTCTCCTCCAATGGGTGCGCCACCAAGTATTTCTGACAGGCCGCCGTTGGCAATGAACGACGCGGCCGCGGTCATTATGATCGAGGTTAACGCACCTGCGCAGGCCATGTTAGGTTCCTACTATGACGTCAAGACTACCAAAGGCTCTGGGATGGAAACAAGTGTCTGGTGAGCCCACATACACAATGGGCTTGCCTTCTGCTGTGACCGACAAACTACCCAGGGTAGTGACTGCCAAACAGTGTAGTTTCTTCTTGGGGCAAGGTGGGTGTGGTGTGACAAAGGTGCCTGTGGTGCAGGCTGGTCGGCCATTGATCAGCACACTCATGGCGCCAGGGAAGATTGCAAGTCCTCCTGCTATGTTTGGATCTCCGATTCTTACTGCTGGTGGCATATTTTATCCTGTTATGATTTGCTTGGCTGTGGGAGTTACGATACCTGTAGTGGCTTCGATATACTTGGCCCGTACATCTTCGCGAGTCTCCGCAGACAGCGCAATACTAGCAGTATTTATATGTACATTTTTGTCTGAATTTGAGCTGAACAAACAAGGCATCATTTGCAGGCCTTGTGGGCCCAACACCATGCTAATGGGCTGTGCGACTTCTATAGTGTCAGCAGTTTTGCTGTGGATTTTGGCAGTGATTTCTTCACCGCTGACCAGTTTGAAAGTGTAGATTTCGTTGAGTTGTAAATGATTCATAGGGTTCCTAGGTTATCAGTAAGGCCCAAGCGAGTACGAATCTCGTCTGTGCTCAGCTTACTTAAACCTTGGAAACCACCTTCTACAAATAACTTACCTTCGTAATAAATCTGTGGAACTGTGCGATGCCCTTGCTCCATGATAAACTCACGTGCTGTATTATCTTCATCGATTTTTACTTCTTCAAATGCAATGTCTTTATTTTTTAACAATGCCTTGACTTGATCGCAAAATGGGCAATGTTTTTTTGAATATACAGTAAGCATGATTTTCCTTTTGTTATATTTTAACGAACACCCGAAGCAAGAACAATCTTGCAAATGTGTTCCAATCGTTCAATGTGTTCATATGCTCGCCAAGGCGTAGTGTCAATAGCCACAACACCGTGCCCTTTGATGCCAACAATGTCATAGGCAATGTTACCATCGTCATCTAACTGTAAGTTCTTATGACATTGATCTGCAAGCTCTTGACTGATGGGCGGAACATCACCTACATTGGGTGCGACCCGGGTGTATCGGTTGAGTTCAGGAAATGATTTGCTGACCGTGCTAAGGTCAATGCCAGCATGCATGGCCGCAATACAGTAAGTAGGATGAACGTGTATGACTACTCGAACTTCACCACGATGCTGTCCCATATTTCTTTGTAAGCCAAAGTGTAGAGGTATCTCCCCACTGGGTTTTAAGTTGGCACTGATATCAGTATAATAATCTTCTTCCCATCCTTTTGTTAGGAAAGGAGGAGTTGGATTTATCTGCGTGATTAGTTTAATCTTCTTAAACTGGTCAGGTTGCAGAGTTTGCTTTCGAACACCACTGGGTGTGATATAAAAATGATCACGGTCGTGATGTCTGATGCTGATATTTCCATCACGACTTGTAATCCAGTTACGCTTGTAGGCGTCTACTAGAATGTCACAACAAGTTTCAAGCATTAGAGACTCATTCCTGTAAATGTGTTTGAGTCAACATCTTGCTTGGTACCGCCGATCACATAACTAGTGATTTCGGTTTCTTGTGGTGCCACTTGAACATCACCACCAGCGATCCATTTCTGTGTCCAAGGTAGTGGATTTGAACCGCCTTTGTAATGATTAGGTAAGCCCAGAGCAGTCATACGCTTGTGGGCGATCCACTCTACATAGTCGCAGAGTAGTTGTTTGTTGAGGCCAATCATTGATCCATCTTTGAATAGATAATCCGCCCAGGCTTCTTCTTGCGCCACAGCAGATTCAAACATGGCCACTACTTCAGCTTCGGTCTCTTGACGGATTTTAGCAAAGTCAGGGTCGTCCTGTGGCAGTATCTTTAACAAACTCTGACTGAATCCAAGATGCACATTTTCGTCACGTGCGATTAGCTTAATGATCTTGGCATTGCCCTCCATCTTCTTGAGTTCTGCAAAGGCCCAGGAGCAAGCAAAACTCACGTAGAAGCGGATGCCTTCCAACACGTTTACACTGTTGAGGCACAGCCACAGTTTCTTCTTGAGCTCGTATTCAGACACTTCAAACTTGACTCCGTTACATTCATGATTGCCAGCACCCAGCAATAGATACCATTGGCTGTAGCGTATGAGATCGTCGTAGTATTTGGAAATGTCGTTGCCACAGGCGATGATATCATCCACTTCCAACATTTCGTCAAACACTCGGCCGGGATCTGAGTACACGTTACGGATGATGTGGGTATAACTACGGCTATGGATGGTCTCTGAGAAGGCCCAAGTCTCAATCCAGGTCTCAAGTTCAGGCAGTGTGACTATGGGCAAGAATGCCAAGTTGGGACTACGACCTTGCACAGAGTCTAGCAAGATCTGGCGCTTGAGGTTGGCAGTAAAGATATGCTGTTCAAAGGGTGTGAGATCTTTGAAGTCCTTGGCATCACGCAGGACATCAACTTCCTCTGGGCGCCAAAAAAATCCCAACTGCTTGTCAGTGAGTTTGTCAAACTGACGATACTTCAGTGTATCGTATCTTTGCATTCCAAGGCTGCCTTGTGGGTCAAGGAAGGCCAGGCTGGTGGTGTGGTCACGCTTGTTTAAATTCAATACGCTCATTGTTTTCTCTTTTATATTTTGCAACTATCGCAATCAGCATCGTCTGCGATCATTTCTGGTGCTTCGATCAGTATTTCTTGTTTGTTGATCCTGTCAACATCTATCTCTCCAGACCCATCATAGGTGTTAAAGTAATAGAGTTGTTTGCCGCCATACTTATAAAACATGATCATGTGCTTGAGCATTTCGCTCATTGGAATCTTTTCATCTTCAAAGAACTGTGGATTGTAACTGGTATTCACAGAGATACCTTGATCGATATACTTCTGTAGCACTGCCATGATCTTCAAATAACCTTCAGGACTACGTTGATCCCAAAGCAGTTCGTACTTGTTCTTGAGGCGTCGGTATTCAGGAACCACTTGCCTAAGAACACCGTCCTTGCTCTGCTTGATAGAAACATAGCTCCGTGGTGGTTCTACACCATTGGTGCTGTTAGAAATCTGTGCTGACGTTTCAGCAGGCATTAGTGCCATGAGCGTGGAGTTACGGATACCAGTCTGTTTCAACTGTGCTCGTAGTCCTGCCCAATCAACAGCGTCAACATGAGAAACTAGTTCGTCGACTTCTTGCTTGTAAGTGTCCACGGGCAATATGCCATCGCCGTACTTGGTTTCATTGCTCTTGGGACATGCGCCAAACTCACGTGCAAGATCAGCTGATGCTTTGATCAAATAGTACGACCAATACTGTGCCCAACGATCTACCACAGGCAATGCCGCTGGGTTACTATAGCTTAGATCATTCTTGGCCAACCAGTAGGCAAAGTTAATAATACCAACACCCAATGGTCTACGAGCTTCTGTGGCCAACTGTGCCGCAATGATGGGATAGTTCTGATAGCTTAACAGCGCATCAAGTCCTCGCACTGCCAAAGTACAGGCTTTTTCCATGTCTTCAGGATCACGGAATACACCCCAGTTGATAGCACTCAGTGTGCAAAGAGCGATCTCTCCATTGACATCATGTACATCGTCAAGAGGCTTGGTAGGCAATGTGATCTCACAGCAGAGGTTGCTCATTTTAACAGGTGCCAAGTCTGGTTTGAATGAGCCGTGAGTGTTGGCATGATCAACGTTTTGTAGATACACACGACCGGTGTCTTTGCGTTCTTGCATGAATGCAGTGAACAGGTCGATGGCTTTGACTTTCTTCTTACGGAGTTTGGTATTTCGTTCGGCTGTTTCATACAGTTCACGGAAACGATCTACATCAGTGAAGAAAGCTTCGTACATTTCTGGCACATCATGAGGCGAGAACAGGGTGATATCTCCGCCGCTCAACAGTCTTTCATACATGACTTTGTTGAACTGCACACCATAGTCCATGTGGCGCACACGATTGTCTTCAGTACCTTTGTTGTTTTTCAACACCAGCAGGTCTTCAACTTCGTAATGCCATATGGGATAATAAAGAGTGGCGGCTCCATTGCGTACACCACCTTGGCTACACGAGCGGGTAGCCGCCTGAAACATTTTGTAAAAGGGAATCACACCAGTGTGGTATGCATCACCGTTGCGAATGGGGCTACCCAAAGCACGGATACGTCCACCACCGATGCCGATACCGGCCTTTTGACTCACATACTTTACAATACTGCTAGATGTTGCATTGATCGAGTCAAGACTGTCTCCTGTTTCAATCAACACACATGATGAAAACTGTCGCATGGGTGTACGCACACCTGCCATCACAGGAGTAGGCAAGCTCACTTGATGCTGGCTGATAGCATCATAGTAATCACGCACCCACATCATACGACTGTCACGAGGATAATGTTGGAACAGCGTGGCCGCGATCAGAGCATAGGCCATCTGTGGTGTTTCAAAGATTTCTTTAGTCACCCGATTTTGCACTAGATACTTGCCACGAAACTGTTCCATGGCCGCATAGGTCAGCTGTTCGTCACGATCGTGGCGGATGAAACTGTTGATACGCTCCCATTCATCTTCAGTGTAGGCTGCGAGAAGCTCGCTGTCATAGAATCCTGCGGCAACATTTTTCTTGACCAAGTCAAGTATGTGCCAAGGTTGGAACTGCCCATACACTTGCTTACGAAGATGATATACAACCAGTCGACCGGCCACATACTGATAGTTGGGAGTTTCTTCTGTGATGAGATCTGCCGCCGATTTGATCAGGGTTTCCTGGATGTCAGCTGTTTTTATTCCATTGTAAAACTGTATGTGTGATTTGATTTCAACTTGGCTGGCTGAAACTCCTGTGATGCCTTCTGTGGCCCAAAACACTACTTTATGGAGTTTCTCTAGATCTAGTGGCTCCCGACGGCCGTCTCTTTTTGTGATTTGTATTTGTGTCATCGCTACCTCAGTTAATTTTCTTTACTACCGCTTGTGAATCTATGCTTCTCTTGATACTGACTTGTGTGGATGTGATATTTAACAACTCCCCAGGGGCCCAATTCAGGATATATTTTCCCTCGTTCACTAGAACTAAATTGTCTCCAGAACCGCTGTTCTCGGCTATTTGCACAGCGGTTATGTCACTTCTTCCAGTCATTTGGATAGTATACACTATGCCGAGAGCTTTTGCAAGACTGCAGAAGTAGTTATCGGCCAAAAGCTGCCAGGGATCAGGCCAATCGGCCAAGTCATCCCAATGCAGATAGTGGTTGACAATAGGAACACGTTGCCACCAATCGTTTATGGCCAGCAGTGCGTCTTCTAATGGATTATCAATATTGGCTGTACGCAGTTCTCTCCACTGCGCCAACCGTTCTTCGTAACGGTCAGGCCACACAGTTATCCTAGATAGCTGATGGAGTATTTTAATGTGCCGCCAGAAGCGATGCCGACGAGTGTATATTGTATGTTGATATTGGTACCACTTTGTATCACACTTAACACTAGATCTGTAGGATTGTTTTCAGTGTAATCGTCGGTGTAACTCAATGTGCCTGCGGAATCATCACCGTCTTGGCAAACTACTTGTAGTGTTCCAAAACGATTGGTCAAGTTCAAGTCATCTTTGAATCTATATTGCATGTTAAACGCCTGTGCTTCTGCTGTGTTGATAGTTATGACAGTTGTGGGACTGCCCGCAAGATCTAGATAAACTTGTTGTCCAGCGTTTTGTGTGTAGGTGCCAAACTTATAACGTTCACCTTTGTCAAGTGCAAATACTTTTTTGTTGTTGATCTTGATGCGAGGTTCGAGTACGTTGAATGTTTCGTCACGCTCAAACATGTCGCCTAGAGATACGTTGTTGTCATTTCGGAAATCAATGATGGGTGCAGTGGGTGTTTGATTTCCGCCCTGGAAGTTCGTGGCCACATCTAAGAAAATATTGTAGCCAGTCATGTTGTTTTCTACATCATTAGCAGTGGGCGAGGATCCAACAATGATGCCTTCTTGAGCGATATTGTCAAAAAGATTATGCAATACACGGAAACCCACAGGACCTGGATCTCCGGGCGCTGTTTCTGTTCCTAATAACACACCTTGATATAAAACGTTGAACTTTGAGTTTTGTACAGTGATGCCTTCCACTTGTTGATCAACATCAAACGCATAGGTCATGCCTGTGAAATGACAGCTATCAAAAGTCACTGTGTTGGTGATGTAGCTCACTGTGCTGGCAAACTGCACACAGGCTATGTCAGCAGTGGTCACGTCGCCAGGATTGTTTTCAATGTAGCTTTGACTAAATGGCCCATTGAAGCTGACATCTTGGAAAGTGATTTGTTCTGCATCTTCTACCAGGAAGAGATCAATCTCTTCGTTGGTTTCAAATCCCATGTTGTAGATTTCAATGTTTTGCGGTGGAGCCGCACCGTTGTTGCCAATATTCACACCTGTTTGTTGTAGGCTGTCGGCTGTGCGGGCAACATAAGACCCAAAGGTCGAATCCACAGCGGCATTCATGAAGATTACAGAACTATCGCCACCTTCACCGTAGAGCTTGGCATAGGGAGGAATATTGATTGTGTCTGTCACACGATACACGCCAGCAGGGAAAAATAAACTACGGCGTACCTGTGGGTTGTTTTCGCGACAGAACATTTGGAACAAGGCACGATTTATGGCATCAGTGTCGTCGGTTTCACCGTCACCAGTGGCACCAAAATCTTTGACTGATGCCATTTCATCCAGCACTGATTGTAGTGTACGCTTGACAGGATCGCCAGATGTAGGACCTGTTTGTACTGTGTATCCACCTGCTTCACCTTTGTAGGTATAAAGCCCGGCAATGGCAAATATATCAGAATACTCAGTAAGGATTTCGGTATTGCCGATAGCAGGAGCACCTTCTTGTATGGTACCGTTGCCAATGAAAAGTCTGCGCTCGTCAATGACCCATCCAAACTCTGCACCCGCTAACTGCGGTAAGTTTTCACTGAGTCCTTTGCGTTGAGTAATACGTGATATCTGAACTATTGCCATTCTTGTCTCCGATCACGTATTTAGCTGGTCAAGTAGTAGAGCTCTATCCGCTTGTTCCACTCGTTTTTCCAGTGGGAGAACTCATCTTTTTCCACCACAAACTCCAAATACTGCGGTGTTGAATAACTACCATCTTCTAAGAGTTTGGGCTGGGCGGCCATTAAAATAACACCTGTATCTATAGCAGTACCGTGCATGTGATCGTGCGCCTGTGCATAGGCAGCCAACTGTAGGAAATAGTCTTCGATCCACTCACGTTTTTTAGGTTTATTGGTCTGTTTAAAGTCCATGATCGCAGGACGGCCTTTCCACATGCCCACACAGTCCGTGGTTCCGGCATACAAGCCTGAATAATACAGCGGAACTTCACAGCCCCAAAACTCGTCGACATTGCACAGTCCTTCTAATATAACCTGTGCGGCCATGAACCAGCTGGGATGTGCAAATGGATTACCGGGCAAGGGTTTCATGTCGTCACTGAGGATGTAGCTTTCCAAGTATGCATGCATTCTTGTGCCTCGGTTGGCAGCTTCTGTCGTGATGGCCTGTGCCTGTGCTTCTCCCACACGCTTTTTCCAGTTGGCCAGAGCTTCACGTTTTTCCTGTGGTTTAGTTTTATCTAAAATAGTAGTGACACTGGGCACTTTAGATCCGTCAGGCAAACAATAATGACGTTTGCCTTCAATGGTGGTACGATCAAGTGGTGTGTAGTTATAGCGTTGTGTTATCATTAGACTCGGAAACTTTCTCCGCAACCACATCGGTCGCGTTCATTAGGGTTAATAAAATCAAATCCTTCATTGAGTCCGTTGCGGACCCAGTCCATGGTCATGCCTTCGAGATAAGGGCGGTGCTTGGGGTCTACATAAACACGTACACCATTGACATCATAGTGTGCTACGCAATGTTCTCGCCCTTGCTCAACATCGACATATTCTAGGACGTATGCAAGGCCACTGCAACCTGTGGTTTTAACTCCGACCTTGATGCCTATACCTTTTCCTCTACGTGCAATGTTTTCTTTAATCTTGCAAGCGGCCAACTCTGTTATATCAATCATGATATTTTTCTTCCAACGTATTCTTCAACCAGTCTGCGATAGTTGATTTTGTTGTAGTCTGCTATGGCATTTATTTCGTAGATCATGTTTTGTTGCTGTTGCTTATCTAGGTTGGCAATACGACGGATTTCATCGCAGATCATATCAAATCTTTTTTCTGGGTTGGGTTCATGATCATAACTTTCGTCAATCCAAGGAGAAAATGTTTGAAAGCCCAACCGGCGGAGCTCATCCAGCTGAGCTGGTGTTCCTAACAACAAAAAAGGTTTACCCGAAATCAAACACTTGGCAGTTTTTTCTGTCCACCAACCGCAGTCATAAACATTGGTCTCTAACACGATCTCTATCTGATAGAGAGAGAAAATATTATGGTAGTCTGGCAAACAGTTAAACCCATCGACTCGGCCATTGTACCCACCTTCTATGGTGGCATTTTTTTCTTCTCTGTGTCGTAACCAATCAAGTTCAGCAGGGAACCATTTTTTAACTGATTCAAACTCGTATTCGGCCCACTGTAAACTAGGTTGAAAAGCCACCACGCTGTGTTGTGACATTTCTGTTTCAAGAAAATGCGCCATTAAAAATCTGTGCGATGTAAATCTTCCAAAAAATCCTCCAAACAATCGAGCATTGGGATCTCTTGTGCATTTATCAACTTCAATGTCAAACGCATGTATGAAACTCGTACTAGGTTTAGTGATCACTGTGGCCCAGGGCGTTTCAAATCGTGGTACGTGATCATAAGTTTCAAGGATAAGCCTGTCCTTCGATACTGACAGTGTAGTGGCTAGATGTTCTAGCACTCGATCAAACGCCACCAATCTAAATGGTTCTGTCTCGTGAGAAACAAATCTCAAAACTCGATTATTGATTTTATCTCTAAGTTGATACAATGTCCTATACAGTTCAGGAATATGATGCACATATCCGTCATGCTTGATATAATCAGTCAGCTGTACGGTTACCTCACGGTCTGTGACATTTACGCAATCCATTTAAGCCTTGTGTTTCTGTCGATAGTCTTCTACTGCGGCCTTAATGGCATCTTCGGCCAGGATGGAGCAGTGTATCTTCACCGGTGGCAATGCTAGTTCTTCGGCGATTTCACTGTTTTTGATTGTGGCTGCTTCGTCAAGGGTTTTTCCTTTGACCCACTCTGTGACCAGGCTCGAGCTTGCAATAGCCGATCCGCAGCCATACGTTTTAAATTTCGCATCTGTAATAATACCTGTAGCATCATCCACCTTGATCTGTAGTTTCATTACATCCCCGCAAGCAGGTGCACCAACCATACCAGTACCAACGGTAGGATCAGACTTATCAAGAGCACCAACATTACGGGGGTTTTCATAGTGATCTATGACCTTATCGCTGTACGCCATAAGAACCTCCCTTTAGTTATTATACGTGATTATTTACTTTAGGTCAATGGCACGCTTGGCCATTTGGTTCACGGTTTTTCGAGCTTGATCCACGCTCATTTTTTGATCACTGGCTTGCGGTGTCATCGACCCTTTCCAAATGATTTCGCCATTTTGGATCGAGTCGATGATGTTGTTGAGTGGAGGTTGCACTGCCAATGTCTCCAATCTTTCGGGTGTCATATTGATACCGTTCTCATGAGCAAGACTCACAAAGGTATCCACGTTCATGGGCTTGACTGCATCAGTATCTTGTGCTCGCTTGAGTAAAAACTGGCCTATAGCGGCCAGTTTTGTTGAGTCTGGATCCTGGAACTCTCGGATCAACATATTATCTACGATCGCGGCCGAGTGCTTTGGCTGGCGGTAGTTCTTCGCTGTCTTCGGGTGGAAGATTGGCATCGAGATCCAAGTCAGCATCCATGTCTACTTCACCAGTGTCAGCACCGGGTACAGCGCCTCCTGGAATGGCAGGGGCTCCCGCGGCGCCAGCATCTTGTCCGGGTACCACTGGGGCTTGACCTGTGAGCACACCTTGTGCGGTTTCCAGCTGGGTTTTGCTACCCTGGAGGCCCTGGATGAGACCTTGTAGTGCGGCTGTGACATCATTGTTGAACTGTTGTGCTTGATCCATGCCAACGTCATTGCGGATTGAGTCTACAAGAGCTGGGAGATCTTTGAACTGCATGGCCGACACTTGTTCGATCATTTTCTGGATCTGATCTACCATGTCTTGTGCGGCTAGTACTACTTGAGCTTGTTGTAACTCGCTGGCTTCACGTAGTCTGCGACCACGAGCTTTTTTAGATTCTGCGGCAGTGGCAGTCTTCAACATTTGTTGTAATCGAGTTGCTGTTGATGGGTCGCTCATGGCTTTCTGTAAGCCACCCAACTGTGTGCCAAGTGCGGCACGTTGACGAGGATCCAATGTTTTACCTTGAACTGCTGTGTCAATGGCCTTGCCAAGCAGATTGGCTTGACTTCCTTGACCTGTGGCTGTGGCAACTTTTCTCACACCCGATGCGGCAGCGGCTGCCTGTGCAGGATCTTGTTGCGCCATGGCCATGCCTGGTGCGGCACCTGGCTGTGATTCTCTGACTCCACCTGCGGACATTTTGGCTAGATCATTCATGGCCTTGCGAGCCTGCATGCGATCCATGGTGACTTGATAGTCTTTACCACCAAACTCAAACTTAGGATAACCATAGTCTGCGGCTCTGGCATGTGCTTTGATAAACTCAGCTGTGGCCTCTGGACCACCTAGTTTGGCGCTGACTTTGCGCCAGGCGTTGACCAAGGCATCATGAGTGAAGTTGGCTGCCTGGCGACCTGCAGAGCCTCCAAGAGTAGTTCCTGTCATAGCAACCGGTAAACCAGTTCCAAGGCCGCCACCGATGGCACCACCAGGTCCCAATGCAAGACCGCCGATTAATGCACCAGGTATAGCTCCTAGAGCAAAACCAATACCAGCACCTAAAACTTCGCCTGCCGCTTTGCCTACACGTTGCATGCTTTGTGGTGCGGCTTCGCCTAGTCTGTTGACCAAGGCCTGTTCCATCATCATCAACTTAAGATAAGCTGGATTGCGCTCACTGCGATGAAACTCTGATGTGTTCCGATGCTCGCGGATAAGACCACGCACTTTTCGTAGCATAGCCGAGGCTTGCTTGGGCGATATTGAAGTCACGGCCAATGACTGGCCAAACTGACTTTCAAATACCTTCAGGCTTTGTTGTGTTTTGGTTCTTGATTCCAATTCTTGCAGTTTCATCTCTGAATCCTTTTTGTTGCCAGTATTTAGCCAGATTTAAACATTCTTCAAGATGTTCTTGTGCGTGTTTTAAACGTACTTGGCTTTCGACCAACCTATCGTTTGTCACTGATTTTCGCACGGTATCTTCGCTGATTTCTAGCGTATATTTATAGTGTGATATTTCGTTTTGACGACGTTCGACTTCTTGATCCAACGTCAATAACTGCTGTGCCAGTGCATCTTTGCCATACTTGTCAGCTACGCACCAACTTATAGCAACCTTGCTAGAACTAGGTTCAGCTGCCAGGGTGGCACTGCGATAGACCTGATAACTGCGCGGAGTTCTTGTTATTGTGTACTTGCCAAATGCTCGTATCTCGTCATCCAAGCGTATGATAGCGTTGGAGTTGTTTAGTAAGTGATCTCTAGTGAGACGCTCCAGCATGAGCTGGGCTTGGCGTTCGCTTATTTTAGGACGTAGTTTGTGAGCAACCAGCCCACTGTTGCGACCAGCGATACTATGATTCCGATCCCCCAGCTGATCAGGCGATCGGTGTTCTTTTGGCTCATGACCTGTATCATGTCGTGGACTTCGCGGACCACTGCGTTTAGATTGATCACGGTCTGCTCCACGGTTTCCAGCTTTTCTTCCAGGTACTTGTACCTCTGGGCGCACAGTTCCACGTGAGTTTCCAGACTTTTCTTTTCGATGTCCGTTGTTTCCATTAGAATCTTTCTTGTTTGATTGTTTATTTATTTGTTTGGGCATGATAAATGATGTTGATATTTGAGCCTTGTGTGATCAGCCAAGGATCCATTTTCGCTGTTTCTGTTAATCCCATGAGCATGGGTGTACGATCACTGTCATTTTTTAACAACCAAAAGTCATCATTGTCCACACTCCATTGCGACTGCGGTTCTATTTCAAAGGTAAACCGCCAAACTTGTACGTCTGGCCCGGCCCAGGCAAAATCCTGGGGCACGTTTGTTACAATCTCTGGATCTGAGATTTCAAATACTTGTGTTCGCATTCCCACTAACTGTAGTATGGTATCTAGATTGCGCTGTTGATTGCGAGCACGAGCCAGTTCCAGTTGATCGTTTATCACTGTGCCGGTTTTACTGACATAGGGGTATTCTATGTTGCGTTGGTGTCCGTTTACTGCTGTAGCCGTGATATCAAACAAGCACAAACATTCAATCTTTAGCATTGTGCTTGAGTTCATAATATACCTTGACCTGATCTAACATTTCTTTGAGAGCAGGATCTCTAATAGAAGCTCGGCGTATGTTCCCCCAGAGTTTGTCTTCCTTGATTTGGTTTATCTTGTCCTGAGTTTCTTTATCAACAGAAACTAGTTCTCGATCTTGTTTGCCAACATGCCTCCGATAAACTGTGTGTCCACCGTCGGGGCTTTCAAAAACATATTCTCCGCTCATGCAGGTATTTAAGCCATAAAAAAACCCTAGTTAAAGAACTAGGGCTTTTTAGGTTAAAGTGTCGAGCGATTAAGCAGACAACTTGAAACCGTTGTTTGTTGCGCTATTCAACTGGAAGCCAGTGTATGTGATGTTTGCGGCTGCCAAGAAAGCGGCTGCATCAGCAAAAGCACCTGTTGGGTACACAGCAACAGAAAGTGCTACGCCGTCAACTTGGTACATAGCTACAGTAGATGTTTGCTGGATCGCTGTGATAACGTTAGCAACATACTCTGCTACACCGCCTTCGCCGTTGATGCTGTTGTTAGCAACTGCACGGAAGAAGTCGAGCTTAGGACCTGCTGGCTGGACTGGAACGCCTGCCAAAGATGTTGAAGGTGCAACTGGACCGTTTTGTACGTCTAGTGCGAATACTGGTTGTGAATCACCATTGACTCTTGTAAATTGTGCCATTTTAAATCTCCTTAATATATGACCTCATTGGGCCTACTTTTATTTATACCTGAACGGAGAAATCGGTGGGTATCAACCTTGATCGGGATTGTTTTGGGCAAAGTTTGCTCGGCTAAAACGCATACGGTCCACAAACTTTATGCCGTGTCCAACGTAGCCTTCGTGCCCCGGCTCGTTGCCAATGTAAGCCCTGACATCGTGCGCTTGACTGTCAAGCTGTTGTACCAGAGCATTTTTAACAGCCGTGATATCAAGGAACACTTGGAACACAGCGGCCACTGCTTGTTTGTTTTCTGTAGCCCACTCGAATATACGCGGTGCTTTGGCAGGTTCCTTGGCTTGTAACCAAGGGCCAAACCCACCTATGAGATTGTTGAAGTTACCTTCTCTCACACGACTGTTGATGTAAGTTTTCATCAACTGTGGCAGATTTGTTATTTTTCTGGCTCGCAGTTCCTGAGGATTAAACAGCTGATCAATGGCCGCACCTTGTGTGGTGGCTATCTTTCTAATGTCACCCATGGCACCAGCATCCAGCGTGACTGGTTTTGGATCTTTTAAGCTAGGATCTAGTATCAACAGTCCAGGAACTGGTCTTAGATCGGCAGCTCTGATTGGCTGTGCTGGTGCACCAGGCTCTGCCAATGATGTATGAATGACCACTCCGGCTTGGCTCTGTCCAACTTGTTTTCCTAACTCAGAACTAGCAGGTACTGCATAAGTCACTGTGTTGGGGCGAAACACATATTCACCGTTGACGACCTGCGGAGTTGCGCTGTACAACAGATCTCCTTGTATGTACCCACGGAAGTCAGCAGGCACGGCAGCTTTTAACAATGGAAACAGTCGTTGATATAGTGCAACTAGTTCGCCACGCTCGCCGCCGCGAGTGGCCATGATGCGAGCAATCTGTTCAGGAGATGTGGCCAAGCCGTCGTAACCTTTGGCTCCAAATCCACTCTTGTCTGTAAGAACAAACTCTCCATTGGGTTTACGGCCAAATATGATAGCAGGCTTTCCGTCCCACTTGACTGTGACTGAACTGGGATCTTTGGCCGCGTTGGTCAAGCCTATGATAGCTTTTTGTATGCCTTGGCTACCTATTTCAAATACCAAATCCTCAGGATGTTCGATTCTCCCGGCTTCCATGATCATGACCATGCCTTGGTTGACAATACGGTCGCGCAGTCGGGCCAAGAAGTGTACATCATTCTCAGCCACAGGTGCATCAGGATCAGGCAAGCCTTCACGTGCTAGATATTCTCGAAAGTCTGCCAGCTTGGCATCACGCTGTGGATCTTTGGCCAACGATGCATAAATGCTTTCAACATTCTTCAAGTTTTCTCTTGTGGCTCGTTTACCCAACAAGGTTTTGGCCACATAGTCAGGATCCAACCCACCATCCACCAGTTGGTTTGTGGTGCGGCTAAACATACCATTGGCTCCTACTTTGAGGCCTAGCTGTTTGGCGATACTACTCATTAGCACATTGCGATTCATACCTTTGTAGGCACTGTCTTCGCCGCCTGAATAAAAGAATGTGCCCCAGTCTAGGTTGGGAAAAAACATAAAATCTGTTTGTACGTACCCACGTTTGGGATCTCCGGCAATGGGAGTCCTTAAGTGTACCTCACCACCTTTTTTGATCCACTCCTTGGGTTCAAGCCCATGGCTCTGTGCCCATTGTGTGAGGTTGGCAGCCAGTTGATCCTTGGATATCTCGCTGAGATCTACACCAAGATCTAAATCGCCTGATGTGGTTTTTTTGCCCGTGCTGCCTAGCCATCGCTCGCGTGGAAACTCCAGGCCAGTGAGTTGTTCTATCCACATCACTGTGGCTGCTACATCGCTCTGATTGATCCGTTGTGTGAGTGGGTTTCCGTCTTTGTCTTTGAAGACGTTGCCACCTTCAGATAGTAGCCGCACCGCCGCCTCCGATGGTCATAGTACCGCCTGACGCGGCCGAAGCCATGTCCATGGCCTGCTGTACAAGATCAGAGTGTAAGTCAGTATAGGTAGGAACTTCAGCACCACGAGGATCAATGAAACGTCCTTTAGAACTGTCCCAGGTATATTGGATCCTGCTGGTTTTCCTGCCCACAGTGGTGGTGGTATTTACTACCGTACCATTGGGTATTACAAACACAGGGTTGGCCTGTGCTTTGAGATATCCAGGAATAAAATGATTTGTAAAATATTGTTTTACTGCTTCGATACTCTGCACAGGAATCATTGTTCTCAGTGGGTATTCATCAACATTGACTTTGGCTGCTTTTTCTAACCAACTACGAAATAATCCTCGGTACTCATCATCGCTGAATGGTTTGCCTGCCGCGGCTTCTATACGCTCAAATTCTTTGTCCCAAGCCTGTGTCCAGGCAGCTGCCAGCTGACCTGCTTGTTGATTGGCTTTCTCTGCTCCTACTTTGTCGGCTAGAGCTTTATACCACTGGGGAGTAATATCACCTTTAAACGAAGCAAATGCCTGTTTGATTTTTTGGGCATTCTGAGCTTGGCTGGCTTTTCCAATAGCCCGCAAATCATCGAATACTCCCTCTTTGACAATATCATTGACTTTCATCAGTGCGCCTTACTGTGCGTGTAAACTTAGATGCATCACGCATCTTTATGGCATTGATCAGTTTGCGCTGTAGATTTTCTGCTTGTTCAGCATCGTAGGTTTGCTCAATCTGCTCCATGAGACGTATGGCACTGGCAATGATATTGCTGGCGCGATTTTCTATCACATGTCGGCGATCTCGGTCGATGTACATAGCATCGAGCTCTTCTAATATACTACGGGTCTTTTTTTGCATGATCACAAAGCCTTTGTTTTATATTTATTGGCTTTGTCCACAAACGTCATTGCAAATAACCAAGCGGCCCGCTTCAAATGTAGGGATCGACCAGGAGTTTTCCACTGCGGAAAACCAGGAAATACATGACTCCATGCTGTTTTCCAGGGCATTATTATTCTTTATCAACGGACTGACTTGGGCATTGGCGGCCTGATGATAGTTGCCATGCCCATATTGCCGTGGATTAAATCCCAAAAAGCAACAGGGATATACATCACCAGTGCTGGATATGTAAACAGATTTGTTCTTTTGTACCTGGCATCCAATAGGCTTGGGTTCTCGGCCAGGCACAATGTCCTCTAGTAAGACCTCGTCTGTTTTTCTACTGTCGAACAGCACTTTGAAATCTGTAGTTTTTGGTCGTCCAATCACGTGTGTTAGTTGGCCTTGCGTGTTGTAAACAGGAGCCTGATCTCTACCATGATTGACCAGTCGAAACTCCTGGAATCCCATGGTGCTGGCAAGAGCGCGAGCTTGATCCCATTGATGTTGATTGTGGTCAAACTCGATCATTTTCCACACAGCATGCCCGCCTGCTGAAATAAAGATTTGTGCATTTCGGATAACTGTGGAATAAAGAGTATTTTGACGGTAAAGACTGTGAGTATCTTCCAACCCATCGATGCAAAAATGCACTATTGTTCCCAGCCGAGCCAAGGCTTGCCAAAACTCTCGATCTCTGGCGCCGGCATTGGTACTGATCGTGATAGAAAGATCAGGATTAGTTTGTTTAAAATATGAGAGTATAGAAACAGTGTGTGGATTCATCACCGCATCACCAAAATTTCCATTTACATATATTTCTTTGATCTGGCCAAGAAACTCTTTGGAAAATATCTGTTGTGCTTCACTCAAGGTCATGTCATGTTCGAGATAGCCATCATTGTAGGGATAGCCGTAGAAGTTCCTGGGGCACAGCGGGCAGGCCGCGTTGCACCTACTGGATATTTCTAAATGTACATGACGCACCTGATTGATGTCGTACATCATCCATTGGCTTTGATATTGTTCAACATTTTTTTCAATGCTGAGCTGTGTACATCAGCTGATACTTTGGCAACTTCACCAGTTTCTTCATCCACTGATTCAGATACTTGGCTCTTGGCCTTGATTGATTCATAGATGCTGGGCTTCTTGACAAATCCTGAACTTTGCTGTTGATCTTCTCCAAGGTCTCTGATGCGCAGACTCTCAATATCAAACTCTAAATCTACCTTTTGCCCCACACCCGAAGAACTTCGGGTTTTCATCAGCTGGATTTGATAGCGTCCACGCTCACGCATGGCTCTACTGGTAAAGATACCAAATACATTGTCCGCTGTGTTGATCTTACTAATACCGCCCGATATATGGCTGTGGTCAAACTCGATCTCCTCCACTGCCGCACGATTTAGCTGTGAAGCTGTGACAAACAACACATTGAGCTCTTTGGCCAGATTGCGTAGTTCTTCTGACACATATTTGTCTTTGACAAACAAATCATTAGGCGATACCTTGGCGCTGACAGGCATGATCAAGTCCAAGTAGTCTACACATAGGAAGTCTACTCGTTTGCCTGTCTTGACCTGTAGCTCTTTCAAGTATGCACGGATATCATTCACTGTTGATTGTGCTGGCATGTACTTGATCTGTAGCGCACCAGACTTTTTCTGCATCATCTTGACCTTCATTTCCACTGTGTCAATGTCTCGGAAGATCTCTTTGCTGGATGTATTTGTCATCATGCTATCAATACGCATTGAACACAGCCCTTCACTCAGTTCTAGTGTAATGTAGCATCCGTTGAGTCCTGCCTGTGCCCAGTTCACTGCCAAGTTCTGCATGAACAAGCTCTTGCCCGAGCCTGAGCCACCTGCAAAGATTTGTAGTTCACCGCGATTGAATCCACCATACAGCAATCGATCCAGCGCAGGCCACCCTGTGGAGTTTTGCCCGTTGTTGTTTTTTAGAGCCATGAGCCGAGCTCTGGGGTCATCAAAGTAATCTGTGCCAAGGTCTTTGGTCAACGAAATCTGCACAGCATCTTTGATCAACTTTTCCACAGGATCAAAGTTACCTTTTTCCAACAAGTCTGCTGACTTAAGGATCGCACGTTCTAGTTCCTGACGGCGGGTAAATCCCTCAAACTCTTCCATGAACCAGTCAAGATGTCCGTCATTGAGTTCAGGAATCTCTTCCAAGTTTACGCTGGTCACTGCTCGTACCTGCTTACGATCAGGCAGTGTCTTGTGCTTGTCGGCGTGTTCTTTGATAAACTTGGCCGCACTACGCAGACTACGATCAAAGTTTTCATCGTTATAGATGTTTTGCACTCGTACAAAGCTCTGTGCGTCTTGCAACATAATCTCAAGAAACAGTCGCTGGACTTCTACTGAATAATCTTTCATAATATCTTTCGTTGTTATGTATCAATGTTGTCAATGATATCTAAAATCATTTCGGCCAACTTGGCGTGTGTGTTGGGCCCAGGATGGGTATCCAAAGGTGCATCGTCGGTCTGTAGGTCAGCAATGCTGTGCCAAGGGTTGATCCATTGCTTCCAGTCAATGAGTTCAAGATTATTTTGTAGTCGTTGTTTGAAATCTTGTGTTTCCTGTTCTGACAGTCCTTGATACAACTGCCGAGCATATTGGCTAGGTTCTGTTCCTGTCAGCATGTCCTCGGTCCAGGGTAGCATACCGTTGACAAACCAAATGTTACTGCTGGCATCATCGGCCATTTGTTGTAGTATCCTTGTGTAGTCTATTAGACTCATTATATTGCCATAGTCATGATTCAGCAACTGGTATTGGGCCACAAATGATCGGTCAACCAG